>Ga0126369_10000537_pt1 | contig 24919 bp, 16 predicted proteins | sample PanSoiMetaPlot_1_FD_109646 | JGI IMG/M metagenome (GOLD analysis project Ga0126369, IMG submission 109646) | Tropical forest soil microbial communities from Panama - MetaG Plot_1 | ecosystem: Environmental > Terrestrial > Soil > Tropical forest > Bulk soil | place: Panama | collected 2016-02-17
ATCTCCCGATCTCAGGCTCAATGGCGCTTAGGGCTCCGGCAGGTTGCTCTTCCTCTTTGTCTTGGGTGCGACCCAAGGCAAAACTGAAACACTTGCGCTTCATTTGCGCAAGATACAAGGGCTTCTAGTCGGCGCGTTAATGAGCCCTTCCTCACGGTCGGGCTACTGCCCCGTTCCCCGTGCGCACTGAGATTGATTGAAGCATTGATCCCAGAATAAACTCAGCGCATGCGTAAAGTTCTGAAGATCGTCGCCATTCTCTTGATCGTCCTGGTGGTGGGCATTCAAGCCATTCGCCCGGCGCGCACCAATCCTCCAATTGACGAATCGCAAACGATCAATGCGAAGACGCAGATGACTCCGGACGTGGCCTCGATTTTCGATCGCTCCTGCCGCGATTGCCATACAAACAAAACGGTATGGCCGTGGTACACAAACGTGGCGCCGGTTTCGTGGTGGCTTTCGAATCATGTGAGCGATGGCCGCCGTGCGCTCAATATGTCTGAGTGGGGCAAGCTGCCCGGCGACCGGCAGGAACGCAAGCTGCGCCAAATCTGCGACCAGATCCAGGAAGGCAACATGCCGCTGTCGTCATACACGCCGATGCATCCCGCCGCGAAACTTTCCGATCAGGATAAGCAGACGCTTTGTGACTGGACGGACAAAGAGCGTCAGCGAATTTCGGGCCCGGCAAAATAAACATTCGCCGCTACCATCTAATCTCAGGAGGTCGGAACCGCCTACGGTAGTGGGCGGGCCCGTACCCGAAAACAATTTCAGCCGAGCGACTGGCCCGCCCGCTACCGCAGGCGGTGCTGACCTGAGCCGACTGCTTGTCTTTTATCAGGCTGCGGTGACAGAATCCTCAATCCCACGGTAAGTCCGAGTTTCGCATCCTGGAGATCAGCATGTCGCAATCGCAATTAACCGTATTCTCTTTGAAAGTCTTCTTGTGTCTTGTTTCCCTGCCCGGCTTCATCACCATCGGCGCTGCGCAGACGCCCACGCCATCGCCCAGCCCGCAACGCCCTGCGGTTCGGCCTCTGCCGCCACTGCAAGAGATTCCGCCGCATGATTACGATCAGCGGAATATCAAGCTCGACCTGCGGTTTGATTTCGCCAGGGAAGAGGCGACCGGCACCGAGACGATCACCCTGGCCCCGACAGTCAAGGATTTGACGCGCGTCGATCTCGATGCCGCTTTCATGGTGTTCGAGGCGGCGAAACTTGCCAAAGGCACGCCGCTGAAATTCACTTTCGACGAGCAGAAAGAGACCCTCTCGATTTCGCTGGATCGCGCATATCAGCCGAACGAAGAAATCACCATCGTGCTCTCGTATCACACCGTCAAGGTGCCGCCCGAGCGGTTTGCGCTGATCGGCGGGGGCGGATTGAATTTCATCCTGCCGCAGCCCGACGATCCGACTCGGCCAAAGCAGGCCTGGACGCAGGGCGAAGCGGAAGCTAATCACTTCTGGTTCGCCTGCTTCGATCATCCGAATGACTTTGTGACGACTGAGGTGGTTGCGACTGTCGAAAAGCCATTCACGGTGATCTCCAACGGCAAACTGCTCAGCACGAAGGAAAACTCGGACGGCACGCGCACCTTTGATTGGAAGATCGACGTGCCGCACGCGACTTATCTCACCTCAGTGGTGGTCGGAGAATACAAAGCCGTGACCGGCGATTACGCCGGCGTCCCGGTAACCACCTACGTCTATCCAAACGAGTTCGCGGAAGGACAAGTGACGGCCGTGCGCCTCCCGGAGATGGTCAAATTCTTTTCCGAGAAGACGGGTGTCAAATATCCGTACGCCAAGTACGCGCAGACAGTGGCGAGGGATTTTGGCGGCGGCATGGAGAACATCAGCGCGACGACGCAGACCGACAATATGATTCACGATGCGCGCACGGAACTGGACCAGACCAGCGACAGCCTGGAGTCGCACGAGCTGGCGCATCAGTGGTTCGGTGACTATCTCACGTGCCGCAGCTGGTCGGATATCTGGCTCAACGAGAGTTTCGCCACCTATTTCCAGGCCATGTGGGATGAGCACCATCTCGGACATGATGACTTTCTTTATTCGGACGTTAAGGCGAATCAGGATCAGTACTTTGGCGCGTGGGGTCGCGGTCAGCGACGTCCGGTGGTGACCAGGAATTATGCGAACCCGGATGCTGTTTTCGACACCTACGCGTATCCCCGCGGCGGTGCAGTGCTGCACATGTTGCGGACGTTTCTGGGCGAAGATAACTGGTGGCGCTCAATCAATCATTACCTGACAAAGTACGCGCACCAGCCGGTCGAGACCGCCCAATTCCGCGCCGCCATCGAAGAGACCACTGGTCAACGGATGGATTGGTTCTTCGACGAATGGGTCTACAAGATGGGCCATCCGATCTTTCGCGTGACGCAGAACTATGACCCGGCAAAGAAGGAGCTGACCCTCAACGTCCGCCAGGAACAGAAACCGGACCCGAGCTGGCAGTATCCCCAGGTCACCTTCTTTCAGACGCCGGTGGACATTGAGATTGGGACCGCAGCGAAGACCCGCGTCGAGCGCGTCCAGATCGAGCCGAAAGAAGAACAGAGTTTCAAGTTCGCCGTCGATTCACAACCCTTGCTGGTCAATTTTGATTATGGTGGCACGCTCATCAAGGAACTGAGATTCGAGAAGGACACCGAACAGTTGAGGTACCAGCTGGAGCATGACCAGGATGTGCTGGGGCGCATTTGGGCCATGGGAGAACTCGTGGCGTGGATGAAGCGACCTGATATTTCAGACGCGGCCAAAACTTCGATCAATCAGGGAATCGCAGATCGCCTCGCGCACGACGATTTCTGGGGGGTCCGCTTTGAAGCTGCTCAAGCCTTAAGTGGATCAGCCGCAGAGAAAGAAATGCTCGCCTTGTGGGGACTCAAGGACAAAAACTCGAGGGTGCGCGCCCGGGCGGTAACGTCGCTGGCAGCCACCAAAGATGCAACGTTTGCCGACCGGTACGCGCCCTTACTCAATGATCAGAGTTACGCCGTTATTCGCGCCGCCGCCGTCGCGCTGGGCCAAACCAGGAACCCCACCGCCTACGAGGCCTTGACCAAACTCATCGATCAACCTTCGTGGCGAGATACGATTCGCGCGTCGGGCCTCAGTGGTTTGGCGGCGCTGGGGGACCAGCGCGCGATGGAGCTGGGCTTCAAATATGCAGCGGCGCCGACCCGGCCTGAAGTGCGGGCCGCTGCCTTCGGAGTAATCGGCAGCACCGGCAAGGATGACCCGCGATCACTTCCCACCCTGGCTGCCGGTTTGAATGAAGGCGCCGACAAACGAAACTTCACTCTGTTATCGAGCGCTGCAAATGCCCTGGTATCGCTGGGTGACGAACGCGGACTCGCAGTTTTTGATGATGCAAGTAAGAAGGGCGGGCCGTCTTCACCAGTCGGAGGCATTCTCACAAATTTTCGGCAGCGGCTTAAAACCAAGCTCGATGCCGGTAAGTCTCCGACAAAGTGAGCGGGGTGTGGCAAGTCGGCCAGGCGTATGGACTGACAAATTACGTCACCGTACAAACTTTCCGCTTGAGCAAAGTAGAATTGTCCTGTTATATTTCTAACGACGCACGTCCAACCCGGCGTGCGCCATGTCCCCCAAGACGCCTTCTCGCCCGAGAGGAAAATCAAATGCTTGACAAACAAGACGGGAAGAACGGCTTGCCTCACTTGGCTGAAGCCGCCGGAGCAGCGACCGCTCCAGCGCCGGCAACCTCGTTGCTGGTGATTGAGGACGATGAAAATATTTCCGCCGCGCTCGTAGAATATTTTTCGCGCGCCGGCTATTCGGTGACCACCGCTGGGGACGGAGTCGCCGGAGTTGACGCAGCCATCAAGGTCCGGCCCGACGTGGTGGTCCTGGATTTGATGCTGCCCAGGATGGACGGCCTCGCCGTTTGTAAAGAACTTCGCCAGAAGATTTCGCAGATGCCAATCATCATGCTGACCGCCAAGGACGATGTCGTCGATCGCGTGCTCGGACTGGAGATGGGCGCGGACGATTACATTACCAAGCCGTTTAGCCTGCGCGAAGTGGAAGCACGCATAAAGTCAGTGCTGCGGCGCGCGCGCGCCGGGGTCACTGCCGAAGGAAGCGATGAGACACCGATTGTGCGCGGAAATTTGCGCGTCGATCCGGTCCGTCGCGAAGTGACGATCGCCGATCGTCATGTGGATCTGACACCAAATGAATTTGATCTGTTGCGGCTGTTTGCCTCAAATCCGGGCCGCGTCTTTCCGCGCAAATACCTGCTCGAAAAGATTTGGGACTACTCGTACGAAGGGTACGATCGGACGATTGATTCTCATATCAATCGGCTGCGGGCCAAGATCGAAGATAACCCGGAGAATCCGCAACTGGTGCTCACAGTCTGGGGCATCGGTTACAAATTCACCGACACTGAATAGAGAAATACCAATCGCCTTCCCCACCAGGGCATTTGGCAATCCGAAATCCGCCTCTCCGCTCTCCACGCCAACCTTTGGAAGCGGCGCACATCTAAAACATGAAAGCTATGCCTATGAATACCCCAACCCGACGATCACGCGCCGCGGCGCCTGTCACGGCTGCCAGTCTTCTGATCCTGGCCCATGCGGCCACCGCCAATGCGGCCCTGCTGCAAGAAGCCCCGGCCGATGAGTCGTTTACGTCCTACCTTTTTTCCCCCTACTCAATCACGATTCTTCTTATCGCGGTGCTCGGCGGCTTGTTGGTTTACAAGAAGATGTCTGCGAACAGAGAAGCAAAGGAATCTGAACCTAAACCGCGCGCGCGCAAGCGCCAGCGCCAGGAAGAGGAAGACTTCTCGATGCAGACGGTGGTTCAGCCGGTCGCGACTCCCGAGAGGCGGCGTCAGCCCGAACCGCAACCGGCGGAGCGGGTCGATCCAAACGTCCCGGTGTTTGGGGCCTACCGAATCGATCAGGAAGTCAGCAAGCTGGTCCTCGGCAAACCGCACCGCAGCGATGTGATGTCCTCGCGGGCCCTGGAAGATCGCCGGGCCATCGAGGCCTCGTTGATTAAAGCCCTTGATTCCAGCGAAGTGTCAGAAGACAGTTACTATCGCGTGCTACAGGCCCTGGAGGAATATGGTTTCGTCGCGCGGCAAAGCGCCACCCTATTGCTGGGCCGTGATGCCTGGGAAAGGTCTTCCGCAGCCCGGACCCTGGGCCAGATGAAATCACCGGCCTCACTGCCGTTCTTGATTGAAGCCCTGCATGACAGCGACTCAGTGGTCAGGAATCAGGCGATCACCAGTCTGGCGTCGCTCAAGATGCCGTCGGCCATCGGCGCCTTGCTGGACATTGCCCGGCGTCACTCGGACATACCGGCCACCCTGTTAAGCGATGCCTTGAGCGCCTGCTCAGTCGAAACTCTCAGCTTCCTCGATGCGCCGAGCTCGGAACCGGCGTACATGTCGGCAGAACACGGCTCCTCTGCTCCAGCCGGTTATGAAAGATTTATCTCATTCGAAGAATTGCCGCCGGGAGATGAAGACCAGGAGTTGGCCAACATTCTGGCAACTTTGGCAGGCGCTGACGAGGCCGCGCGTATCTCGGTCGCGCAGGAACTGGCCCTGCACCCGGTGCAGGCAGCTGTTAACGCTCTGACGTCGATGGTGATCGAGGACGGCGAGCCGTCGGTGCGGGCCGCCGCAGTCTCCAGCCTCGGCGCTATCGATCACGAATCGGTCTTTGCGCCGGTCTTAATCGCGCTCGGCGACGAATCGCGTATCGTGCGTGCCGCCGCCGCGCGGACTTTGACGAGCTTGCATTTCGATCGCGCGGAAGCTTACGTGCGCGTAACCGAAACTGCCGACGCCGATCTGCTGAGCAAAGTCGCCCATGCTTGTGTCAATACGGGAATCATGGCCCAGGCCGTGGATCGCCTCGCCAGCGAAGATCGGCGGCAGGCCTACGAGGCCTTCTCGCTCTTCTCGTTGTTGGCCCGGGCACAGGAAACGGAGCCGATTGTCGACGTGATCGCCAGCCATCGCGACGACGAAGTTCGTCTCTGTGCCGTGCGCGTGCTCAACATGTCCGGCCAAAGCAGCGTCGTGCCCAAGCTGCGGGAACTGGCGGCCAATGATGGTCTTTCGGAGAATGTGCGCACCGCCGTGCTCGAAGCGCTGTACAAACTCGATCAGGATCAGCCCCCAATTGATTTGAACGTGAGTGACAACGAGCCGGTGTTCTTGCATAATTCCCCCTAGTGGTCGCCGGCTTTTTCGTTGACGTTGCCCCAATGAATAGCATGATGGACCAAAAGCCCCGCTCTCTTCACGTCTCATCCTCAGTTTTGAGATTGGCGGCGATAGCTCTGCTCGCCGTTTCGTCCATAGCCGGCCAGACGCGGGTGTTCCCGTCCAACTCGGCCAACACGAACAACGCCAAACGCAATCACAATGCGACCATTCATTCGGCAGATTCCTCTGAAGGTTCGCGCGTATCGATTGCTTCCGATCAATCACTGAATGATTACGAAGCCTACCGGCGCGGCGATCGGTTCTACGTAAAGGTGCCGGCCGCCGAGGTCCCGCGGGCCGAAGCGGTGCGTGGCCGCGGCTTTGCCGATGTCACTGCTCAACGAAGCGGCAGCAACACGCTGCTGTCATTCCGTTTGCAGCCGGGCGCCAGCGCCCACGTGGAGCAACGGGGCAATCGGCTGGATGTCGTGATCGCCGCCGCCGGAGGTGGCAGCGCGCCTTCCGCTAATCGCTCCGGCAATTTTCAATGGTCGGACACGAGCGGCAGCATGCGCCCGGCCAATTCCGGCACGAATCGCGCGCCGTCCTCGGCGGCAAATAATCGCGGAGCCGGCACGAACAGCCGCGGTGATACGCCGGCAGGCAGCAACCGGAATTCATCGTCCCGCGATAACTCAACGGCCTCGTCCGGCGATGCAAAGTCGAAAGCGGCCAACGCCAACTCATCAACCGCCGGCAAAGGCACCAATAAGAATTCGCCCACGTCGAATTCAAATTCAACTGACGCTTCGAATAAATCCGCGAACCCGAATTCATCGACGAACGGCAACCAGGCGAACGTGAATTCAGCGCCGGGATTGTCGACGAACTCTGCGGCCGGTCCGGGCGCTTCGTCGTCTCCGGTGCTGCCGGCCAATTCCGGTTTATCAACCCCGGCGCCGGCCGGCTCACCGACGCTTTCGAACTTATCAAGCCCAACACCTCCCGGCGCCGCAGCCTCACGGTCAGATTTTTGGACCAGCACGAAAGAGCGCGGCCGTTATTTGCTTTTGTTGGCCCAGTTGAATCCGATTCCGGTCGCCGTCGGCGCCGCGCTGCTGATTCTCATCATTGCGCTTTTGCTCATGCAACGCCGCCGGGCCCGGAGCACCCGTCGCACGAAGCCCGTGACCCAGTCAAAGTCGCGCCCGACCGGCGCGGTATCTTCCAGGTCCGCTGAGGCGGCCGCGCCGGTGGTCGCCGCGGCCGTGGCCGCGACACCGGTTCCGGCAAGTGTGGAAGATGACGTGACCGAACACACTCGGATTGCGGAGGCGCCACCGGTGGCCTCGACCGACAACGGCCGGAAGGAGCGCGTCAGTCGCGCCGCTGAGGAAGCAAACAAAATTTTCGCGGGTCAGCCATACGACGAGAGCATCGTCGGCTCGGACGATCGCGAGACCCGCCGCATGGTCGGAGCTGAATTGCTTTCGGCCATGGTCGGCCGCAATACGGAACGTCGCGACCGCGCCCGCGCCGCCTTTATGAAGCACGGCTACTTCGACGACGCTACCCGCGATTTACGGGTGGCTACTTCGGAAAACGAGCGTGCGGCCGCGGCCCGCCGGCTCAGTTTCGTGCAGGACCCGGAAGCTACTCCGCATCTCGTGGGAGCGCTTAACGATCAGTCGCCGGATGTGCGCCGCGCCGCGGTCGAAGCGCTTATGGACCAGCGCGACCCCGCGGCAATCGCCCCGCTCAACGGCTTGCTACAGAACGAAACCGACCGCAAGGTCCCGCGGCATCTGATTGAACAGGCCATCGAAGCCTGCGCAACCAATCCCGCACAAATGAGCGGATCAGCCCCCCAACTCCCAACTGCTCCACCCCCATCATTCGATAATGACCGCGAGGTAATCGAGATATGACAGCCCATGAACTACTCTCTCAGTTGCGCGCCAGGGGTGTCGAAGTAAAGACATCCGGCGACGATCGGCTCGTCATCGATGCGCCGCGAGGAACTATCACGGAGGAAATGCGCACCGAGTTGTCGGCGAATAAGGCCGCTCTCATCCAAATTCTGAAAGACGAGGAGGTTAATGCGCTGCCGGTGAAACCGGTGTCCGCACCACCTCCGGTTTTTACCGCGCCTGCTCCTCAAACTTTACCGGTGCCGCAAGCTGCGCCTGCGCCCGTCGCGCCGCCCGCCGCACCGACACCACATATCCCGGCCACGTTAAAGGAGCCGGTAGTTGACAGCAGGGCCCAGGAAATCGCGGCGCTGCAGGCTGAACTTGGCAAACTGCGCGCCGATGAAGCGGCCCGGCGCACGGAAATTGACGCCGCGCGCATGGCTGCCGAGGACGCGTTGCGCGCCGAGCAGCAACGCTGGCATCAACAGGAACAGGAGATGGCCCTCCGGCGCGCTGAGCACGAGCGGCAACGAATTGAAATAGAGGCCCGCGAGCGTGCCGAAGAAGAGAAGCGGCGGCAGGTTGCCGAAGGTGGAATTGCCGAGGTCGAACAACAAGTAATGCGGCTGCGCGCGCACGAAGAGAACCGTCGTCGCGAAGCAGCGGACCACATGCGCGGCGAACAGGCATCGCACGAAGCCCAGCTCGCAGCTTTGCGCGAGGCCGAAGAGCAACAAGCCCGAAAGCGGGCCGACGAGGAACGGAGTTATCTTGAAAATCAGGCGCGTCAGCGTGCCCAGGAAGATGAATTACGACGCCGGGCTGAACTCAGATTTCGCGAGATCGACGATGAGATCGAACGCGTCCAGGCCCGCGAACACGCCCGCGTCAAAGCCGAGCAGGATGCCCAACGAATAACCGAGGAAGCCGAACGCCGCCGCGTGGAAGAGGGAATGCGCCGCCAGGCTGAAGAACGCGCCCGGCGTAAAGCTGAAGACGAAGCGCGCATGCGCGCCGAAATTGAAGCCGAACTGCGCGCCGAAGCTGCTGCTCGTCGCCGCGAAGAAGAAGAGGCGCGCCGGCGCGCCGAGGCTGAAGCCCGGCAGCGGGCGGAGGAAGAAGCGCAACGGCTGGCGGCCGAACAAGCGCGCCGCCGCGCGGAAGAGGAAGCTCTGAGGCGCGCGGAAGCCGCCGCCCGGCAAGAGGCCGAAGCCGCGGCCCGCTTGCAGGCAGAAGAAGAAGCGCGACGACAGGCACAGATACAAGCGCGTCTGCAGGCTGAGCAGGCAGAGCGAGATCGGCAGGAAGCCGAACGTCGTGAGCGGTTGGAACTTGAAGCTCGCATCCGCGCCGAGGTCGAAGCGAAGTTGCGCGCCGAAGACGAAGAACGGCGGCGGGCCGAAGCTGAATTGCGCCGGCGTGAGGAGCATGAGCGCCTGCTCGCGGAAGAACCAATCAAGCCGAAGGCCTCGTCGTTTCCCTTCGAACTCGAACCAACCAACGGCAACGAGGCAAAGCAGCATAGCCGCGAAATCGCGCCATGGTTCGAAGCCGGCGCAGATTCACAGCCGGAGACCGGAGCGGCCCATCAAACACATTTCCGCGAATCGTTTGCGCCCGCAGCTGATGACCACGAAAGTGAATTTCGCGCGGTCAGCGTGCCGGACGAAGCCGATGCCGGCGACTTGAATTCAGAGGCGCGGAGCGCATGGCCAAGCGAGACGGCGGCCCCCCGCGGATCAGCGACTGCCTCGATGTCGGCAATGGGCGGTGAAGACGCTTACCAACGCATTACCGCAGCTTTCGACGATCCATCTCCTGAGGTCCGCAGCAATGCGGCGCGCGCGCTTTTCGAGTTGCAGGACGATCGCGCGGCAGCGTTTACCCGCGCGTTGCGCGAAGGCACGCCCGAACGGCGCCGGCACATTGGAGCCGCCATCTCATCGTCCGGGTTGGCAAACGAAGCCATCAGCAATCTCACCGGCGAAAGCCGCGACAAAACTTATGATGCTTTCTCTTTGCTCTTCCTGATGTCCAAAGCCGGCGAGGTGCGGCCCTTGATGCGCGCGATCGAGGAGCACCCGAATGCCGAAGTCAGACTTGCAGTCATCAAGCTGTTGGCCTTGAGCGGACAGCCCGAAGTCCTGGCGGCGTTCCGGCGCATGGCCGTGCGTGGATCGCTCCCCGCCGAAGTCCGCTCAGCCGTGATGGAGGCGATTTACCAGATCACCAGTCAATCTCCGGCCGAATCAAATTAGTCGCCGATCAAATCAGGTTGCTTCAGGCGCAGAGTAAAGGCTCTGCGCCTTTTCTTATTTTGGAGTGCGGTGACTTGGGGCCGCTTTGGTTTGCGCAGGAAGAGCGCCGAACAATTCGGCGCGCTCCAAATTGAGCCCGCCGTCTCGCGTACCGTATTTGTCCATTCACGATTCACGAATTACTATTTTCTCTTATGCCATTCGTTCTGAAATCCGACTATCGTCCCTGTGGCGACCAACCACAGGCGATCGAGATTTTGTCGCGGGGCGTGCGCGACGGCTCGAAGGACCAGGTGCTGCTGGGCATCACCGGCAGCGGCAAGACCTTTACGGTCGCCACCGTGATTGAAACGACCCAGCGGCCTACCCTGGTCATTGCCCACAATAAGACGCTGGCCGCACAGCTTTATCAGGAATTCAGGTCGCTTTTTCCCGAGAACGCCGTTGAGTACTTCGTTTCTTATTACGACTATTACCAGCCGGAAGCGTACGTCCCGGCGTCCGACACTTACATAGAAAAGGATGCGATCGTTAACGAAGATATCGATCGCCTGAGGATGTCGGCGACGCGCGCGCTCTTTGAACGCCGGGACGTGATTGTCGTGGCCAGCGTCTCATGCATTTACGGTTTGGGCGATCCGGACGCGTACTACGGCATGCTGGTATTTCTCGAGCCGGGTATGCGCGTCGCACGTGACACGCTGCTGCAACGGTTGGTTGAACTGCAGTACGAACGCAACGACATCGATTTCAAGCGCGGCAGCTTTCGCGTGCGCGGCGACGTGGTCGAGGTTTATCCGAGCTATCAGGATGAAGCTTATCGCATCGAGCTGTGGGGTGATGAGATTGATTCCATTTCGACGATCGACCCTTTGCTCGGTGAAGTGAGACAGAAGCACACCTCGCGCGTTCCCCTCTATCCCAAGACGCACTACGTCATGCCGCGCACAACTCTCAAGCGGGCCATCAAGTCAATCAAGGAGGAACTTGAATGGTGGGAGCCGAAACTAATCGACGAGGGCAAGCTGCTCGAAGCGCAGCGGTTGCATCAGCGCACGATGTTCGACCTCGAGATGATGAAGGAGATGGGCTTTTGCCGCGGCATTGAGAATTACTCGCGCCATCTCACCGGCAAGAAAGAAGGCGAGCCGCCGCCGACGCTGCTCGACTATCTGCCGCGCGACACGCTGGTGGTCATCGATGAGTCTCACCAGACGATTCCGCAGGTGCGCGGTATGTTCTTCGGCGATCAATCACGGAAGCGGACACTGGTCGAATATGGCTTTCGGCTGCCGTCAGCGCTCGATAATCGACCGCTGAATTTCGAAGAGTTCGAGCAGCGGGTCGGCCAGCGCATCTACGTCTCGGCGACGCCCGGCCCGTACGAGCTGACCAAGTCGAGCGGCGAGGTAATCGAACAGATCATTCGGCCCACCGGCCTGATGGATCCGGAGGTCGAAGTGCGCCCCGTCAAGGGTCAGATCGATCATCTGCTGGGTGAGTGTCGCGACCGGGCTGAACGAAATGAGCGGGTGCTGGTGACGACGCTCACAAAGAAAATGGCCGAGGATTTGACAGAATACTTTACGGAAGTCGACGTGCGCGTTCGCTACCTGCATTCGGACATTGAAACGCTGGAGCGGATCAAGATTCTGCGAGATTTACGGCGCGGTGAATTCGACGTATTAGTGGGAATCAATTTGTTGCGCGAAGGTTTGGACCTGCCGGAGGTTTCGCTGGTGGCGATACTCGACGCCGACAAGGAAGGCTTTCTGCGATCTGAATCGTCCTTGATTCAAACCATCGGCCGCGCCGCCCGCAACGCCAACGGCAAAGCGATTCTCTACGCTGATCGCCACACCGATTCAATGAAGCACGCCATTGATGAAACCCGGCGCCGCCGCGAGCTCCAGGCCGGCTACAATCGCGAGCATGGCATTATTCCGCGGACCATCATCAAGCCGATCGAGGCCACTCTGGTAACGGCGGCGGAAGCCGATTACTTCAAAGTGCCTTTGGAATTGGAAGAAATCGACGGCTACAGCCCCGAACAGATCGCCGCCACGATTACGCGGCTGGAATTTGAAATGCGCGAGCATGCCCGGAAATTTGAATTTGAGAAAGCCGCCGAATTGCGCGATCGGATCAAGTACCTGCGCGAACGCGAACTGACGGTGGCTTAGTTTACCTGTTTCAGAGGCGGGCTACTGCCCGCCGGTCGACTCACACACGGGCGTTGGCGGGCAGTAGCCCGCCTCTAAACAAATGTATTAGTCGATGCTTACAAAATCAGAACCCGACGAAATTCAGGACTACCTTTCAGACGCGAGTCACGTGAGCGGCGGCTATGCCGCGAGCGTGCTGTTCCCCGAAACCGCGGCGGAAGTTGCCGCCGCGCTCGCCGGCGCGACCCGGGACCAAACGCCGCTGACCATCTCAGGCGCCGGCACCGGCACGGTTTCCGGACGAGTGCCTTTCGGCGGCAGCATCCTGGCAACCGACCGGTTGAATACGATCAAATCCATTGAGGGTGACAGTCACGGCGGCCATGCGATTGTTGAGGCCGGCACCCGCCTCATCGATATTCAACGCGCCGTTGAATTGCAAGGATTGATCTATCCGCCCGACCCGACTGAGCGGACGTGCTTCATCGGCGGGAACATTTCCACCAATGCCTCCGGTGCGCGGACGTTCAAATATGGGCCGACGCGAAACTACGTCAACGGCTTGCAGGTGGCGCTGACTACCGGCGATGTAATCAGCCTGCGCCGGGGCGAACTGCGCGCCGGCACTCATCAAATTCAGATCCCGCTGGCCGGTGGCCGGACGATCACGGCGCAATTGCCCTCCTATCAAATGCCGCAGGTGCGCAAACACGCATCCGGCTATTACGTCGCGCCGGGAATGGATGCGATCGATCTCTTCATCGGGAGCGAAGGCACGCTCGGGGTAATCGTCGAGGCTGAACTCAAACTCATTCCCGGACCCGAAGGCCTTTTGAGCGGTGTCGTGTTCTTCGCGGCGGAAGCTAACCTGCTGGCCTTCGTACGCGATGTTCGTGAACGCTCGTTGCAGCACAGACTTCCGTCCGGGGATGATTCGCCGGCGGCGCAGTCCAAAGTCGACGCGCGCGCGCTCGAGTATCTGGACATCGAATCGCTTCGCTTTCTCCGCCAGAAATATCCGTCGATCCCGGACGAGGCCGTGGGCGCCATCTTTTTCGAACAGGAGACCAGCCCCGCCACTGAAGACGAGTTGATGACTGAGTGGTTATCGCTGCTGGAAAAACATCAGGCGCTGGCAGACGGTTCCTGGTTCGCGACCAACGAACAGGATCAGGCCCAGCTGCGCGAGTTTCGCCATGCGTTGCCGGTGCTCATGAACGAATGGTTTTCCGGACATCACCAGAAAAAGGTTTCGACCGACATGGCAGTGCCGGATGATCAGTTCGCGGGGATGCTGCGCTTTTACCAGGAGCATCTGCGTGGCGGTGATTTGCGCTGTACCATCTTCGGCCACATCGGCGACAATCACGTACACGTCAACATCCTGCCGCGGAATGACGATGAGGCCCAGAGGGCCTGGGTCATCTATCGAAAGTTTATTCGCCGCGCCATCGATGTCGGCGGGACAATCTCAGCGGAGCATGGGATCGGAAAATTAAAGCGCGAATACCTGCGCGAGATGTATGGCGAACGGCATTTGCGGGAGATGGTCGCGTTAAAGCGAGCGTTTGATCCGCAGGGGATTCTGGGGCGCGGCAATATGTTTGATGAGCAATTGCTCGAAGAATCCCGGTAAGAGTTTCTAATTCAGGCGGACCTGTTTTTAAACGGTTTTCAGCAGGAAATCGTTGAAAACGGTTTTGCATGTAGGCACACTGCGGTTCACGCCGATGAAGCGAGGTGTGAATGAGACCGTAGGCCAATCACCGTCTTTACAATTCTCAATTTACCATTCACGATTAACGATTCACTTATGTTCAGATTCACTACTGCCGGCGAATCACATGGGCGCGCGCTGGTCGCGATCGTTGAAGGTCTGCCAGCCGGCCTGCCCATCGATATCGAGAACATCAATCGCGAACTGTGGCGGCGGCAACAAGGCTATGGCCGCGGCGGCCGCATGAAGATCGAGCAGGATCGGGTCGAGGTACTCAGCGGTGTGCGTCATGGCCTGGCCCTGGGGTCGCCGCTGGCGATGACCATCGAAAACAAGGATTGGGCCAATTGGGAAGACATCATGAACAGCGAGGCCCGGGAGCTGGCGCCTGAAAAATCTCGCCGCGTGAAGCGACCGCGGCCGGGCCACGCGGATCTGCCAGGCGGGCTGAAGTATGACACGCGAGATTTGCGCAACGTGCTCGAACGCGCCTCTGCGCGTGAGACCACGGCGCGGGTGGCCTGCGGCGCGCTGGCGAAACAATTGCTGACGCAGTTTGGCATTGAGATACGCAGCCATGTGATTCAGCTCGGCGGCATTCCCGAACATCCTCTTGAACTCACCTTCGAGCAGATAAGCTCGATTCCCGCAGACTCGCCGTTAAATTGCGCCGACACAAACGCGCAACAAAAGATGATCGAGCTGATCGATCAAAAAAAATCCGAAGGCGACACGCTGGGAGGAATCTTCGAAGTCCTGGCTCGTAAAGTGCCACCCGGACTCGGCTCGCACACGTCATGGGACCAAAAGCTTGATGGCCGTCTGGCGCAAGCCGTCATGTCGATTCACGCGGTGAAGGCCGTGGCGATTGGCGCCGGCATCGAAGCCAGTTCCCTGCCCGGCTCAGAGGTGCACGATGAAATCTCCTATAACGACGAGACGAAGGAATTCATTCGCGAAACCAACCGGGCCGGCGGACTCGAAGGCGGCGTGACGAATGGCGAGGAGATTCGCGTGCGCGGGCATCTGAAGCCGATCTCAACTTTGCGGCGCGCTCTGCGCTCAATCGATATCGATACCAAGCAGGAAGAGAAGGCCGCCTTCGAGCGTTCCGACATCACCGTCGTTCCCGCCGCCGGGGTAATCGGCGAAGCGATGATCGCTTTGACCCTGGCGGCCGCCATGCGCGATAAATTTGGCGGCGACAGCCTGGGCGAGATGAAGCGGAACTTTGAAGGCTATCGCGAACAACTGCGCGGATATTGACGTCAGAACCGCCTGCGGTAGTGGGCGGGCCTTTTACGTGAACGCGAGCGGCCGCAAACGAGATCAGAGGATGATTCCGCTCGCTACCGCTCGCGGTTCTGTAACGCTGCGGTAGCGGGCGGGTCTTTTACGTGAACGCGAGGGGCCGCAAACGGGATCAGAGGATGATCCCGCTCGCTACCGCTCGCGGTTCTGTAACGCTGCGGTAGCGGGCGGGCCTTTTACGTGAACGCGAGCGGCCGCAAACGGGATCAGAGGATGATTCCGCTCGCTACCGCTCGCGGTTCTGTAACGCTGCGGTAGCGGGCGGGCCTTTTACGTGAACGCGAGCGGCCGCAAACGAGATCAGAGGATGATCCCGCTCGCTACCGCTCGCGGTTCTGTAACGCTGCGGTAGCGGGCGGGCCTTTTACGTGAACGCGAGGGGCCGCAAACGAGATCAGAGGATGATCCCGCTCGCTACCGCTCGCGGTTCTGTAACGGCTGGCGAATCCCCATCCTTCATCGTAAAATCGATCAATATCAGAAACTGATTTAGGAAAACTTTTTACGCATGTCTTTATTGAAGATCGTAACCTGGCCGAACCCGGTGCTCGACAATCCGGCCGATCCGGTTACCAAATTTGACGCCGATTTAAAGAAACTCGTCAACGATATGTTCGAAACGATGTACTCGGCGCCGGGCGTGGGCCTGGCCGCCGTCCAAGTCGGGGTGCCCAAGCGTCTGTTTGTTATGGATTGTTCCGGCGGCAAGGACCCGGCCCAGCGCGTGGTCATGATTAATCCGGAAGTGATCGCCCAGGAGGGCAAACAGGATGGCGACGAGGGCTGTCTTTCATTCCCGGGAATTTTCTTTGGCGTTGAGCGCAACCTGCGGGCGATTGTGCGCGCGCATGACGTCAACGGGAAGGAATTCGAAATCGACGGGACTGAATTGACCGCGCGCTGCATGCTGCATGAAACGGACCATTGTGACGGCATCGTCTTTCTGAATCATATGTCGCCGCTCAAACGCGAGCTCGTCAAACGCAAGATCAAAAAATTACAGAAGGCCGGTGAATGGCCTTCTTAATGGTACGCACGTCTCCGGCGTGCTATCCACAAAATCCAAAGAAAGAGCACGCCTGAGGCGTGCGCACCCATCATGCCAACTGAATTTCGCAACGAACCATTTACCGATTTCACCAAAGAAGAAAATGCGCAGGCCATGCGGGCCGCGCTCGAGAAAGTTAAGGGCGAGCTTGGCCGCGAGTATCCGCTGGTCATCGGCGGTGAGCGCATTAACACGGGAGCCACGCTTGACAGCATCAATCCCGCCAATCGCACTGAGGTCGTGGGCAAGTTTCATAAAGCGACAAAAGAGCTCGCCGCCAAGGCTGTCGAAACTGCCGCCGAAGCGTTCAAAACCTGGCGTAATGTGCCGGCCGCAGAGCGGGCCCAATTAATCTTCCGCGTGGCTGAGCTGATGCGGACACGCAAGCACGAATTCTCTGCGTGGATGGTTTACGAGGTCGCCAAAACCTGGCCGGAGGCCGACGGCGACACGGCCGAAGCCATCGACTTCCTCGAATTCTATGGCCGCGAGATGCTGCGCTATGCAAGCGATCAGCCGCTGGTGAAGCTTCAGGGCGAAGACAATCAACTCGACTACATTCCGCTCGGCGTGGGCGCGGTGATACCACCGTGGAATTTTCCCTGCGCGATCATGGCCGGCATGACGGCCGCGGCCATCGTCACCGGCAACACCGTGGTCCTCAAACCTTCGTCGGACGCGCCGGCGATTGCTTACAAATACTTCGAACTGCTGGAAGAGGCCGGTTTGCCGCCCGGCGTGGTCAATTTCATGACCGGCTCAGGCGCGGAAGTCGGGGACGTGGTCGTCGATCATCCCAAGACCCGCTTCGTGGCTTTTACCGGCTCCATGGAAGTCGGCCTGCGCATTAACGAAAGGGCCGCGAAAAAACAGCCCGGCCAACTCTGGATCAAGCGCGTCGTCGCTGAGATGGGGGGCAAGGACGCGATCATCGTGGCCGACGACGCCGATCTCGATGAAGCAGCCACCGGCGTGGTGCAGTCGGCATTCGGATATCAGGGGCAGAAATGTTCGGCTTGCTCGCGCGCCATCATCGACGCGCGCGTCTACGATTCGATGATTGAAAAGATTGCTGAACGCGCGGCGAAGGTTAAGCTCGGCGACCCGACCGACAACGGCAATAACATGAGCGCGGTCATTAACGAGAAGGCCTTCAAGTCAATCAACGACTACATTGAAAAGGGCAAAGCAGAAGGCGGGCGCGTGGTCGCCGGCGGCGGCTCAGACGGCGAACGGGGATTTTTTATCGAGCCGACGGTCATCGCCGACGTAAAGGCAGGCTCGACGATCGAGCAGGAAGAAATCTTCGGGCCGGTGCTCGCGGTAATCAAGGCCGACAACTACGATCACGCGTTGCAGATTGCCAATGACACGCAGTTTGGTTTGACCGGCGCCGTCTATTCAAGCGATGAAGCAAAACTCGATCGCGCGCGCAACGAATTTCACGTCGGCAATCTCTATTTGAATCGCAAGTGCACCGGGGCGCTCGTCGGCGTGCATCCCTTCGGTGGCTTCAACATGTCCGGCACCGATTCGAAAGCCGGCGGCCGCGATTATCTCCTGCTGTTCATGCAGGCGAAACTTTCTTCCGAGAAAGTTGGCGCGACCAGAAAGCGCGCTGAAGCAGGCGCCGCGGTCTAGTCCGTTCGCGCTATCGGCGCGACATGTCTATAGTCACGTATCTTTGTCAAATTTCCGCCGGAGAGAAATGCGATCGCATTTTTTCTCCGGCTCAGTTTTTAGGCGGCGCCTGATTCTAGAAACATCCAGCCGCGACGCGGCTTAGACTATTGAATCCGAATTGCTTGCTTGTAAAGTTACGACACATGCGCATCATCTTCATGGGCACGCCGGAATCTGCCGTTCCGTCACTGCGACGGCTCGTCGAAGACGGCCATGAGATCGCGGCCGTTTGGACGCAGCCTGATAAACCTGCCGGGCGCGGAAAGAAGCTGCACGCTTCGGCGATCAAGCAGTTCGCGCTCGAAAAGAACCTGCCAGTCTATCAACCGGCAAAGATTAAGAACGCGGAGGCGAAAGAGTTATTCGCCTCCCATGACGCCGACGTCGCCGTCGTGGTCGCGTATGGAAAGATCCTGCCGCCGGAGTTTCTCGAGGCGCCCAAGCTCGGCTGCCTCAACGTTCATTTCTCGCTATTGCCGAAATACCGCGGGGCGGCCCCGGTTAACTGGGCGATCGTCAACGGCGAGACCGAGAGCGGCGTTACCACGATGCAAATCGTGGCGGAACTGGACGCCGGTCCGGTGCTCTTACAGCAAGCCACGCCTATCGGTGAAAACGAAACGGCGCCGCAGATGCTCGCCAGACTGGCCGAAGCCGGCGCTGAACTCATCAGCGAGACGCTCAAGAATCTGGACCATCTCGAACCAAGACCGCAAATTGATGCGGAAGCCACCTTCGCCCCGATCCTCAAACGCGAAGACGGTCTGATCGACTGGTCGCTGGATGCATTCGCCATCGCCAATCGCATCCGCGGCCTGCAACCCTGGCCCAACGCCTTCACTACTTTCGATTCGCAAAGACTGATTCTTTGGCGCGCCGAAGCCGGCGCCAACGAGCAGGAGACGCGCGCCGGGACCGTGCTTGATACCAGCGGCGAGAAGCTGGCGATTGCGTGCGGGCAGCATACACAACTCATCGTTCACGAACTACAACCCGAAGGCGCTCGCCGCATGAGCGCGCGTGATTTCTTCAACGGCCGCCGCGTCGAGCCCGGCGCAATCGTAGGCGGGTAAAAGTGACAACGGGCAAGGAGTCAGTACCATTCGCGTTAGCGAATGGATCGAGGGCAAGCCGCCAGGGTCACCCTTTATCCCACCCGCTGACGCAGGTGGTACCGACCCGTTACCGCCTGCAAGCCGACGACGCTCGGGGTCAGTACCATTCGCGTAAGCGAATGGATCAAAGGCGAACCATCGGGGTCACCTCCCAACTGCTAACGCAGGTGATACCGACCCCTTATCGCCTCAAGCTGCGCTCCAAATTACAGATGGATTACAAAAGCGCGGCGCCAGATGCTGGGAGGAATTGAGCCGCGCGCGGCCGTGGTCAACATGATCAGATAATTTGCTTCACCGCGCAGCTCGGAAATAGCCGCACGTTCTATCGTCGCCTGCAAACCGTCTTTGGGCCCGCGCACCGGCCCAATCAGCGCCAGCCGCCGCAGGCACGCGTACATGTGCTCCAGCCCGGATCCGAATCGGCCAATATCGCTGCCAAGTATGAGCCGGACCTCAGCGCGTTCATCGATGAAGTGTTTGATCAGTGAGGCGGCCTGGGTAACTCCGTTCTCAAACCGGATGCGGAAATTTTCTTCGTCAATATCGTCGGTCAGCGTCGGATCCAGGACCACCGTAATTCGCCGTTCATCTTCAGCGGTGAATTCGCGCACGGTCAGCCGGCGCGCCCGCGCGGTGGCCTTCCAATCGATATGCCGCAAGTCGTCGCGCAGCTGATAATCGCGCAGCATCAAGAGGTCCTGTCCGGCCCCGCGCCGGAGCGAAGTCGTCTGTCCGGATTGCAAAGGCAACAGGTTGAGTTTGTCGGTTATCGGTTCAGGTTTTGGATAGACGACGATGTCCACATCGCGCGCTCCCAGGCGCCGGCGATGCCGGAAGAATCCGAACGGGAAACGCGTGGAAAGCTCGAAGCCTTTGACCAGCACGTGACCCCGTTTGGGAAAGCTCTGCTCAATCGCCTGTTCGGCCGCGGCCTGGTGCGGCACATAAGTCAAATATGCCAGCGGCGTTCGTTTTCCCGCACCCGCAGACTTCTTTGCCAGTCCCGGCCGATCGAAGGTGCCGCGCATCTCCACCAGGATGGAAAACGACGGCAGCAGGCGCTTGGAATTGCGCAGTGTGACCAGCACTTCGGCTTTTTCTCCGGCGAAGATGTGATCAGGAAATCGCGCCGACACGTTGAGATCCCGCAGAGACATGCGCGCTGCCATCCAGGAAACGAAAACTGTCGACAGCATGATCGAGAGCACCAGGAACAACAGGTTGTTTCCCGTATTCCAGGCCGCAAAGCCGACGATAGTCAGCACGATCACGAAGATGACGCCGCCCGTGGTCACCTCGAGCGGTAATCCGTTGGCGGCGATTTCGGCAAAGGCGGAACGGCTTAGCGGCGGCACCACCAACGCCGTAATCAGGAGCACAAAGACCAGCGAAGCGATCGCGCCCACGGTCGCCAGTTCAGGCACGCCGATTTGCCTGGCCATGAAAGTCAGGATGGCCGTCGCCAGTCCGGCCAGCACCAGCAGCGTGCCCAGAATGAAACGCGTCCAGCGGGCCAATGATGAGGGACGGTTGATTAAGGATGAACCATCGTGCTCCATTTCATCCTTCATCCTGCCGCCTTCATCCTTGATTACAGCGGGACGCTGATGGTTTTCATGATTTCGCCGAGGACCGCTTCAGCTTCTTCGCTGCGGCGCATGGCTGAGGAGTAACGCGTGCTGACGGTGATGCGATGGGCAAAGACCGGAACGACCAGGCGCTTGATGTCATCCGGCAAACAATACGAACGCTGATCGGTGAGGGCCAGAGCCTGCGCCGCGCGAAACAACGACAGGGTGCCACGCGGACTGACGCCGAGGTCGAGCATTTCAGACGAGCGCGTGGCGGCGACAATGCGCATCAGGTAATCGACGATGGCATCGTCGACGGAAATCTCAGTCACGGCCTGCTGCAATTCGGTCACGTCCGATGAATTCAGGACCGCCTGCAATTCCTCGAGTGGTTCGGCATGTTCCCGGTCACGGAGGATCTGCTTTTCGTCGACGGCCCCGGGATATCCAATACGCAGACGGAGCATGAAGCGGTCCAGTTGCGACTCCGGCAGAGGATAAGTCCCATGGTGCTCGATCGGGTTCTGCGTGGCCAAAACCATGAACGGGTTCGGCAGCGCATGAGTCACGCCTTCGACAGTCACGTGACTTTCGGCCATCGCTTCCAGCAAAGCGGATTGCGTCTTCGGCGTGGTCCGATTGATTTCGTCGGCCAGAATGATGTTCGCGAATATCGGTCCCGGCTTCCACTCGAACAGCGATTCGATTTGGTTATAAACCGATAGGCCGATCACATCTGACGGCAAGAGGTCAGAGGTGAACTGAATTCTTTGGAACGAACAATCGAGGGCCCGTGAGAGCGCGTGCGCGAGCGTGGTCTTGCCGACACCCGGGACATCTTCGATGAGCAGATGTCCGCCGGCCAGCAGGGTAACGATGGCCAGGCGCACGGCTTCCGGTTTGCCGCGAATCACGCGTTCGATGGCGGTTTGCAGCAAATCGACCTTTTCCGCGGCGCTAACGGCCAGGGTGTCAGAGTTCGCTGTGCGCAGATTTCTCATACCTTCGGTTAGGTCATTCTACATGTACTTGGGCCACATGACTACGCAGACTTTTTGCGGCTGCCGCCGAATGACGCACTCGCCGCGTTGTAGTAGAATCGCCCTGACTGGCGGGTCGGCGCCCCGGTTCTTTTGGGAACCAGCCTGCGTTCTCGCCGTTAATGGAAACAGAGGAAGTAATCATGAAAAGAAACCACACCCCGCGCAGGCAAGCAGGTTTTACGCTCATCGAACTGATGATCGTAATTGCGATTATCGGCATTCTTATCGGCGCTGCCGTGGTCGGCTACAAAGCCGCCACCAAGGCCGGGTATGAAGCGGCGACGCTCCAGAATATGAGGACCATTGCCGCGGTACAGATACAGTATTTCAATACCCACCAACGCAGCTTTGGCACCTTCGACCAGTTGACGAAGGACTCCGGTTTACCCAACAAGTTTGGGGGAAATCCGCCGGTAGCTGATGGCTACACCTACACGCTGAAGGTCGTTCCGAAGACGCCCTCGTCGGCTTCTTCTTATACCCTGAATGCCGATCCGCTGGACACGAGCGGCAATCATTTCTACATTGATTCAAACGACAGCAGCATTCATATAAACCAAACCCAAAGCGCCGGAGTAAACGATCCGGTCCAATAGCGTCTCGTCAAAATGGATAATGCAAAAAGAGCCGGGTTCAGCGTGCCGCCAACAGGCGCGCTGGACTTCGTTTCGTTAGGTGCACTCGTACACCGGCTGGATCCCGGTATCATCCCCTTTCGCAAAGCTCATCAATGCGAGATTCATGTTAGCGGCGGCGAATATAACTGCGCCGCCAATCTCGCCGATTGCTTTCGCCTGAAGACCGGCATCGTCACCGCCATGGTCAAGTACCCGATTGGCGAATTAGTGGCGAACCGGGTGCAGGCCATGGGGGTCAAGCCCTTCTACAAATGGTTTGCGCACGACGGCGTCGCGGGCCCAAATATCGCCACGGTCTACAGCGATCGCGGTCATGGCGTGCGCCCGCCGGTCGTCTTCTACAATCGTTGTAACGAAGCCGCGGCGCAACTGAAGCCGGGCGACTTCGACTGGCCGGAGATCTTTCGCGACGGCGTGCGCTGGTTCCATAGCGGCGGCATCTTTGCCGCGCTGTCAGAAACCACCGCCGAACTGATCGCTGAAGGCATGCAGGCAGCCAAGGCTGCCGGCGCGATCACTTCTTTCGATCTTAATTTCCGCGAAAAGCTTTGGAACCGGATCGGCGGCGTGGCCCGCGCGGTGGAAGTCATCGAACGCATCGTCAAACATGTCGATGTGCTGGTGGGCAACGAGGAAGATTTGCAGAAGGGTCTGGGCATCGCCGGACCGGAAGTTTCGGCCAAATCGAAACTCGATCCGGCGAACTTTTTTTCGATGATTGATCGGGTGGTCGACAAGCATCCGCATATCAAAATCGTGGCCACGACGTTACGCGAAGTTTATTCGGCCAATCGTCACTGTTGGGGCGCGGTCGCCTGGGTCGGCGGCGATCAGCACGCGGCGACCACCTGCGATCTGGAAATTCACGATCGGGTCGGCGGCGGCGACGGCTTCGCCTCGGGATTCTTCTACGGGTTGCTGGCCGGAGAATCGCCTGACGAAGCACTGAAACTCGGCTGGGCGCACGGTGCGTTGCTGACCACCTTCCCCGGCGATACGACCATGGCCACGCTCGAAGAGGTGCGCGCCTTCGCCAAGGGCGGTTCCGCGCGGATCCAGCGCTAGAACAATCGCTGGTGTCAGTACCCGGAGCGAGAATCAACATGAGTAGCAAACCGGCTCCATCATTCATCGGCAAGGGCGCACCCGATCTCCATCTGTCACCGCCCGAACTCCGGGAGATTCTCGAGCAGACGCTAATGCGCATCGCGCCCGGCGCTCGCGTGCTGGCAATCATCCCTGACAAGACGCGCGACGATAACACGGACATTCTCTTCCCTTTGACGACGGACATTCTAGCGTCCCGCCAGGTTGCCCAATTTGACGCGTTGGTCGCCCAGGGCACACATGGGCCGATGACGCATGACGAGAAATATTCCAAGATCGGTCTTGCCACACCGCCCCCCGCGGCGGTCTTTGGCGAAGTTTTCGATCATCAATGGAATATTCCGGAAGAGTTGACCACCATTGGCGAGTTATCCGCTGACGAAGTTTCACGACTGACCAACGGGCTGATTCATGATGCCGTAAAAGTAAATCTGAATCGCCGGCTGGCGCCCGGAATCTATGACACCGTATTGATTTTCAGCGCCACCGTGCCGCACGAGGTCGCCGGGTTCGCGGGTGGCGCGAAGTACTTCTTTCCCGGCGTGGCCGGACCGGACCTTACGCACGCCACGCACTGGCTCGGGGCGCTCGCGAGCATTGAAAATGTCATCGGCCGCGTCGAGACGCCGACGCGTCACATGATCGAAGCAGCGGCCGACTTCGTCTCAGCGCAGATCATCACGCTTAATTCCGTGGTGACCCGCGACGACGACAACCGTCTGCACACTCATGCGCTCTTTACCGGAGACTTCCGCGAGGCTTTCCGTCGCGCCGCCGAAGTGAGCCGGCAGGTACACATCAGATATACCGGACGCAAATATAGACGCGTCGTGGCGTTGCTCGACGAGCATTACGACGAGCTTTGGGTGGGCGGCAAGGCAAGTTATAAGCTGGGCGGGATCATCGAAGAGGGCGGCGAATTAATTATTTATGCTCCGCATCTACGGTCGATCTCAGAAACACATGGACGGCTAATCGAGAAGTATGGCTATGCGCCGTTGGATCGCGTGCGCGAGATGGTCGCACTCTCGAGTGAGTTGCGAGAAAATCTGGCCGTCGCCGCACACCTGGCCCACGTCTCGTATGCGGGTAAGCGTGATGCCGAAGGCCGCG
>Ga0126369_10000539_pt1 | contig 24865 bp, 26 predicted proteins | sample PanSoiMetaPlot_1_FD_109646 | JGI IMG/M metagenome (GOLD analysis project Ga0126369, IMG submission 109646) | Tropical forest soil microbial communities from Panama - MetaG Plot_1 | ecosystem: Environmental > Terrestrial > Soil > Tropical forest > Bulk soil | place: Panama | collected 2016-02-17
CCAGGCATGCGAATAGACGAATTCCGGTTTTTCGGCGTGGTCGAACAGCGCGCCCAGAAGCCGCGTGCTTTCGTCCGGATCCATGTCCAGAATCTTCACGGTCATCAGCCGGTTGACGTAGACCGCCTTTCGGCACGTGTCCTCGTGGGTACGAAACACCGGGTGGATACATTGGGCGAAGGCCGCAGTGCCGCGGCTATCCCCTTTCTGGGTCGATCCGTAATTGTAGTGGTGTAGAGCCTTGCGGCCTTCGAGCCGATCACGGATCGCCGGATCGAGCGTGTCATAGGCGGCATAGCCACTCGCAAATAGCGTGTTGCCGCCGGTCGAGGGAATTTCAACCGAGTAGAGCAGCGTCGCGTTGCTCGGCACCTCGGCGTGGATCATGTCGTGATGGAACATCATCTCCCCGTCCGGCAAGGCGCCGATCGGCTCGCCGTTCTCGCGGATATTGGAGATCAACATGATGCCGGGCAGCAGACGCGAATAGCCCTTAGGAAAATATTTCGCCGGCCGGGACAGTTCGCCAAGTTCGCCAAAATACCCGGTCACGCGGATCAGATCCTCCTGCGAGAGGCTTTGGCCGGGAAAGACGATGACGAGGTGATCGAGCCAGGCCCGGTAGACGGCGCGGATGGTGTCGTCGTCGGGCTTTTCGCGCAGATCGAGCCCGCGGATTTCAGCTCCGATATGCTTGCTCAGGGGAACGACGTCGAACCTCGTCCCGGTCATTACGGCCATGGCGGCTCCTCGTTATCGGGGGTTGCGGCCCGAGCCTGTCATTCGGCCGTGGCCGCCGCGTGGTGGACCGCCTTGCCGTGCTCGACTTCGCCGCTCGCCAACGCGGCGAGGATTTTCGCCACCAGCTCGCGCGCCGAGGCCGCACTCAATTCTACCGCGACGCGATCGCGCCCGCCGTCCGCTTCGTTGATGAAGTCGATGCCGAGCGCATGATCGAGCGGCGCGTGGAAGGGATGATCGTAATAGACATTGGCGGTGTCGATCCGCATCCAGCCGTTCGGCCCCTTGGCGCTGCCCAAGAGCCTGGCCTTCTCGACGATGTAAGAGCACATGATGGTCTCCTTGAACTTTAGGCCGCGCGGGCCGCGGCCGCCTTGGCGAGATGCTTGTGGAAGAACGCAAACACCTTGTTCCAGCCGTCGAGCGCCTGCTCCGGGCGATAGGCGGGGCGAGCGGCGTTGAAAAAGGCATGGCCGGCGCCGTCATAGCGGTGGAACTCATAGGTCTTGCCCAGCTTCTTGAGCACGGCTTCGGTGCGGTTCACCTGGTCACGGTTGGGATTTTCATCATCGTTGCCGAACAGGCCGAGCAACGGACAGCGCAGTTTTGCCGTCAGATCGATCGGTGCGACCGGCCGCTTGGCATTGAGTTGCTTGGGATCGTCGACGATGACATTGCCGCCCCAGCAATCCACCGCCGCGTCGATGCCGTCGAGCGAGCAGGCTGCGAGATAAGCGTGTCGCCCTCCGGAGCAGAAGCCGATCACTCCGACCTTGCCGTTGGCGTAGGGCTGAGTGCGCAAGTACTCCGTCGCGCCCGAGACGTCGCCCAGAACTTGCTCGTCGGCGACGCCGCCGGCCGCGCGTACGCGGGCGCCGACATCATCGGGACTGCCCGGACCTTCGCGGAAATAGAGATGCGGCGCGATGGTCGCCAATCCATGATGGGCGAGCTTGCGGGCCACCTCTTTGATCCATTCATCCCAACCCGGCATGTGATGGATGAGCACCACGCCCGGCAACGACCCGCCGAGCGGGCGCGCGTAATAGGCCTCGCCCACATCGCCTTTATGGCGAGAAAGGCGATGGTTTCAGCGAGCATGCTTTCATAGGTCATGCCGTTCCTCATCAAGTTTGATGGCGCAGGCACCGATTATACATGGGCTATCGCGACCGGGTGGTGCGAAAATCGCGGGCGAGACCAACGCGGAATGTAGGCGTCGTGAAGCGGGGCGCGCCGGCCGCTCAGTCGGGGCATCTGTAGAGCACGGCCTTGTAAGTCTGGTCCTGATCGGAAAAATCGATGGTCTTGTCCTCGCGTGGCGTGAAATTCACGTCGCCAAGCATCTGGCTGCCGCCCGGGCCTTTGCATTCCACGTGAACCACGAAAGTGGGGCCTTCGCGCTTCTTGCTCAGAATCGTGCACAGACCGAAGACGGAATCGATGTCCCCGCGCGTAATCTTCACGCGTGAAAGCCCGGGATCCGAGCCATCCGGTTTGCAGGCCTGATTTTCCGTATAAGTGCCAACGATCGGGAAGTCGTCGTCGGCGTGCAGCGGTGTTGCGAGCGCTGCCAGCGTAAGAACCGTTAATATCGTGCCAGCAAGCTGCACCACGTTTGACACGTTTGGCCGCAATCGTTCGATAGGTTTTGGGCAAGCTTAAATAATGTCGCGGTGCTGGCCAATGGATCAATTTGGGCGGCCCCGCGGCAGGGGGTCGCGGTGGTGGCACCCTGGGATGGTATGGTTCAGCCGTTGGAATAATCGTAAGCATCGCCTGCCGTGAGCAAGCCCGTTTCTATTCCGGTCGTGGATGTCCGCGAGGGCGGAGCCGTTCGCCATGCGCTTGATGCACGCGTGCGGGCGCGCGTGCTGCGGGATGATTGCGTGACCTGGTTGCCGCGGGCGGCTCACTTGCTGCTTCCCGCCTTCGACGCGGTGACGCGTCGTTGGCTCAAGCGCTCGTACTCGCCTTACGTTGCGGAGCTCGAATCGATCGTCGCCGCGCTAGGCTTTGCTGGCATCTGGTTTCTCAACGGTACGTACCAGTGGGGCTGCACCGCGGTTGCCCGTGAGGAGGATGGCGCGCCGTGGCTCGCGCGCACGCTCGATTGGCCCTTTCCCGGGCTTGGCCGACACGTCGAGGTCGCCCGGATGCGCGGCCCCGCGGGCGAGTTCATGAATGTCACCTGGCCCGGCTACGCTGGCACGCTGACTGCCTGCGCTGTCGGCCGCTTCGCCGCCGCCATCAACCAGGCGCCGCTTTGGCGCCGCACGCGCAAGCCGTGGCTGCGGCCGTACGATCTTGCGGCCAATGCGCTGCGGACTTGGCCGATTCGCTTCCGCCCGCCGGACCATCTACTGCGCGAGGTGTTCGAGAACTGCCGAGATTTCGGGGAGGCAAGGCGCCGGCTCGAAACGGTACCGGTCGCGCGCCCCGTGATCTTCACGCTGATCGGATGCGAGTTGGGTGAACGTTGCGTGATCGAGCGTACCGAGGAAAGTTTTGTCACGCAGGTCGATGAGACCTCGGCCGCCAACGATTGGCTCCACAGCACGCCGCCCTGGGAGGCGCGCGTCTGCGCGACGCTGCTGCTCAAAAGCTTGCCCGAGGAAGCCACCGCGCACAGCCGTGCCCGGCGGGAGGCACTCTCGTCATGGCCACAGTCGTTCGGCCGCGGCCCATTCGCGTGGGTTGCGCCGCCGGTGCTCAATCCGTTTACACGGGTCGCGGTGGAGATGTGCGCGGCGAAAGGAACGCTGCGGGCGATCGGCTACGAGTTAGGCCCGGGCGGCGCGCTGCCGCAGCCGGCGACGCAGGTTTGCGAATGGTCCGCGAGAAGCCTTGTCGCGTGAGTGCCGGGGAAGCTACGGCACTTAGGAGCGGGGGGGCGGCTCCTTCTCCTCTCCGGCGAACAGCGCGGCTGGGAACTGGGCCGCATATCGACGCTTTTGCGGCTGACGCGGATGCTCCGGACGCGGAGTGAGATCCGGTTCCACAACCCTACGATAGAGATGCCAGGTCGAATGGCCAAGTACCGGCACCACGACTGCCAAGCCGAAGAAAAATGGCAACGAGCCTATCAGCAACAGCGCGGCCACGATAAACCCCCAGGCCGCCATGGTGATGGGGTTGGCAGCGACGGCGCGAAGTGAAGTCAGCACCGCTTCGACCGCGCCGACCTCGCGATCGACCAGCAACGGAAATGCCACGACGCTGACGATCAATACCGTCACTGCAAACAGGAAACCGACGAAGTTGCCGACGATAATCAGCATCCAGCCCTCGGGTGTGGTGAAGATTTGCCGGACGAAATGAGGCATCGAGGCGGCCGGCTGATAGCCGAAATTCGCGATGTAGATGGCCTGCGCCACCGCAATCCAGACCGCGAAGATAACCAGCAGCAGGAAACCGAGAGCGGCAATGGCATCGCGCGATGGCGAATGCAGTACGTCGAAGGCGTCCTCCCAGGAAATATCGTGACCCTGCTCGCGCCGCCGGCTTAGCTCGTAAAAGCCGATCGCCGCGAAGGGGCCAACCAGCGCGAAGCCCGCGGCAAGCGGAAACAACAACGGCAAGAGGGCGTAACCCAAAATGGCCCGCGCTAAGACGAGACCAACGATCGGATAGATCAGGCACAGGAAGACGGCATGGGTCGGAATGGCGGAAAAATCAGCAAGCCCGCGCGTGAGTGCGTCTTTGAGGTCTGCGAGGCCGATGGTGCGGATGACCGGACGCGCGCGGGCAGTATCCGCGCCCATGAGAACGTGCAGCTGCGCCATGGCCGTTACCTCCCGAGGCAACCCGGGGCCGCCCTTGGTCACTTCCTCCCGCGACCCTGGATTATGTTAATACTGCCAGAGAAAACTCGTTCGGCACAATGCCGTGAGTTGGCAACGGCACGCCGCCCGCTGGGCCAGGCATTGTGATTCATGCGCGGTCCGCGGGTCTGATGCTCACGCGCGCCTGAGGAGAGAGAGCCGCCCGACGGAGACCACCGATGCCGCGCCATATGGTCCGCCGAGCCCAAGCCGTTCCCGCCGCCAGCATGCTCGCGCTTGCACTCGGCGCAGCCGCCTTCGGAGCCGTGGCTATCGGAGCGCTGGCGATCGGCCGACTTGCACTGGGCCGCCTGACAGTGAAGCGGACGCGCTTCCAGGCGCTCGAAGTCGACGAGCTGACGGTACGCAAACTGCGGGTGCTTGAGCACGAGAGTACGCCGCCGCGTGCTTGATTACTGGACCTGTGTCGCCCTCATTTCCTGCGTCCGCGGGACCTTCGCAGAACAGACATGATTCAGGATTAGGAGACAGGTCTGCCCATAAATGGAGTACCGCATGGCGAAGCTTACGCTTTATCACGCCGCCCCGTCGCGTTCGTCGATCACGCGCTGGATGCTGGAGGAGATCGGCGAACCGTACGACATCCGTCTCTTGAATTTGAGCAAGGGCGAGAACCGAGGCACGGACTATCTCGCAGTAAACCCGATGGGCAAGGTGCCCGCGCTCAAGCACGGCGACACAGTTATCACCGAAGCGGCGGCGATTTGCGCCTATCTCGCCGACGAATTTCCTCGCGCCAAGCTCAACGTGCCGATCGGGACCCCGCACCGGGGCGTCTATCTCAAGTGGCTCTTCTTCGGGCCGAGCTGCATCGAGCCGGCGATCATGGATCGGGCTTTTCCTCGCAAGGAAGAGGCGCGGCGGACGGCGCTCGGCTACGGGGACTTCGAGACCGTGATGGACGTGGTGGCAAACGCCATGGCGAAGGGTCCTCACCTCATGGGCGAACAGTTCACCGCCGCCGACGTGGTCATCGGCTCGACACTGCGCTGGGGCATGATGTTCAAGTTGTTACCCGAGCGCCCGGAATTCACCGCCTACACGAGCCGGCTCGCTGCGCGGCCGGCGGCGCAGCGCGCCGAAGCCAAGGATAAGGAGCTCGCCGCCGCATGATGTGAAGGTCGGAATCGGCGCACCGCGCGGAATGCTCGGTGCTTCATCCGCTCCAAGTCCACAACCCCGATGGAGCATGCGGAAAATCCGGGCTACCGTTGCGCCCCGATGATCTTGGCGTTGCGCATTCTCTATTTCGAGGATCTCTCGGTCGGCATGACCGAGACCTTGTCCAAGACAATCGCGTCCTCGGACGTTGTTGGATTCGCGCAATTGACCGGCGATCGCAATCCCATCCATCTGTCGGAACATTTCGCCGCCAAGACCCAGTTCGGCAGAAGGATTGCCCACGGCCTCTATACCGCGAGCCTGATCTCGGCGGTGCTCGGCACGCGGCTTCCCGGACCCGGCGCCGTCTACATCTCGCAAACGCTCAATTTCCGCGCGCCGGTGCGGATCGGCGACCGGGTCGACGTGACCGTGACGGTGGCGGAGCTCATCCCTGCGCGTCAGCGCGCGCGGCTCGCTTGCAGCTGCAAGGTCGGCGATGACATCGTGCTCGACGGTGAGGCCCTGGTGAAGGTGCCCGCCGCCGCCAAATCGAAGCGCCCGCTGCCGCGGGTGTGAGGAGCTACTCGGCCGCCTCCGTCCGCGGCCTGCGCTTGGCGTCGCGCCGCGCCAGCACCGGCGTCAGAAATTGCCCGGTATAGCTGCGCTTCATCTTGGCGACATCCTCGGGTGTGCCGGCGGCCACGATCTCGCCGCCGCCGTCGCCGCCCTCCGGGCCGAGGTCGATGATCCAGTCGGCGGTCTTGATCACTTCGAGATTGTGCTCGATCACCACCACGGTATTGCCCTGCTCGACCAACTCGTGCAGCACATCGAGCAACTTCTTCACGTCGTGGAAATGCAGCCCCGTGGTCGGCTCGTCCAGGATGTAGAGCGTGCGGCCGGTGGCGCGCTTGGAGAGTTCCTTGGCGAGCTTGACCCGTTGCGCCTCGCCACCAGAGAGCGTGGTGGCCTGCTGGCCCACATGGATGTAGTCGAGCCCCACTCGGTGCAGAAGCTCGAGCACGTTGCGCACGCGCGGCACGGCCTTGAAGAATTCCAGTGCCTCCTCGACGGTCATGTCGAGCACGTCGGCGATGGATTTGCCCTTGAAGAGCACCTCCAAGGTCTCGCGGTTGTAGCGCTTGCCCTTGCAGACGTCGCAGGTGACGTAGACGTCAGGCAGAAAGTGCATCTCGATTTTGATCACACCGTCGCCTTGGCAAGCCTCGCAGCGCCCACCCTTCACGTTGAAAGAGAAGCGACCGGGCTCATATCCGCGCGCCTTCGCCTCGGGCAGGCCGGCGAACCATTCGCGGATCGGGGTGAACGCCCCGGTATAGGTCGCCGGATTACTGCGCGGCGTGCGGCCGATCGGCGACTGGTCGATGTCGATCACTTTATCGAGATGCTCCAGTCCCTCGATGCGATCATGTGGGGCAGGGGCCTCGGACGCGCCGTTGAGCTTGCGCGCGATCGCCTTGTAGAGGGTGTCCACCAATAAAGTCGATTTCCCCCCGCCGGATACGCCGGTGACGCAGGTGAACAGACCGAGCGGGATTCCGGCGGTGATGCGTTTGAGATTGTTCCCCCGCGCGTTGACGAGCGTGAGCGTGCGCCGTGCGTTCCTGGGTCGGCGCTCGGGGATTGCGACCGCCATCTCGCCCGACAAATATTTGCCGGTGAGCGAAGCTGGGGTCGCGATCAGATCGTCGACGGTGCCCTGCGCGACGATATGTCCGCCGTGAATGCCGGCGCCAGGGCCGATGTCAAGCACGTGATCGGCGGTGCGGATGGCATCCTCGTCGTGCTCTACGACAATCACCGTGTTACCAAGATCGCGCAGCCGCTTGAGCGTCTCGAGCAGCCGCGCATTGTCGCGCTGATGCAGCCCGATCGAGGGCTCGTCGAGCACGTAGAGCACGCCGGTGAGCCCCGAGCCGATCTGCGAGGCAAGCCGAATGCGTTGGCTCTCGCCTCCGGATAGCGTGCCCGATGCGCGAGAGAGCGTCAGATATTCGAGCCCGACATCCACCAGGAATCTAAGCCGCTCGCGGATTTCCTTGAGCACCCGGACCGCGATCTCGTTCTGCTTGGTACTGAGCGCCTGCGGCAACTGCGTGAACCACTCTCCGGCGCGCTTGACCGACATGTCCGCGACCTCGCCAATGTGCAGGCCGCCGACCCTCACGCACAGCGCTTCCGGTTTGAGGCGGTAGCCGTTGCAGGCGGCGCAGGGAATGTCTGTGAAATATTTTGCCATTTCCTCTCGCGCCCAGTCGCTCTCGGTCTCGCGCCAGCGCCGCTCGAGGTTGGTGACGACGCCCTCGAACGGCTTTTTCGTCTCGTAGGAGCGCAGCCCGTCGTCGTAGACGAATCGGATCGCATCTTCGCCCGAGCCGTAGAGAATCGCGTCCTGCGTTTTCTTCGGCAGGTCCTTCCATTTGCTATCGAGGCTGAACTTGTAGTGCTTGCCAAGCGCGAGCAGCGTCTGCGTGTAGTAAGGCGAACTCGATTTCGCCCACGGCGCGATCGCGCCGCCGCGCAACGTCTTGTCGCGGTCGGGAATGACGAGATCTGGGTCGATGTGCTGCTCGACCCCCAGTCCCCCGCAAGCCGGACAGGCGCCGAATGGATTGTTGAAGGAGAATAGGCGCGGCTCGATCTCCGGAATGGTGAAACCCGATACCGGGCAGGCGAATTTTTCCGAGAAGATGAGGCGCTGCGGCCCGCTGCGGTCGTGGATTTTCGCTGTCTTTCGTTCGCCTGCCGTGTGCTCGGTGCCCGCGGCACCGTCTGCGAACTCCACCACCGCCAGTCCGTCGGCGAGTTTGAGCGCTGTCTCGAGGGAATCCGCGAGCCGGGTTGCGAGATCGGGCCGCACTACGACCCTGTCCACCACCACGTCGATGTCGTGCTTGAATTTCTTATCGAGCGCGGGCGCCTCGGCGATCTCGTAGAATTTTCCGTCGATCTTCACCCGCTGGAAGCCGCGCTTCATGTAATCGGCAAGCTCCTTGCGGTACTCGCCCTTGCGGCCACGCACCACGGGGGCGAGCAGATAGAGCCGCGTTCCCTCCGGCAACGTCATGACTCGGTCGACCATTTGCGACACCGTCTGGCTTTCGATCGGCAACCCAGTGGCCGGCGAATAGGGTACGCCCACGCGCGCCCAAAGCAGCCGCATATAGTCGTAGATCTCGGTGACGGTGCCGACGGTCGAGCGCGGATTGCGCGAGGTGGTCTTCTGTTCGATCGAGATGGCGGGCGAGAGACCGTCGATCTGGTCGACGTCCGGTTTCTGCATCATCTCGAGGAATTGGCGGGCATAGGCCGACAGCGATTCGACATAGCGGCGCTGGCCCTCGGCGTAGATGGTGTCGAAGGCGAGGGAGGATTTGCCGGAACCGGAGAGGCCGGTGAACACCACCAGGCGATCGCGCGGGATTTCGAGATCGATGTTCTTGAGATTGTGTTCGCGCGCGCCACGAATGCCGATCACGCGTGCGCCTTCAGTGAATGCTTGACGGCTGCTCTGGTCCAAAAGGTCGCTCATGCGGTCCGGCGCGATCATACGGCGAGGCCAAGGCGGTCACATCGGCGAGGGCACAAGAGCCCAGTTTTACGCGCACGGAGCCCCGCGCGGAACGTAGTAAGAACGGAAGCCATTCGCCAGTGCGTGAAGGGGCAAGGCTTCCGGGGCGGCTGTGGATAACGTCCCAAGATCGTCCGAAATCCGGTTGAGTTCGAGCGTCGCGCGGTGTCACCGGAAAAAGCCCACTGAGCATTTGCATTTGCCGGCCTTCCGTGCTAGAACAAATAGAGAACATTGTCCCATGCTTGGCTCAAGGCCTGCTGTGGAAAAGCATGATGGCGCGAGGCAGGGCGGCGACTTGGTCCCGACCTTGGGATTAGGCTCGCTTGGGCAAGCACACATCAGCAGGAGAGCGTCATGGCCGGTAGCGTCAATAAGGTGATCCTGGTTGGCAATCTCGGCAAAGACCCCGAGATCCGGCGCACGCAAGACGGCCGCCCGGTCGCGAATTTGAGCGTGGCGACCTCGGAAACTTGGCGCGACAAGGCAACCGGCGAGCGCCGCGAGCGCACGGAGTGGCACCGCGTTGTCATCTTCAATGAGGGACTTTGCCGGGTCGCCGAGCAATATTTGAAGAAGGGGTCGAAGGTTTATCTCGAGGGGCAATTGCAGACGCGCAAATGGCAGGACCAATCGGGCCAGGACAAATACACCACCGAGGTGGTGCTGCAGAACTTCAATTCGCAACTGACCATGCTCGACCGCGCGGGCGATCGCGGCGGCGGTGACTTCGGCGCTGAGGAAGATGAATTCGGTTCCTCCGGTCCGTCTGCGCGCGAGAAAAAGCCGGCCCTGGCCGGTGCCGGCAAGCGCGGCGACATGGACGACGAGATTCCGTTTTGATGCACGCGGCGCGAGCTCAGCCCCCGCACTGGCGACCAAGTTCAGGCAGTCGCGCAAGGCCGGTGTACGGTAAGTCGGGGAATAGCGCGTGTCGCTCGCGCCGCTGCTGAACGCCGCACCGGCGACGCAGCTGCACGCGTTTGCCGCCATGGCCGCCTTCGGTCTCGGTGCGGTCCAACTCGCCGCACCTAAGGTACACTCCCTCATCGCACCATCGGCTGGATCTGGGTCGCGCTCATGGTGACTGTGGCGGCGACCTCGTTCTTTATCCACGACCTGCGTATCTGGGAACGATGGAGCCCGATCCATCTGCTTTCGATCTTCACATTGGCTACGCTGCCGCTTGCGATTGTGCATGCCCGGCGGCATCGCGTCGAAAGACACCGCAACGCCATGATCTCGATCTTCATCGGCGCGCTCGTGATCGCCGGCCTGTTCACGCTGCTGCCCGGCCGCATCATGCATGCGGTGGTGTTCGGCCACTAAGGACGCACCAAAAAACCTTCCTATATTGGGCATGGCTGAAGGCGCTGACCCTTCGCCGTGACTTGACCATAAATATCTGAATCACCATATGAAAATCGCCTGCCTTTGGCGCGTTTTTGGGTAGCCTCTGGTGGCTGAATCAGCTAAGCACAAACCTCACCGACTGGATTTCCCTTGGCCGACAACCACGACCAGCAACCGGAAGCGCCCGGCCCGTCCGATATTCGCCCGGTCTCGATCACCGAGGAGATGAAGCGCAGCTATCTCGATTACGCCATGAGCGTGATCGTGGCGCGCGCGCTGCCGGATGCGCGCGACGGGCTCAAGCCGGTGCATCGCCGCATCCTCTATTCGATGCATGAGAACGGGCATACGCCCGACAAGAAATACGTGAAGTCGGCGCGCGTGGTCGGCGATGTGATGGGCAAATACCATCCGCATGGCGACCAGGCGATCTACGACGCGCTGGTGCGCATGGCGCAGGATTTCTCCATGCGTCTGCCCCTCATCGACGGGCAGGGCAACTTTGGCTCGGTCGACGGCGATCCGCCCGCAGCCATGCGGTACACCGAATGCCGGTTGGCAAGGGCGGCCATGGAGCTGCTCGACGACATCGACAAGGAGACCGTCGATTTCCAACCGAACTACGATGGCAACGAGAAAGAGCCGGTGGTTCTGCCGGCACGGTTCCCGAACCTCCTGGTAAACGGAGCAGGCGGCATCGCGGTTGGAATGGCGACGAACATTCCACCGCACAACCTCGGCGAGGTGATCGATGCCTGCATTGCGCTCATCGAGGATCCTGGGCTGGGTGTCGAGGAACTGATCGGCATCATCCCGGGTCCCGACTTCCCGACCGGCGGCATCATTCTCGGTCATTCGGGCATCCGCACCGCGTACACTTTCGGCCGTGGCTCGATCGTCATGCGCGGCAAGGTGGAGATCGAAACTCTGCGCGGCGAGCGCGAGGCGATCATCGTCAGCGAGATTCCCTACCAGGTGAATAAGGCGGCGATGGTCGAGCGAATTGGCGAGCTGTGGCGGGACAAAAAAATCGACGGCATCGCCGCTCTGCGCGACGAATCCGACCGCGAGGGCTATCGCGTCGTCATCGAGCTCAAGCGCGACGCCATGGCGGATGTCGTACTCAACCAGCTGTACCGATACACGCCGCTGCAATCGACCTTCGGTGCCAACGTAGTCGCGCTCGAGGGCGGCCGCCCGCAGGTCATGAATCTCAAGGACCTGCTCACCTCCTTCATCGCCTTCCGCGAGGAGGTGATTTCCCGCCGCACCAAGTATTTGCTGGGGAAGGCGCGCGATCGCGCCCACGTGCTGGTCGGGCTGGCCATTGCCGTCAGCAATATCGACGAGGTGATCAAGCTCATCCGCGGCTCGAGCGACGCCAACACGGCGCGAGAGACCTTGATGGCGCGCGATTGGCCGGCGCGCGATGTGGAGGCCATGATCACCCTGATCGACGATCCACGCCACAAGGTGTCGAAGACAGGCACGTATAAACTCTCGGCCGAGCAGGCCAAAGCCATCCTCGACCTGCGCCTGCAGCGTCTTACCGCGCTTGGTCGCGACGAGATCAAGGCCGAGCTGGACAAGCTTGCCGAGGAAATCGCCGACTATCTCGACATCTTGCGCTCGCGCGCGCGCATCCAAAGCATCGTGAAAGACGAGCTCAGGGCCGTGCGTGAGAAGTTTGCTACCCCGCGCCGCACGGTCATCCTCGAGCAGGAAGGCGAAGTCGAGGAAGAAGATCTCATCCACCGCGAGGACATGGTGGTCACCGTCTCGCATCTCGGCTATGTCAAGCGCGTGCCGCTGTCGACGTATCGCGCGCAACGGCGCGGGGGCAAGGGTCGCGCCGGCATGCAGACGCGCGAGGAGGATTTCGTCTCGCGTCTGTTCGTGGCCTCCACGCATACGCCTGTCTTGTATTTCTCCTCCCTTGGCCGGGTTTACAAGGACAAGGTGTGGCGCCTGCCGCAGGCGGCGCCACAGGCGCGCGGCAAGGCGCTGATTAACATTCTCCCGCTACAGCAGGACGAGCGCATCACGACAATAATGCCCTTGCCCGAGGACGAAACTAAATGGGCGGGTCTTCAACTGATGTTCGCCACGACGAACGGCATCGTTCGGAAAATAGCCCTCGATCACTATGTTGACGTTCGCCCCTCAGGCATCAAGGCAATCAAATTGGAGGATGGCGACTCTATTGCGAGTGTTGAACTCTGCAGCGATCACGATGACATCCTTCTTACAACCCGAGAAGGTCAGTGCATACGGTTTCCTGCGAGCAAAACTTCTTTGAAGAAGGGTCGCGATACAATCGGCGATATCGGAATAAGGCTGGCTGCCGAAGACAAAGTTATTTCGATGTCGATCCTGCGCCATGTTGACGCCAGCGCTGACGAGCGCGTGGCGTATCTTAAGCGCGCCAGCGCCGTGCGTCGCGGAATCGCTGGTGAAGTGGAGGAAATTGCGCCCGATGTGGAGGAGGCGACGGGCGCAATCGAACTAGGCGAACAGCGCTACGTGGAAATGTCAGCGGCGGAGCAGTTCGTGCTTACGGTCTCCGAGCGCGGCTACGGGAAACGCTCGTCTTCCTACGAATACCGTACCACCGGCCGCGGCGGCAAAGGGATTGTCGCCATGGCAGTAACTGGCAAGACCGGGCCTGTCGTCGCCTCGTTTCCCGTTGAGGACGAGGACCAGATCATGTTGGTCACGGATGGGGGCCAGCTTATCCGCACGCGCGTCGAGGGCATCCGCATTGCCGGCCGCGCGACCCAAGGCGTGATCGTGTTCGATACCGCGGAAGGCGAGCGCGTGGTCTCGGTCGAGCGCATCAGCGAGGACGGTGATCAGAACGGCAGCTAACACCGCACCAAGAAGGCAGGTGACCGGTCGTTGCGAGCCGCAGGCCAAACCCGAATTGCGGCTCTTGCGGCTCGGGCTGAAAATAAGAGCGGTTTTCAATCCGCCTTGAGCCCGAGAGCCTTCACGATCGGCTCCCATTTGCCGATGTCGCTCTTGATCAGCTCGGTGAAATCCTGCGGTGTCCCGCCCAACGGGTGATTGCTGAGCGTGGCGAGCGCAGATCTAAGCTGCGGCGATTCGAGACCCTCATTGATTTGAGCGTTGAGCCTGTCGATCACCGCGCGCGGCGTGCGCACTGGCGCCAAGAGCCCAGTCCAACTGGTCGAGACAAACCCGGCAAATCCGCTCTCGGGCGCTCGCGCTCGAATAGAGCAGCGTGTAGCCGTCAGGTTCGGCCTGCGCCGCTTCCTTGGAGCCGATTGTGTTGCCGGCGCCAGGCCGATTGTCGATCACCACCGCTTGGCCGAGGGACGAGGCCAGATAATTGCCAATGAGGCGGGCGATTACGTCGACCGGCCCGCCGGCAGGCGTCGGAACGATGATCTTGATGGGCCGCGTCGGGTAAGCTTCGGCAGATGCGGTGACAACATTGGCGAGCGAGAGGCCTAGCGCGGCGAGGGTTGCCGCTAAGGTGCGTAGACGACTCATTTGTCCTCTCTGTTTCGACGCCTTATGATTGCTCGCGTGAGGCGCGCCGTGCGTGCTGCGAACAGCCCGCCCCCAATCTAGAGAGTACAAGCCTCGCGCCAGACCAGGGTCCAAGGAGAAGGAACCTTCCGGCCTGCGCCAGCGTTGGCGGCTTTCGGCGAACAGTTTTGTTGCGTGTTCCGAGCTAGGCCAATCTGAGATGTCCGTTCCCGACGACGAAGATAAAAAGCAGAACGTTGTTCGTTTGGGGACGGAGACTCTGTTTGCAATCGCCGAACAGCTTCGTCGAATGTACGACGCTGATCTTCGTACCAAACCCTCGGAGAAGCTGGAGCGGCTGATGCGCCGCATCGAACGCGGCGAGGATGTTCCTTAGGTACCAGACACGCCGCCACAACAGGACTCAACATTTCACTTCTGATACGCGTCGTCGATTTTGACAGCGCCATCTGAACCTCGCAGGGAGGCGTCCAACCCAGACGCAGAATCTGTCCATGTCCAGCAGCGGGATCGATGCTGTTCGCGAATTACTGCGTTCAAAGCCCAGGCCGGCCGGCTTTGCCGAACGACGCGAACGGCTCGATGCGATTGGCTCGATTTCTCCGGCTTCCGGCGACATCAGGCTGGAGCCGGCCCGTGCCAACGGGGTTCCCGCCGAATGGTCACTGGCGCCGGGCAGCGATTCCTCGTGCGTGGTCCTATTTTTTCACGGCGGCGGCTATTGCTCAGGCTCGATCGTGAGCCATCGCGGCATGGTGACCGAGGCCGGGCGCGCGGCCGGCGCGCGTACGCTCGCGGTGGGATACCGCCTCGCGCCCGAGCACCCATTCCCTGCAGCCGTCGATGATGCACGTGCGGCCTACCATTTCCTCCTCGATCAGGGGATTGCTCCGTCCAAGATAGCAATCGGTGGGGACAGCGCCGGTGGCGGCCTCGCGCTGGCGCTTATAACGAATCTGCGCGATGCCGGACAACTGCTCCCCGCCTGCGCTTGGCTGGTATCGCCCTGGGTTGACCTGCAGATGACCGGTGCAAGCCTGGCGGACAAGGCGAACGTGGATCCTCTGATTTCGAAGTCCTATCTCGAGGAGCTGGCCTCCGCATACCTGGCTGGTAGAGATCCGGCTGATCCGTTGGTCTCACCGCTCCATGCGGATCTTGGCGGCTTGCCTCCCTTGCTCGTGCAGGTCGGCTCAGCCGAGACGCTGCTCGACGATGCGCTGCGTATCGCGCGCCGGGCCGGGGCCGCTGATGTGCGGGTCAACCTGGAGATTTGGCCGCACATGATTCATGCTTGGCACCTCTGGGCGGCCCAGCTGGAGGATGGCCGCCGTGCAATCGCGTCGGCTGGTGCATTTATTCGTGCGCAATTGCAACGCTCCAGCGAAGTGCCAAAAAGCTCGTAGCTTCGCGTTGCGACGTTGCGGTGCGCTCGCGCGGGGACGAGGGATCAATGCGCGCCGGCCTGCTCCAGAATCCGTGCGATCTGCGAATAGCCGCGGGTACGGGCATGTTGCAGCGCCGTCGTGCCGTGTCGGTCGGGCAGCGTGACATCGGCACCCGCTTTGACTAATGCTTCGACCGTTGCCGTATGCTTAGTTCCGCCGCTGCCGAGCACGACCGCCTCGAGCAATGCGGTTCGGCCGAGATCATTGACGTGGTTGAGCGGCGCCTTCGCCGCGATGAGGACGCGCACGATCTCCACGTGCCCGCGATGGGCCGCTGCGATCAGCGCAGTGTCGTTATAAAGACTGGTGACGGCGCGCGCGTTGGCGCCGCCCTCCAGAGCGATGTTGACCATTTCCAGATCGTCGTTCACCGCCGCTATCGTGAGAATGTCGTAGCGCTGGGCATCGAGCGCATTCACATTGGCGCCTAGCCGCAGGAGCACCCGCGCCGCAGCGTGTTGGCGCAGGAACGCCGCCACATGCAGAGGGGTGCGGCTGTTGGCATCTTGAATATTCGGCTTTTCGTCTTCTCGGATCAGCCGCTCGATTTCCACGACGTCCCCGCGGGCAGCGGCGTCGTGCAGCCCGGCGTAGATACGCAGCTCCCGTTCGGTTGGTGGCCTTTGCGCAAAGCTCGCCGTGCCGCCAAATTGAATCGCGACAAGGACAACCACAGCAAGACAGGAAAGGCTTCGCGGCATTACTATATGGATCGTTAGGTCGGCTAACCGGAAGTAATCTTGGCGACCAACAATACCACACACATCCCGCGACGCCTCAATTCGGCATGCGCAGCACCGGCTTGATCGTCGTTCCGTCCGAAGAGTGTTGCGCCGCGCGATTGATGTCGGCGAGCGGATAGAACGTCATCATCCGCTGGACCGGCATTTTTCCTTGCATGAGGAAGTCGACGAGCTGGGGGATGAACTCCTGCGGCCGACTTTCGCCCTGGATCACGCCGCGGACCATGCGGCCGAATTGCAAAAACGGCATTTCGAATGAGACCTCCGTCCCGCGACGGGCGCTCCCGAGAAGAACGCAGGTCCCGGCAGCGATCAGCGCCTCGACCGATTCGCGCAACACCGCGGGCTGCGCCGATGTCTCAAGCGAGAAGCGCACGCCCTCACCGGTGATCCTGCGGATCTCCGCGACCACGTCGGTGCGTCCCCTGTGGTTGATCACGTGCGTCGCACCGAGCGCCTGTGCGAGCGCGAGCCGCGGCTCGTGCACGTCGACGGCGATGATTGGCTCGCATCCGGCTATTCTGGCCGCCATCAGCCCTGCTAGCCCGACGGCGCCCACTCCGAAGACGGCGAACGAATCTCCCGGTTCCGGCCGCATCGAATTAAGTACTGCACCGGCGCCCGTTTGCCCGCTGCAGGCAAACGGTCCGAGAAACTCCAGCGGGGCATCCTTCTTGACTTTCACCATGTAGCGTTCGTTGGCGATGGCGTGGGTTGCGAAGGAGGATTGCTGGAAGAAGGCGCTGTAAACCGGAGCGCCATTCTTGCTCATGAGCGTGGAGCCGTCAGGACGCGTCCCGCGCGTCTTCAGGTCCACGCTTTTCATGCAGTGGAACGGCATGCCGCGCCGGCAATTCGGGCAAGCGCCGCACCAGGGGAACGAGATGACGACGTGATCGCCAGGCGCGAATTTTGTGACCCTCGTGCCGACGGCCTCCACTACCCCTGCGCCTTCGTGGCCATACACCGCGGGATAAGGCATGTTGTAGTAGCCATCGCGGCCGTGCAGGTCGGTCTGGCACATGCCGCTGGCCACGATCCTGACCAATGCCTCGTCCGGTCGCGGATCGGTGAGTTCGACCTTCTCGATCGCGAAGGCGCCGAACTTCTCGCGCACTACGGCAGCGGTGATTTCCATGAAACGTGTCGGCGCTGTTTGTGCCCGATACAGACGATACTAGCGTTTGGCGAGTGCTCGGAAGCAAAACCCGGCCACGCGGGGGCCAGGCCGACCCGACACACTTTCCATTCGTCCATCCGCCATTGCGCCGGGATGCCGCCACGGCACAAGCGCACGCGAGCTCAGAGTTCCGATCTAAGAAAGGCCGCAAGCGCATGAGGAGGAACAAGATTTTGTGAAACATGGGCGCCACGGCTGGGCGGTGATGCGGCCTTGAGGAACTAGGTATTCGCTAGCGCGAACGCCCCGCCGCCGACCTTGCGGCCCCCCGGAGCGCACGCTAGACCGCCACTCATGCCGCGCACCGCGCTTTTCCCGGGGTCGTTCGATCCCGTTACCAACGGACACCTCGACGTTGTGCGCCAAGCCATCCGGTTGGCCGACCGCCTGGTTCTCGCGATCGGCACCCACCCCGGGAAGGCGCCCTTGTTCACGGCTGCAGAACGGCGTGCGATGGTTGATGAGACTTGCGGCGCACTCGCGCGCGCGAGCGGCTGCGATTTCGCTTGCATCACCTTCGCCGATCTCGCCGTCGCCGCGGCGCAGCGCGAGGGCGCGACGCTCCTGATCCGTGGGCTGCGCAGCGCGAGTGATTTCGATTATGAGGTGGAAATGGCGGGCATGAATGCGGCCATGGCGCCCGCGGTGCAGACCGTTTTTCTGCCGGCCGCGCCGACGGTTCGCCCGATCACCGCCACACTGGTGCGGCAGATCGCATCCATGGGTGGCGACGTCTCGCTGTTCGTTCCGCCGCCCGTTGCCACCCGCCTGAAAGCAAAGTTCGCCGGCACGTCCGGCCGTTGAGCCCGGGAGATTCCATGATCCGCCTGCTCGCAGCTTTGGCCGCTCTGATCTTTATGGCGCCCGCCCTCGCGCAACAACAACTGCCGCCTGGCGCCGATCCGCAGAACACGCTCCTCATCGATGTCAAATACGGGCGCATCGTCATTAAGCTTCGCAACGACATCGCTCCCAAGCACGTGGAGCGCATCAAATTGCTGGCGCGCGAGAAGTATTACGATAACGTGCCATTCCATCGGGTTATTGCTGGATTCATGGCGCAGACCGGCGACGGGACGCGCGGCGACGGCACGGGCGGCTCGAAATATCCCAATCTGCCCGCAGAATTTTCCAATGTGCCGTTCAAGCGCGGCACTGTCGGCATGGCGCGCGCCAACGATCCGAACTCGGCGAATTCACAGTTCTTCATCATGTATGCCGATGGATCCTTCCTCAACGGCAAGTACACGGTTGTCGGGGAAGTGCTGTCCGGCATGGAAGTGGTCGACAAGATCAAGAAGGGCGAGCCGGTGGTCGATCCCGACCGCATGATCCGTGTGCAGATCGCCGCCGACGCACACTGACAAGGAGGATCGGCGTGCACGGGCCATTCGCAGGCCGGCCAATCGCTGCTGCCATTTGTCGGCATCGCGACCAGCCGTGATCAAATGGCTGCGTGCCTTGGCGGGGGCGCTGGCGCTCGTTCCGCCTGTAGGGGAGGCGCTCGCGCAAGGACCTCAACTGCCGCTCAATACGCTTAATGAGGTCAGCGCGGCGCTGCGGGCCTGCTGGGTTCCTCCGCCCATCGACTAGTCGCATGCGGGCATGCAGATCACGGTGCGGATGAGCTTCCGCCGCAACGGCGAACTCTTCGGACCCCCGAGGATCACATTCGAGTCCACCGGCGCGTCGGATGATGAACGGCTGGCTTATCGCATTGCCGTGGCCAAGATGATCAAACGTTGCGCGCCACTGCCGTTCAGCGATGCCCTCGGGAACGCATTGGCCGGCCGGCCGTTCACCATACGGCTAATTGACGATCGCAAGCTCAGACAAGCAGAGAAAACCCATGACGAATGCCGAGAACACGCTCACAATTGAAACCACCAAAGGTCAGGTCGTCATTCTCATGCGTCCTGACCTCGCGCCCGGCCATGTCGCACGCATCAAGGAATTGGTGCGCGAGGGCTTTTATGACGGCGTCGCGTTTCATCGCGTCATCGACGGCTTCATGGCGCAGACCGGCTGCCCACATGGCACAGGCACCGGCGGCTCCGGCAAGAAGCTCAAGGCGGAGTTCAACAACGAGCCGCACCGCCGGGGCACCGTCTCGATGGCGCGCGCGCAATCCCCGGATTCCGGCGACAGTCAGTTCTTCATCTGCTTTGCTGATGCGCCTTTTCTCAACGGCAAATACACCGTCTGGGGACAAGTGACCGAAGGCATGGCAAACGTCGACAAGATCAAGCGGGGCGAGCCGGTTATCGAGCCGGACCGAATCATCTCGGCCAAGATGGGCGCGGATGGATGATCGTGTGAGCCGCGTTCGCGCGCCGATTGCTTTGGAACGCGACCTGTGAATGGTGGCCGTTCCATCGCGTTATCGCCGGAAAGAAATCAAATTAACGCGGTGCCCTGCGCGCGCGGTTCGGCCTCGCACATCCACGCCTCTTTTGGGAACCATTCATGCTCGGTTCGGCAAATCGGGCAGTGGACCCGCGCGAAGAAGACCGGCATGGACTCAAAACTCTTGCGATCGGTGACCAGACCGGTGGGGATGTCCCGTCCGGTCTGCGGACATCTCACCATGACGGCGCCCATTGGCCTCTCCTGCCTTGTCTTTCTGCGGATCCGAACGCCTACGCCATGCCTGTGAAAATCATTTGACGCAACCACGACACCAGCATGGGACTTTCGCGATCCTCAGATGGATCAATCCGGGCGGGCGCGGGTGCCATCCGGCAAATTTGCACCCCGCTCCGAACAGGTCGGATTGAAGTGCGTTGATAATCTTCATTCGGGGGGAGCCGTTTGGCTTGCTGGTATGAATCTACGGCCGCGCTTGTGTGTGCTCGATCAGAGGTCGGACAAAGCCCGAGGTCGGTTTCGTAGTGCGGCTTGGGCTAGGCGATGACCTGCCGCGCGGGCGCTTGTATGAAGGGCCATGCGCACCGCCCTGTTCGATTTTGAACTGCCCCCCGACCGGATTGCTTTGCGCCCCGTTTCGCCGCGGGATGCAGCGCGGCTCCTGGTCGTGCGTCCAGGCTCGAGCCCGGAGATCGATGACCGGGGCATGCGCGATTTGCCGGACCTGCTGCGCGCGGGTGACGCGTTTGTGATCAACGATACCAAAGTCATTGCGGCGCGCCTACGCGGCCGGCGCCTCGGCCGGGGCGCGACGGAGCCCGCCATCGAGGCGACACTGCACCGGCGCCTCGACGGCTCGCGCTGGCGCGCTTTCGTCAAACCCGCCAAGCGGCTGACGCCAGGCGACGTCGTACGGTTCGGGGACGAGGGTAAGGTTTGCTTTCTCAGTCAGCTCGACGCCACCGTCGAAACCAAGGGCGAAGACGGCGAAGTCACGCTCGCTTTTGCGTTTCATGGGCCTGTGCTCGACCAGGCGATCGACGAGCGCGGTGCCATGCCGCTGCCGCCCTACATCCGGCGCCCGCCCGACGAGCGCGATCGGGCCGACTACCAAACCATATTCGCGCATGCGGAGGGCTCGATCGCGGCTCCCACGGCAGGGCTCCACTTTACGGATTCGCTCACGTCATCCCTGATTGCGCGCGGGATCAGCCTGCATACGGTAACGTTGCACGTCGGGGCCGGGACGTTCCTTCCGGTCAAGACCGCCGACACCGCCGAACATCGCATGCACGCGGAGCAAGGCTGCATCACCGCACAGACGGCGGACGCGCTCAACCAGGTGCGGCAGGAAGGCGGCCGTATCGTCGCGGTGGGATCGACCTCGCTGCGACTCTTGGAAAGTGCCACTGCGGACGACGGCATCATCCATCCATTTCAGGGGGAGACCGCCTTGTTCATCACACCAGGCTATCGTTTCCGCGCAGTCGACGTGATGCTCACTAATTTTCACTTGCCGCGCTCGACCCTTTTCATGCTGGTCGCGGCGTTTTGCGGGCTAGACGTTATCAAGCGCGCCTATGCGCATGCGATCACTGCGGGATACCGATTCTACTCCTATGGCGATGCCTGCCTGCTGTTCCAGCCATAAGCGGGCGGAAGGCAGCAGACAAGAACGCGGTCCGCTCGGCTAAGATGTATCGATGGCCGACGCCTTCGCCTTCCGCTTGCTCGCCACTGACGGCGCTGCTCGCCGCGGCGAGATCGCAACTGCGCACGGGACCGTCGCCACACCCGCATTCATGCCGGTCGGTACCCAGGCAACCGTGAAAGGGCTCGCGCCCGAAACATTGCGCGCAATCGGCACCGACATCGTACTCGCCAACACGTATCACCTGATGTTGCGGCCGGGCGCTCAGCGGATCGCCGGGCTCGGCGGCCTGCACGGGTTCATGCGCTGGCCGCGCGCGATTCTGACCGATTCCGGCGGCTTTCAGGTCATGTCGCTATCGCAGCTCCGCAAAGTCGAGGACAAGGGCGTGACCTTTCGATCGCATCTCGACGGGGCCGTCGTCGAACTTTCTCCTGAGCGCGCGATCGAGATTCAGATTCTGCTGGGTTCCGACATCGCAATGCAGCTCGATGAATGCCTGCGCTTGCCCGCATCAGGGGCCGAGCTCCGTCGCGCCATGCAACTCTCGCTCGCTTGGGCCGAGCGCAGCAAACGCGCGTTCGAGCAGGCACCACAAGGCAACGCGCTGTTCGGCATTGTCCAAGGCGGAGACGATATGGCCCTGCGGGCCGAGAGCGCGCGCGTTCTCACCGATATCGGGTTTGACGGGTATGCCATTGGTGGCCTCGCCGTAGGCGAGCCGCAGCAGGTTATGCCCGGGATCGTCCAGAGTGTCGTGCGCGCGCTTCCGTCCGACCGTCCGCGCTATCTCATGGGGGTGGGCACGCCCGAGGACTTGCTCGAGGCGGTCGGCCGCGGCATCGATATGTTCGACTGCGTGCTCCCGACTCGCAACGGCAGACACGGTCTTGCCTTCACGCGCTTCGGACCGATCAATCTGAGGAACGCACGCCACGCCGACGATCCGCGACCGATCGACCAGACGAGCACGTGCCCTGCGACGCGCGATTTTTCGCGCGCTTACCTTCACCATCTTATCAGAGCCAACGAGATGCTCGGCGCGATCCTGCTGACGACAGTCAACCTCGCTTATTACCAGGATCTCATGGCGGGGATACGCACCGCGATTGCTGCGGAGAGGTTCGCGGACTTCTGCGCCGACGCGCGCGAGAGTTGGGCGCGCGGCGACGTGGCGTCGTAATAGAGCAGCACGAGAGCTCGACGCCGCGGCGGTAACGGCGCAAAATGACCGCGCTGAAGAATAAGAATAGCGGCAGCCCGTGGAGACGGCAGGCATGGCCATCAACCTGAGAGTCAATGGGACGAGTCGTTCGGTTCCCGCCGAGCCGGATACACCGTTGCTCTACGCGCTCCGCAACGACCTCGAACTCAACGGCGCCAAATTTGGTTGCGGCCTGGCGCAATGCGGCGCTTGCACGGTGCTGGTCGACGGCAAGGCGGTGCGTTCCTGCGTCACACCAATCAGCACCGTGACCACAAACGAGATCACGACCATCGAAGGTCTGGGCTCGCCCAGCAAGCTGCACCCGCTGCAACAGGCCTTCATCGACGAGCAGGCCGCCCAGTGCGGCTACTGCATCAGCGGCATGGTCATGTCGGCGAAAGAGCTGCTCGACCGCAATCCCCGACCGAGCGAGCGTGACGTGCGTGCGGCGCTCGCCGGCAATCTTTGCCGCTGCGGCACCCACAATCGCATCGTTCGCGCAGTGCTGCGGGCGGCGCAGGCAAGCTGAAGGACACGAACGTGAACGGCCCCGCTTTCGATCGTCGCGAATTTGCCGCCGGACTCGGCGCCATCGTCGTTGCGTTCTCGCTCGATCCGAAGCTTGCGCGTGGACAGGAACGATTGCCCGAAAGCCTGGAGAACAACCGCAGGCTGGATGCTTGGATCCGCATCAATCCCGAGGGCAGCGCCACCATTTTCACGGGCAAGGTGGAATTGGGGCAGGGCATCCTCACTGCGCTCGCGCAGATCGCGGCGGAAGAGCTCGATTTGCCGATGTCACGGATCGAGATGATCTCCGGCGATACCGGTCGGACGCCAAACGAGGGACACACAGACGGCAGCCGCTCGATCGAGAACAGCGGTGCGGCGCTGCGCATGGCTGCTGCCGAAGTGCGTGTGGTGCTCATCGATCTCGCTGCCAAGCGGCTCGGGGCGGCGGCGGACCGGCTGACCGTCGCCGAAGGCGTGATCGCCGCGCCTGGCGGGCGCAAGGTCGGCTACGGCGAGCTTGCTGCAGCCGTCGATCTCAGGCGCGAGGCGACGGCCAAGGTCGCGCCGAAAACCGCCTCAAAATACAAGCTCGTAGGACAATCGGCTCAGAGACTAGATATCCCGGCTAAAGTTACCGGCGGCGCCGCCTACGTTCAGGACATCCGCTTGCCGGGCATGCTGCACGGCCGTACGGTCCGCCCGCCGCGTTACGGCGCGAAGCTCGAAGCCGTCGATGAATCCGCAGTCAAGGCAATGCCCGGAGTTGTTGCCGTCGTGCGCAACGGCAGCTTGATCGGCGTCATCGCGGAGCGCGAGGAGCAGGCGATCAAGGCGCGTGCTGCGTTAAGCGGCGGCGCGCGCTGGTCGAGCGGCACTGAACTCCCCGATACGGACAAGGTCTACGAGCATTTGCTGTCCCTGCGGACCGTCGACACCGTCGCCAGTGAGAAGCAGACGAGTGTGCGCCCCAGCGGCCCGCGCGTGGTTGAGGCGATCTACCGGAAGCCTTACCTCGCCCATGCCTCGATGGGGCCGTCCTGCGCGCTTGCCGAATTCCGCGACGGGAGATTCACCATCTGGTCGCATACGCAGGGCGTATTTGCGCTTCGGCAGGACCTTGCCAGATCCTTGCAGATCGATTCCGCGCAGATTCGGTGCATCTTCGCTGAAGGCGCGGGCTGCTATGGCCGCAACGGTCACGACGACGTTGCGCTCGACGCGGCGTTGCTCGCGCGCGCCGTTCCCGGTAGCCCGGTGCGCGTGCAATGGATGCGTGACGATGAGTTTGCATGGGAGCCGTACGGCTCGGCCATGGTGATGAAGGCGCGGGGTGCGGTTGCCGACGGCAGAATCGTTGGGTGGGACTACGAGGTGTGGAGCGGCCCGCACGGCGTGCGTCCTGGCGCGCCCGACGGCAGCAATCTGTTCGCAAGCTGGAGCCTTGCGCAGCCGCAGAAACGGCCGCTTGCGCGCAACATCCCGCTGCCGGCGGGCGGCAGCGACCGCAACGCCATCCCCGGCTACGATTTGCCCAATCACAGGATCGTCAATCACTTCATCCCGGAGATGCCGGTCTGGGTGTCCTCGCTGCGCACGCTTGGCGCC
>Ga0126369_10000540_pt1 | contig 24836 bp, 20 predicted proteins | sample PanSoiMetaPlot_1_FD_109646 | JGI IMG/M metagenome (GOLD analysis project Ga0126369, IMG submission 109646) | Tropical forest soil microbial communities from Panama - MetaG Plot_1 | ecosystem: Environmental > Terrestrial > Soil > Tropical forest > Bulk soil | place: Panama | collected 2016-02-17
AGTGTGAGCCAGAGCCAGCGGAGGCGGGAGGAGGAGGTCATGAAGTAATGGAGGTAAAGGATACAAAGACCGTAAAGGATTTGCAGCAAGGCGCAAAGAACGTGTCATCCTGAGCGGGGCGAAGGATCTCAACGAGCGCAGGGTTTGAGTTTTGATCCGTTGAGATTCCTCGCGTCCCGGTAGGAACCGGAACGTTCAGAATGACAGCATTGTGCGTTGTTGTCGGGGGTAGCGGAAAGATGTGCATGTCAGTTTGCGGCAACGCCGGCTGTGGCGTCGGACTCGATTTCCGCAAGGGCTTCGCTGCAGCGTTCGCACACGGTCGGATACCGCGAGTTCTCGCCCACATGGGTCGAATAGTTCCAGCAACGCTCGCATTTTTTTCCGTCGGCTTTCTTAATAACGATAGCCAAATCCGGCAGCCCTTGCCCGCCGGTCGCTTCTCTTAGGGGGCCATCCTGAACCTCCACTTGAGAGACAATAAATAGCGCCGGCAGGTCCTTCAGATGGGCTTTGAGGAGGCCCTGCCGTTTGGGGTGCCCTGAGGCCAGAATGACTTTTGCTTCTAAAGAACCTGCAATTTGTTTGGCGTTTCTCGCCTCTTCTAACTTGAGGAGAACTGCGGTGCGCACCTCCGCCAAGTCTCCCCACTCTTGGTTGAGTTTCACATATCTCTCACCGGTAACCAGTTCCCCTGCCGTTGGGAACAACGTCATATGAACGCTTTCAGGATCACCTTTGAGCTTCGGCAAGTACTTCCAGACCTCCTCTGAAGTGAAGACTAATACGGGGGCCAGCAAACGCACTAAGGCTCTTGCGATCTTGTAAACGGCCGTCTGAGCCGAGCGGCGAGCGCGGTTACGCGGGGCGAAGGTATAGAGCCGGTCCTTCAGAATGTCAAAATAGAACGCACTCAGGTCAACCGCCATGAAATTGTACAAAGCATGGAACACGCGGTGGAACTCGTAACCCTCATACCAACCTTGTGCGGGAAGCAATTCCGACTTTGGCGTATAGCATTGTTGAGACAAGGCCTCGGTCCGACCAAGCATCCAAGCGTCCTGGTCCAACAACTTGGGGTCATCAACAAAATCCTGATTCGGATCGAAATCGCTCAGATTGCTCAGCGCGAAGCGGAACGTGTTGCGAATCTTGCGGTACGCTTCGCTGAGCTGCGTCATCACGCGCTCGCTCATCTTAACGTCGGCCTGATACTCGACCGACGCGACCCAAAGGCGTAGAAGGTCGGCGCCCCACTTCTCGGTGATCTGCTTTGGAGTAATCACATTGCCCAGTGATTTGGACATTGGCCGGCCCTGTTCATCGAGCGTCCAGCCGTGGGTGACCACGCTGCGATACGGTGCCGCATCGCGAGTACCGGTGGCCACGAGCAGGGAGCTGTGAAACCAGCCACGATACTGGTCCGGACCTTCCAGGTAAACATCGGCAGGCCATTCGGGGCCTTTCAGCACGGAAAGGTGCGACGAACCGGAATCAAACCAAACATCGAGAATGTCGTTCTCTTTACGCCAATTTGAGGCTCCACACTCGCACTTTGTTCCGGAAGGAAGAAGTTCTTCGGGCGAGTGCTGGTACCAGGCATCCGCACCCTCCTTCTCGAACCATTTCACAACGTTGCGCAGCGCTTTGTCGTCTTCGAGCCGCTTCCCGCAACCGTCGCAATAGAAAACGATAATCGGGACGCCCCAGAAGCGCTGGCGCGAGACGCACCAGTCCGGCCGCTTTTCGATCATCTCGTACATGCGGTCTTCACCCCACGCGGGAATCCACTTCACGTGGTGAATTTCTTCGAGCGCTTCTCGGCGCAGTGTTTTCTCGCGGCCATGCGCGGCCTGGTCCATCTTGATGAACCACTGTTCGGTGGCACGGAAAATCACCGGATTGTGGCAGCGCCAGCAATGCGGGTACGTGTGCTTGTAATCGTGAAGGCCGAGCAGCGCCCCGCGGTCCTGAAGCAGCTTCACGACAATAGGATTCGCGCTGAAAACGTCCTTGCCCTGGTATTCGGGCAAGCCTTCGAGATACCGGCCCTTGTCGTCCAACGGCGCGTACGTTTCGAGGCCGTATTTCTGCCCGGTGACAAAGTCCTCGGCGCCGTGCCCGGGAGCCGTGTGCACGATGCCAGTGCCCTGATCGAGCGTGACGTAATCGGCAAGAACTCCAGGCACCTGAAGGTCAACGAAAGGATGCCGGAACTTCATGCCCTCGAAATCGCGGCCTTTGAACACGCCGCGCACTTTCGCTTGTTTGATCCCGCACTCCGCTTGCAGCGCTGCCACGCGATCCGAGGCCAGCAGCAACGCGCCACGTTCCGTTTCCACGACCGCGTATTCAAAGTCCGGATGAAACGCCAGCGCGCGGTTGTGGGGCAGCGTCCACGGTGTAGTGGTCCAGATGACCGCGTGGACATCGCCTCCAATGTTTGCGGCGTCGCCTTTTCCGCCGCCCACAACTCCAAACTTGACCCAGATCGAGGGGCTCGTGTGATCCTCGTACTCGACTTCCGCTTCCGCCAACGCAGTCGAATCGTAAATGCACCAATACACCGGCTTGCGCCCGCGGTAGACGTAGCCTTTCTTCATGAAGTCCAGAAAAGCTCCGGCGATGGTGGCTTCGTAGCCGAAGCTCATCGTTAGGTACGGATCATTCCACTGGCCGAAAATTCCCAGGCGCTTGAAATCGCGCTTGTGCTGCTCAACGTAACGCGTGGCGAATTCCCGGCACAGCTTGCGAAATTCCGCCGGAGGCACTTTGCCTTTGCCGCCCAGTTCTTTTTCAACTTGCGTCTCGATGGGCAGGCCATGGCAGTCCCATCCGGGCACATACGGCGCACAATGCCCCGCCATGCTTTTTGTCTTGACGATCAAATCTTTCAAAATTTTGTTGAGGCCGGTGCCGAGATGAATCTCACCGGTGGGATATGGCGGCCCGTCATGCAACACAAACAGGGGTTTGCCTTTGCGCGCTTCGAGAATATGCCCGTAGATGTTTCCGCTGTGCCAGGCTTCGAGCTGCTTCGGCTCGTTCTGGGGCAAGCTGGCCTTCATGGGAAAGTCGGTCCTGGGCAGGTTCAGCGTCTTTTTGAGTTCAAGTGGTTCGGCCATAGCTTGGAGCGTTGGGATGTCCCTTCCTTGCGTGTTTTTGCCGTCCGTCTGTCTGTCCTGTTGCACGGCGGGAAACATCGAAAGGCAGACGAACCATGTATGTTACAATGAAGCGCAGATGGGTGTCAGCCGCTTGGGGCGCGCAACCTTTCCTGGCCTACGGGAATCCTATCCCTGAGGGATACCAAAGGCGGGGCGAGTCCGTCTATACTTAGGGGATAAACGGTGCCGGGTAAAATCACAAAACTTGTGCCACCTTCCGCTCTGAAGCCTAACGTGTATCCAGCTTCGCAGACTCCGAGTCAAGCACCAGCCCCCTATGTGCCAAAGTTTGGCAGGCCGAAGATTCTTGTTCCCGATGATTTCTGGTCGAACCTCAAACAGTTTCTAACCGAGCGGCCGATTAAAATTCGCGAGCGCAAGGATGCGCCGTTCACGCAAACAAATTTTGGCGCCGGTTTCTTCGGCAACCTTGCGGAGTCTTTCCGCTCAGCCCCTGGCGGGAATCGTCCCGTGAATAGCCGATTGGCGGTGAGTTGGGGAGCGAACTTCGGCGGGTTCGGCACGCGCATCAAGGAATTCTTTTCGCCACCGAAGCAGCCGCCCCTGCCGCCGGGAATCAAAGCCGTCAAGGTAAAAGATATCTGGTCGAAAGATGAGAACTTCGGCTCGAGTCAAGTGCTGGCGATGCTTGCGCATGCGCTGGTGATCGCTTTACTTGTTGTTCCGATCGGTTTTCGCGTCGTTCAGTCCACCCAGGCAAAGAACAAAGTGGACGTCACTCCATTGGATATTTCGCCCTACATGGCGAAACTTCCCGCGGGCGCCAACAAGGCCGGAGGCGGCGGCGGGGCCAACGACCACACGACCACTCCGGTGAATCGCGGCAAAGTACCAAAGTTTAAGTGGACGCAGTTGACGCCACCGCAGATAAAGATTCAGAATCCCAATCCCAAACTGGCCGCGGAACCCTCGCTGCTGGGTCCACCGGACCTGAAAGTAGCGCAAATCAACGCTCCCACTTTCGGTGATCCGCTGGCCAACGCGGTGAGCGATTCTCTGGGACACGGCAATGGCACGGGAATCGGCAGCGGTTCGGGTGGCGGCCTGGGTCCTGGTTCCGGCGGAGGGACGGGTGGCGGCGAATTTCGCGCCGGCGTGAATGGCGTCGGCCAACCAGCGTGCATCTATTGCCCGAATCCTGACTACTCCGACGAAGCGCGCAAAGCCAAGTATCAGGGCAGCGTGCTCCTGGACGTCATCGTCACCGCCGACGGACGCGTGCTGGATCCGCACGTGCTGAAGGGCCCTGGACTGGGCCTGGAAGAGAAAGCCATTGCCGCCGTGAGGAATTGGAGAATGCGTCCAGCATCGGGACCGAACGGCAAGCCGGTGAGCTGCCGGGTCAATATCGAAGTTGTTTTCCGCCTGCTGTAATTCTTTCTCCCTAAAAACGGCTTTCTAAACAGGCAACCAATTCCGCAGCGTTGTCTTCTCACAACGCGTTCGAGGCTTGCCTCCAAAGAGTTTTTCTCGGATTCGGAGGTGGGTGTGGAGGCGCGTCCATGCGCGATCCATTTTTCCGTCCTTTCACTTCGCTTTCTTCGTCGCGAGACTCCTGGCTTCAACGCATTCGCGACAACTTCCGGCAGGCTTTTGCTCCGGCGCGCATTTTTCCGTCGTCGGCCAACGGGGCGCCATTGCACGCGTTGCGCTGGGAGCGGTCGACGAGGCGCAATCGAGCGCACAGCGTATCGCTGCTGACGCATGCGGTGGTGATTACCGCACTCCTGATGGCTGTCGTCCAGCCCCCCAGTCGGGACCCAAATTGGATTCCTTCAGGGCCAAAATTACCGGGAATTCTTCCCGCGCCCAGAGGCTTGCGTGATCTCCTGCGGGGTCCGAACTCTAGAGGCGGAACCGGAAACGGCAGCGGCCACGACCTTCTCTCGCCGACTCAGGGCAATCTTCCGGCGCGGTCTTCGCTACAGTTTTTGAAACCAACCCTGCCGCACCATCAGAATCCCGAACTTCCTGTTCCTCCCACGATTCTCGACGCTTCCGCGCCGCGTGTTTTGCCGCCGGTCATCAACATCGGCATCCCCTGGATGCCAGAGCGTAATAATTCCTCCGGCCCCTCGAATGGCAACACGATTGGCACCGGCCCCAACGATTCGATAGGAACCACCCCAGGCCAAGAGGCAGGGATTGGCGGGCCTCCCGGGGCTTACCAGGCCGGCGTTACCCTGCCGACTTGCGTGTATTGCCCCGACCCGCAATATACCGACGAGGCGCGCGAAGCGAAGCTCCAGGGTAAAGTCACACTGCGGGTCCTGGTCGGCCCGGACGGCCGCGCTTCGCAAATCCAAGTCGTTCAAGGAATCGGTATGGGCCTGGACGACCGCGCCGTGCAATCGGTGCGCGCTTGGAAGTTCCGACCGGCGCACGACGGCGCCCGGCGCGGGGTGCCTGCTTGGGTCACCATCGAAATCATCTTTCGATTGATCTAAGCGCATCTTCCTCCCGCTTCCTCGAAACCTGCTAACATTTCCCTGCCATGGCGACGCGGCGATGTGTCATCTGCGGAAAGGAATTCGAGCTTCGTTTTGGTGACACCGCTTTCACAAACAAGTGCCCCACGTGCGATGTGGCGGAGTGGGAAACGGAACAGCCAGGGCAGGCCCCAATTGTACAGGGGAGTGGCAAAGCACCCACGTTCCCGGTAACCATGGCCCTCATCGCGGTCAACGCACTCGTGTTTGCCGTCATGGTGCTTAGCGGCGTCTCCTTCTTAGATCCCACGCCTCAACAAGCTATCGCTTTTGGCGCAGACTTCGGCCCGCTCACACTGAACGGGCAGTGGTGGCGGCTGGTCACCAGCATGTTTGTGCATTTCGGGATTATTCATATCGGGCTCAACATGTGGTGCTTGTGGAATCTGGGCCGCGCCGCGGAAATTCTGATGGGCCGGTTCTCTTATCTGTTGGCATATTTCGCGAGCGGCATCTTCGGCAGCATCGCCAGCGTCTATTGGCATCCCCTGGCGGCGGGAGCCGGCGCATCCGGCGCCATCTTCGGCATGGCTGGCGTGCTGGTGGCTTTTGTCTATCTAAAAAAAACACCCGCACACCTGCAAATCAACAAGAAGATGCTAAGCAGTCTCGGCACCTTTATCTTCTATAATCTGGTGATCGGTGCCTCGATCCCCGGCATCAGCAATGCGGCTCACGTCGGCGGGCTGGTGATGGGGGCTCTGGTTGGCGGGCTCTTGCCTCCCGCCGGCGCTTCGGAATCATCGCGCCGTATGCGCCTCTCTTTGGTTGTGATTTTCTGCGCTGCTTCGCTGCTCACCTCCGCGGTTGCGGCAAAGCGCCTTCGCTCCGGTGCGGCAGAGCTGCCCGCTATTCAAAGCCTGATTTCCCAGGGAAAAAATGACCAAGCCATTGCGAAATTGCGGGAAATCACCGCGCGCGAACCACAATTCGCCGCCGCGCATGATTTGCTAGCTGAGTTGTATTTGTCCGGAGGCGATTATCCCAAAGCCATTGCAGCTCTTGAGAAAGCGAATGCGGCTGACCCTTCCAACAGCGCGTATCAGCATCAGCTGGCCACCGCGTACCTTGCTACGAAGCAATTTGATCAAGCCGCCGCCTTTTTTCAGAAGCTCGTTCGCGCCAGCCCGCGGGATGCGCGCAATTACCTGGGTCTCGGCGCCGCCTATATGGGACTGCAGCAATACGACGCTGCCATCTCCGCATTTAGCGAAGCTGCAGCGCGCGACCCGCACTCTCCTGCGCCGCAATTTGCCCTCGGCCAGGCCCAGCTTAAAGCCGGCCGTTTCAGCGACGCAAAAGACACTTATCAACGCCTGGTTGCCGAGTTCCCCAACGATCCTCGCGCTCGCGCCGGCCTTGATTTCGCATCCCGCGAGAATCGATGACTCCGGCCGACTCGTTTCATAGTTGTCAGACTGGAACTCTGTGCCCTTTGGACACGCTCACGACTGCCAGCGCGAACCTGGAAACCGTTCTCAACGTATCTTCAGAAGGAGTCCATGTAGACCTCTTGGAACAGGACGCTCCATAGCCATGCGCAGACGACTGATCCGCATTGCGCTGATCTTGTTTTTTTTGCCGCCGCTGCTGGCAGCGGTGGCGGGCTGGCTGGTCGCGCCGTGGTATCTCCACCCGATTCGCCGCGAACTTACGACCGATCTCATCCGCGAAGCGGACGTTTCCTTCGTGGTCACCCATTCACAGCGCGAGGATTTCGATGTTCGCGCTCCGGATGGGGTCATGCTGCGCGGCTGGCAAGTCACGCCACCAGATCCGAATGGCTCTTGGGTTCTGCTGTTTCATGGAGTGGCCGACAACCGCGTCGGCGTCATCGGCCAATCCGAATTACTGCTGCGTGCCGGCTACAGCGTCATCATGATGGACGCGCGCGGCCATGGCGCAAGCGAAGGTCGCATAGCCACTTATGGCTGGCTGGAACGCAACGACACACGCGCGGTCATAGACGCGCTGGACGCGCACTTTATGCAACGCTGCGCTGCGCTGCAATGGCACGGCCCTGGGGGACCGGTGTGCGCGCCGAGTCATATCTTTGTCTTGGGAGAATCCATGGGAGCGGGCATCGCACTGCAATCCGGTGCCGCCGATCCACGCATTGAAGCGGTGGTCGCGGAAGCTTCGTTTGCGAATCTCCGCGAGGCCGCTTACGATTACGCAGGATTCCGCAAATATCCCTGGCTTGGCAAGACGCTGCTCGCACCCTTCAGTTGGACGCTGCTCTATCGCGGGGAAAAGCTCACCGGTTTTCCGCTTGCGGAAATCTCTCCGATAAAGGCGGTCGCGGAGCGCCCCTTTCCGGTACTTCTGATCTGTGACCAACAAGACGAAGCGCTTCCCTGTCGCCATACGCAAATGATTTACGACGCTGCGCGCGGCCCCAAGCGGCTCTGGGTCGTGCCCGGCGCGTATCACACCGCAGCTCTTGGCTTTCACCCGGAAGAATTCCGGCAACGCGTGCTTTCCTTCTTCGCCTCCTACGCGAACACTGGTGCTCCGGCTCTGCCTCTGCCTAGCGCGTCTGGGAAGGCGGAAAGTTCAAAAAGAAGAAAAACAAGGTAAACGATCGTGGAGGACCAAGCTCCGCGCGGAATCCCGCAACATTGCTCCCGAGCAACGCGGTCTGTTGCTTGCTTCCCATACTTCACCTTTTCTAGCTGCGTTTTTTCGGGCCACCTCTGCGCCCGATCTTTTTCTTGCCTTTGCGTGTGCGTTCGGAGTACGAAACACAAGGAATGCGGATTGGCACGGCTACTGCAATTTGGCGTACTCGGATTGCGCCTGTTTCAAGATGGGGATGTCGGGATCAGCGTCTTTCCATAGCGTCAGGAAGTCCTGATACGCGGCGCGAGCTTTGGCGGTGTCGCCCTGCATCGCATAGGCCCGCCCAAGTTGCAAATGAGCTAGGGCTCCACTGACTGGGGCGGACGCGGCTTGGGCTTCACGTTTAAAGCGAGTCAGGGCATGCGCGTCGCCGGTAACGTTATCCGGTAGGAATTTCAGGGCGACCAAGCGCTCGAGACGGGTGTCCTGAGCCTTGTAAACCACACCCATGCCACCCCCGCCGAGCTTTTCGAGAATGCGGTAATGCGAGACGGTTTGCCCGAGGAGTGACCGGGACTCCGCCATGATGCGGCCATCTTAGGTTGCGATCCAAGCCAAGTCAAACGAATGACGGTCCCCGTGCTCACAAGAGTTGGTTAGGAAGTTGAGGCGTTTGCAAGAAAGGAACTGCCGCTGTTCCATTTTGGGAGTGAAGGAAAGGCGTTAGGCGGGGCGAACCTTGATGCTGTTTTTCCCGTCTGCTTTGAGAGCAGAAAGGAAAGCGGGCTCGTCCGAAAATCTCGGAAGGAGCCCGCTTCAAATTGCTGAGGGTTGAAAGGCCCCACGGAAAAGATTCCCACTGTCCAGCGCTTCAACGGTTCGGTTACGGCGTGGCCGGCTTCTTTGCAGCCGGGGCCTTAGGTTTTGCGGCGGGCGCTTTCGCGGCTGGTGCTTTCCCTTGCGCCGCGCCGCCCCGGCTTAGCAGGGTCAAGGCATCCTTGGCGTTGAACGGGAATTGGCGAACGGACTGCTCGCCGGTGGTGCTGAGAGTCACGTCCACACGGCGGTTGTTGGCCATGCGAACGGTGTCGATGTTCTTCACCAGCTTCTGCTTTTCCGCCGGCGCGAGACTGGCATCCGCGTCGAGAAGCTTCTTGACTTCATCGGAGGTCATATTCTTCTCGAAGCCGAACGCTTTGACCTCAACGTGATCCGCAGGCACGCCCTTTTCGACGAGGTAACTCCGGGCCCGCTCGACACGGCGTTCGGAAAGCTTCAGGTTGTAATCCTTGGCGCCGCGGGAATCCGCGTGTCCTTCCAGGATCAAATGGGCCCCCGGGCGATACTTCAAATACTGCTGATAATCGGCGGCGAGGGAGTCCAACGTGGCGGCCTGGCTGGCCAGCAAACCGCCCGTGGGCTTGGCTTCCGTGGGTTGCGCCGTCGGGAAATAGATACTGTGCAAGGCCAGTTTGGCTTCGAGCTGACGGACCTGCGGAGGTTCTTTGACCTCAACGTTGCCCGAAGCGTCCGCCGTTCCGCCGCGGCCGTCATTGACTGTGCACTTCACGGTGTAACTGCCCGGCTGCAGTCCGGTGCCATCAAACTGCACGTTCGAGCCGGTTCCGGTAACCTGGCCGCCCGTCGCTGTATAGCTGTAAGTCAGCGGATCGTTGTCGGGATCGCTGCCGTTGCAGGCAATTCCCGTACGCTCGCCGGGCAGGATCGAGTTGTGCTCGACGGTGAGGTTGGCCGTCGGCGGACGATTGGGCTTCTCTTCCACTTTGATGTCTGCGCTGCACGACGCCGTGCCGCCCTTTCCGTCGTCCACCTTCACATTCACCGTGTACGAGCCGGCGCCCACGCCGGTGGAGTTCCACCGCGCATCGGGGCCGGTACCTTCGACCGCTCCGCCAGTGGCCGAGTAGCTGTAGGTCAGCGGATCGTTGTCCGGGTCGCTAGCATTAACATGCACCGCAACCGTGTCACCCGAGCCCGCGTAAACCGCAGTGGGATTCACCGAGCATGCCGCGACCGGGGGACGATTGGGAGGCGGGGGAGGAACGGGATTGGAAATTCCCCAGCGGTATACAATCCCCGTACCAGCGCGGAAACTGTCCTGGCGGGCGTTGCCCCCCACTCCGATGCCGGAGAAGTTCGTCATGTAATAATCGAGCTGAGCGACCCGCCAGGCAACGTTCCGGGTGAGCATCATGTCCACGCCCCCGCCGGTGATCACGCTGAAGCTGCTCTGCGAACCGACGCCGATGAGCGCGGCCCCTCCATGCGATCCGCCGAGCAGGAACTCGGCAAAGGGAACAAAGTAATCAAACTTGCGCAAGTTCAGGCGCGGACCAAACACATAACTGACAATCGAGCCGCTAACCGGAGTTCCATTGAGGTCCCGGTTCTTAAAGCGGTACCCGCCCAATTCCGCCGTGAGACCCAGCCAGCGCGAGGTGTTATAAGTGAACGAGCCGCTGGCGCCATGGTTGTTAAAACTTGAAAACGACCCTCCCGGACTGAAATTAACGTAATCGTACATTACGGCGAATTCGTAGCGCGGCACGACCTGGCCTGGTGCGTCAGAATTCTTGCTGCCCCCGGCCGGACGGGGCTTGGGAAGCGGTTTCGGCCGCGGAACCGCCGGAAGCGCCAAGAGGCCTTTCGAGGAAGCAAGGGCATCGTTCGCGACCGCGTTGCTTGTCCTTTCCGAAGACTTCTCAGTTTCGGTACGGCTCGAGGTATCGTCAGCGGCCTTCTGCTGCGCGCACAACGGCGGCGCCAGAAGGACGCTCAGGGCTGCTGCTACACACCAATTACGCATCGGTTCCTCCTAAAAACCATTTAGGGAATCTCGTTGGATTCGTGTGTTCGGCTTTGGACGAGCCACACCGCCGGCTGACACAGCTGGACGCCTCACAGCTCTTCCCACCGTCAACTCCTCCACCACCACAGGCGCTGGCACACAAATCTCCCGTTCTTAGGGGAGAAAAAACAAGGATTGACAGGACACACCGGCGATAGGGTATTCCACAATAACCATTTTGTGCAAATTTTTTTGTATTGCTGCCCTGCCAGCCGCTATAGATCCCAACCGAAGCAGCTAGATTTCATTGTGGCTTGGTGGGGGGCGCATTGCGACGTTTCGCTTTCAGCAAAACGTCCACGGAATCGGGGCGGCCATTCCAGAAGTCCAGGCGAATGCGGCCGTCGGGAAGTTGCGTGACCGTGGCGGGGATGGCGCTGGCCGTCAAATACCATCCTTCAGGAAGCACCACCGCGTTGCGCGAGCGGCCCAGGCTGCGGTCGAACACCAGTTCGCCGCCATCGAGACGATAGCTCGCGGGAGCCGTGTAAGTCTCAGAAATTCGCAGGCGCAGCGACTGGCCCTTTTTCACCGGCGGAAAAGGAATCACGACGATTTGCGTTGCCGGTTTGATCGGTTCGTCCACTTCGATTTTCGTGGCAGTAAGCTCCGCGCCGCTCATCAAGCGCGTGGCCAGTTTTTCCCCAGTATCGAGGACATAAGCTGAAGGCTCGGAAACCGTGCTGCCTTCGCGAACCACGTTTAAGTATTTGTCGATGCCGGGCCGCGACTCGGTGTAGTCGTGATAGAGACTGAACGCGTGCGTCTCGGGCTGCCGCAGAAAATAAACGATGTCGCGATCCTGATGCGCGCGCTCGGAAAGCCGCTGCCGCTCCGTTTCCCCGGGGAATGGTGCTTCCCAACTGCGCGCTTCCGTGGGCGCGTGCGGCGATGCAGCGGAACCCGTTTGCGCGCCCAACTTCGCGCGGACGATTAAGGGAGCTTCGCCCGCGCCGGCATTCATGAAACTGATGGCCATGCGCCCATCGGCTTGCGGTAACACCTGCGAAGGAACATTGCAGCCAACGAGTTCGTACGCTGGCGGCAGCACCACACTGTTGCGTTTGATGCCGAGGCCGCGGTTGAAAACGAGGGCGTCGCCCTCCCGATAGTAGCTCTTCGCGTCTTTGTAGGTCTTGACGATCAGCAGGCGGCCGCGGCCTTCAGGGGGAACCGCACGAGCGAGCTGAACTCTGATGTAGCTGCCGTCGGCGTCCGCATCCGCCATCAGCGGATCCTTGCGCGCTTCGGCGCCGGAGACGACTTCGAAGTGCAATGGTTCGCCGGTCATACTGTCGTAAACGGCTTCGTCGCTCGCAACGCTTCCTTTGCGGATCGCATTGAAAAAAACTTTGGCTCCCGGCGTCGTCGCGGAGACTTCGTAGGAGATTTTGAAGCTCGCGGTTTCGGGAGCGAGGAGTTCGTAACGTGTGTATTCGTCGGCTTCGGTCTGTTTCGCAGACGACGGAGCCGAAGCGGCGGGCTCTTGCCCAGGCAGTGGGATGCAGAGAAAAGTCAAAACGAATACGGCGGCTGCGTGCGTGCTGGGCTTGGACATAGCTCCTCCTTTCGGTAAAGGGGACATGCATCATCGCCGATTCGGCGAAAGGAGTAAATGCGCGGTCTGGCCTGCCTGGCGCGCACCATCAAGGCAATTTGTACTTCCTGCGATACACTACTTCCGCGGAAATTCGATGCAGAAAATTAGCACGCTCGACGACAACTGGATGGGGCGGCCGCGCTCGATCGGAACTGCGCTGCTGGAATCGGACGGCCACCGCGCCATCGTGGATCCCGGCCCCGGCTCGACGCTGGACACGCTGAAGAAAGAGCTGCGCGCGCACGGCGCTTCGGTGAGCGAACTGGACGCGATTCTGCTGACGCACATTCACCTGGACCACGCGGGCGCAACCGGCGCGCTGGTGAAGGAGCATCCCAGGCTCGCGGTTTACGTTCACAGGCAGGGCGCGCCGCACATGATTGATCCATCGAAACTGCTGGCGAGCGCGGCGCGGCTGTGGCCAGACAATTTGCAGCAGCTCTTTGGCGACGCAGTGCCGGTTCCCGTGGAGAATCTGCGCGTTCTGGAAGGCGGCGAAACGATTCGGCTCGGTTCGCGCAAAATCGAGGTTGCGTACACGCCGGGGCACGCTTCGCATCACGTCGGCTATTTCGAGGATGCGGAAGGAGTCGCTTTCGTGGGTGACACAACCGGCGTAAAAATCGAAGGACACTCCTACGTGATGCCGGCCACGCCGCCTCCGGACATTGATCTAAAAATCTGGGATACCTCTCTCGCGACGATCTTGCAACGCCAGCCAAAACGGCTGTTCCTGACACACTTCGGGTTCTCCGAAAACCCCGCCGCCCACATCGCCCAATTCCGCGAACGCCTGCACCATTGGATGGAAATGACGGAGCGAATTCTACAAACAGCCAAAGACGACGCTCAGGCGATGGCGTCGTTCATTGCCGCAGCACGCGCGGAGATCGTGCAACATCTCCCTGCCGAAGACGTGGAACAGTATGTACAAACCGCCGGGCTGAATTTGTCGTTTCTCGGCCTCGCCCGCCACGCCCGCAAGCGCGCCCAAGCCGCATCCTGAAACAAGCTTAGAGCCAACAGCCGGCGGCGCACCGTGGCTCTGTGGACATCCGCGGTCAGGCTTGATGCAAAGCCCGAGAAGCACAGCCCGCACCCCACAAAAGCGCAAGCGGTTCGCGATGACTTCGGAGAAACAGCCGGCCAAACCTCGGTGGGGTCGGCGGGGTTTACCCCGCGGATCCTGACGAAGAGACTTCGGTGGCGCCGCCGGAATTGTCGCCGGAAGCGGGTTCAGGTGGAGGAGCGTCGAAGACTTGCAGACGCGCGGCGAGGACTTCGGCAAGGAGGTCCACCAACTTTTTAGCGGCGCTGCCGTCGGGATCTTTTTCGGGGTTGTACTGGGCGACGTCGAGGCCGAGAAGTTTTTTGTGCCTGGCGAATTCGAGGAGCGCGGCGCGAACCTCATCGAAGCGCAGGCCGCCGCTGCCGGGGACGTTGACGGCGGGAAAATCTTCCTGGGCGATGGCGTCGATGTCCAGATGAAGGACAAAGTCGTGCGCTTCGGCATGCATGTGCGAAAGCGCTTCTTGAGCCGCGCGCGCGCCACCCTTGAATTGAATGTCTCCGGCGTAGTAGTGCCGCATAGGGGATTTGGCGAGGTATTCCTGCTCGGGAGGATCTAGCCGTTCGAGGCCGAAGAGGGTGACGTCCGGTTCGCGCACCAGCGGCGGCTCGCCCCAGAAGCGGACCAACTCCGGCGCGCCTTTGCCCAAAATGTGGGCGACGACCATGCCGTCAATGCGGCCGGAAGGCGTAGAGGCGGGCGTGTTCAGGTCGGCGTCGCGATCGAACCAGAGCAGGCTCAGATGGTGGTGATAGCGGCGAGCGGCGGCAAGGAGGCCAATCACCTGCGCGCAATCGCCGCCGAGGACCAGCACCAGAGCGCCGCTTTTCACAGCCAATTCGGCGCGGAGCTTCAAGTCGTTGAGGCCAGCGACGATTTCCGCGAGGTTGCGGGCGCGGCGGTGCTCTTCATCGTCGGCGAAGAGCCGCGGGGCGCAGTCGCCGTGGTCAATGATTTCGTAACCGACGGACTGGAGCCGCTCGACGAGCCCGGCGGCGCGGAGGGCAGCGGGCGCTTTTTCGCTTCCGAGGGAAAACGCGGCGGCGCTGGAGGGCGCGCCAATCAAGGCAATCTTCTTCGGCTGACGGACGATTTTGACCGCCAAGGTCTCACTCCTTTGTACAGAGTTTCCGACCGCCGCGCGGGTACTACGATGACCGGAACGGAAAAGTCCACAGGGTGGGATTTTCCGGTCCTGCGCAGCGTCCCCTTGGGTACTGCAAAATCTGCAACCAATTCCTTAGGGGCCAAAGCCCCTTGAAGAGGCAAACTGAACGCCGGAGCTAAAGCCTGCCTGCGGCAAGCAGGCTCCCCCAGAAGCGGGCAACGAAATCCTTAGCGGCGCGGCGCTGGCGCGATGGTCGCCAGTTCCGGAGGCAGCGTGAAGCGCACATCCTCGCGGATTAAATCCAAATCGCGCTGATCCGTAAAGCCGAATTCGGCGAGGCGCTGGCTGACCTGCTCGACCAAGACTTCCGGCGCGGAAGCGCCTGCGGTCAGACCAACGCGGGAAATCCCTTCGAGCCAGTGCACATCAATGTCGGAGGCAGAATCAATGAGTTTGGCTTTGACGCCGCGGCGCTGCGCTACTTCCACAAGGCGGTTGGAGTTGGAGCTGTTCGGTGAGCCAACAACCAGGATGAGATCCACGTCCTTGGCCACCTGCTCGACGGCTTCCTGGCGGTTTTGCGTGGCGTAGCAAATGTCGTCGCTGGCCGGGCCCTGGATGGCGGGAAATTTCTGGCGGAGGCGGGCCACGATTTCCTGCGTGTCGTAAAGGCTCAGAGTCGTTTGCGTCAGGAAAGAGAGCTTTTGCGGATCCTCGACTTCGAGCGCGTCCACGGCAGCGACGGAGTCCACCACCAGAGTGCGGTCGGGAGCTTCGCCGGAGGTGCCGATGATTTCCTGATGATCCTTGTGGCCGATGAGGATAATGGTACGCCGTTCGCGAGCGAACTTCAGGGCCTCGAGATGAACCTTGGTGACCAGCGGGCAGGTGGCGTCAATGACTCTCAGCTCGCGGGCTTTGGCTTCATCACGGACAGTGGGAGGCACGCCATGGGCGCTAAAAACCAGCACGGCACCGTGGGGGACTTCTTCAATGGCTTCGACGAAAATGGCACCGCGGCGGCGGAGCTGCTCGACGACATAGGTGTTGTGAACAATTTCATGGTGCACATAAACGGGCGAGCCATAAGCTTCCAGGGCCAGTTCGACGATGTCCACGGCGCGCACGACGCCGGCGCAAAACCCGCGCGGCCTGACGCGGAGTAAGACCTTGCTGTTCCCATTGTGTTGGTTCTGCATGGTCACCTTATTTTACTGTACCCCCGAGAACTTTATCATACCTCAGCGGCTTGCTTGAGGCATTCCCGATTCCTGATTCTTGGCTGCCTGCTTGATTTGACAAAGGGGAATATTACGAAATACAAATGCAGCGATTTTCGGTCATAAAGATTATGAACTTGTTAACAATTCCGGCAGCAAGGAGCGAAAAAGCGTCGAAAAAGAGCAAAAGAGCACAGCGTTTCAAGTAAAGTTTACCAATCGTGTGCAATTTACTCTGATTTGAAAGCGCTCTCATTCTACGCCTTCGCGCACGCAAAGCACGAATTCTCCGACACTTACAGAATGCCCGGGATTTGGCCCCTCAGGAGCACAAGCGAATCTTGCCTAGCAACCTCAAGCTCCTAGTCCCCGAACAAGCGGAGGTAATCGGGCCCTGATTGTGGGCCTCGGAGTACGCCGAACGTCCAACCTCCGGCAAGCCAACAAAATCTGAGCAGAGGCGCTCAATGAACCCCAGCATCTTGCTTGTGGACGTGGCTTCGGCGGAACGTGAGAATTGGAAAGCGTTCCTGGAAAATCAAAGATACGACGTTTACACGGCAGAGAATCCGGAAACCGCTCGTCAGCTCTGCCTGCAGCTTCAACCTGATCTGGTCCTGCTTCACGATCATCTTCCCCAAGTCCGCGGTCTCGAACTTTGTCGGCGTCTGAAACAAGACCCACTTAACCAGCTTATGCCGGTGGTGCTCATTTCTTCGGCGCATAATCCGGTGGAATTGGAGCAAAGCCGGGAAGCCGGTGCAGCAGACTTCTGGGGCATGCCGTCGTCACTCGGCGAAGGGTTGGGAAGGATCCAGTCTCTCTTGCGGCTGAAGAGCTACATAGATGAGCAGGCAAAGTCTGTGGTGCTTTCTCTGGCACGCAGCATTGAGGCAAAGCATTGCTTGACCGACGGGCATTCCGACCGCCTTGTGGAATACGCTCTGCAACTCGGCGAAAACCTAGGCTTGGATGAAGAGGATTTGGAGGAATTGCGGCTAGGCTGCCTGCTGCATGACATTGGGAAAGTGGCGGTACCGGACAGCATTCTTCTGAAGCCGGGACGCCTGAACACGCAGGAAACTGAGGTCATGCGCCAGCATCCCATCGCTGGAGAGCAGATTTGCGCGCCGCTGAAATCGTTGCGGCCGATTCTGCCGCTTATCCGGCACCATCACGAGCGCATGGACGGGACAGGTTATCCCGACCGACTGTATGGCGGCGAAATCCCGCTCAAAGCGCGCGTCCTGCAAGTTGCGGATGTGTACGACGCGCTGATCAATGATCGTCCCTACCGCGAAGCGCTTTCCTCCGAAGAAGCGCTGGAAATCCTTCACCAGGAAGCGATGCGTGGATGGATTGACCCTTTGCTGGTTTGCAGGTTCGCACAAATCTGCCAAATGAGGGATTTCCTGCCGAGTCGCGGCAGGTCCATGCTGGCTTCCTACTACGTATAGAAAAGCGCACAGACTATCCTGGAAACGCCGAGTTTAGACAACTCGGCGGTTTTTTCTTGTTGATGCAAGCGCGCTCCTGAGAGGCTTAAGGCGGCCCGCGCATGCCGCCGCAATGATCTTAGGAACTCTCTTTCGGGGGCGGCCCCCATTCGGGCGAAGCTTGGTCGAGTTGCAGTCCAATGGCATAGGAGCCAGGCCCCGTGGAATCGCAGTAGGCAATGCGGCCGCGCGCATTTAGTTTTCCCTCGATGGACCGTACGCTCAGGCGTTGGTTGGGCTTCCACACGTCTTTGGACAGGATACGGGCGCCACGTGAACTAACGTTGACGGTGTACGTCACCTCATAGACGACGTTCTCAAAGCTGCAGAGTTCGACAAGCACCCGCTTGGGAGTTCGCGCTTCGGCGCGCTGCCCGGTTGACATGACTACACCTGTTCCCCTTGGCATCAATGACCTCGTGTGCGGACCGGGCAGGTGCAACACGAGAATCAGACTCTGTTTTGTTTCCTGAGGGCAATAGGTCCCTTGGGCACCGCCCAAAGGACAGTCTTTCGGCTGTACTTCGAGCGGCCGGGGAATTGATTCATATCTTTAAGGGTTTGGGTGTAGCAATCCGGTAAATACACTATTACTTTATATTTCGCGGTGCAATTAAGAACCAGCGTATCGGAAGCCGACGGAATTTCCCTGAAAGCATGCGCCTCCAAGCTGGATATGCAACAGTTTTGGCTCTATCTCTTTACGCAACGCCTGGCTATTTCGGCCAGCATTTCAAGACCATTGCCAAGGTAGAATCAGCTACATCTTCAAGATCCCTCCGCTTGGAGAGTCTGAAACTTCGGCGTCGAAAAATTTCTATGACGAGTTCCTCCAATCCGATCAACCGGCGGCGCAGCGAGCGCGTCATGCTGCGTATGCGCCTCACGGTGATCGCGGAAGACACGGCTCGCAAGCGCCAGCAGCACGAAGCGATGACGCAGGTTGTCAACGCCCACGGCGGACTCATGAAAATACGGGCGGAACTGCACGTCGGGCAGGCGATGTTGCTGGTCAACCCGCAGAATAAGATCGAGCAGAAGTGCCGCGTCGTGCGCGTGGATGACACCGCAGAAGAAGACTTCGCGGTAGCCTTCGAGTTCGACGCTCCCAATCCTAAGTTTTGGCCGGTGGTTTTTCCGCCCGAGGATTGGGTTGCCGTTCCGGTCTGAGCCAAGAAAGCCAAGACCAGCCCGCCCTGAGTGTGCAACTTCTTTCGATTTGCCGTGTTCTATCAAGCGGTAAGGGTGTCCGTTCGGAGGACGCTCATGAGGCACGGGAAGATGGCCTACAGAAAATCCGCCATTTTGGCGGTTGCGGCTGTATCTTGCGGGTTTTTATTGGCAGGTTGCGACGATTACGTCCAGATTACGCGCGACCCCGACGTCGGTATACCCAAACTGGCCACGTGGGCGTGGCGTCCGGCGTCGGAGCCAAGCAAGGTGCGCGACCGTGACGCGCGGCCTGTCGTTTCGCGCGATGAGATTTCCCGCGGCGAGACCGTGACGCGCGATCCCGATGCCAATAGCGAAGCCGTCCGCCAGCGCGTGAGGGCGGCCATCGAGCAAACCCTTACGTCCAAGGGTCTCAATCAGATCAGTGACCCTGCCGTCGCGGATTTTCTTGTGGACTATCACTTCGCGGTGGAGCGGCGCAACGCCAGGGTTCCCGTTGCTTATGGCGGTTACCCCGGCCTGGTGTGCGGCCCGTACGGCTGTTGGAGTGGCTGGGGCTGGGGACCGACGCTGGTCGGTTACGAACACATTCGCTTCCGCGAAGGAACTATTGTGTTTGACTTCGTCCAGCGAGAATCAAAGCACTTGGTCTATCGCGCCGTGGGCGAGAAGCGCGTGCACTACGATACCCTCACGCTCACCCAGAGCGATATCAATGGCCTGGTGCATCATCTCCTGAAAGACCTGCGAACCGGCAAGTAAGGTTTTGCGTCATCCGCGCGCGTGCTTTCTCGGCTTGAACCAAATCTTGAGTTGACAGTTTGTCTCTGGATGATCTATTCGTCCGACCAGTCATGACCCCTCGCCGCGTCGACGTCTTCTTCTACGGACTATTCATGGACGCCGATCTCTTGAAAGCGAAGGGAACCAGCCGATCAACATTCGCCCGGCCTCCCTTCCCGGATTTGCGCTGAGGATCGGGCAGCGCGCAACGCTGGTTCAGTAACCCAGCAGTCGAGCACATGGCATCCTGATGGAACTCACGCATGCCGATGTCGATCAACTATATTCAGAACCCAGCGTTCGCGCTTATCGTGCAGAAGCTGTGCTCTGCGAGCTTAAAGACGGTTCGAGAGTTGCCGCGTTGTGCTTCAACCTTCTTGAACCGCCAGACCCTGAAGAGGCCAGTGCAGAGTATGCGGCCAAGTTGCGCAGCCTGGCGGTGCGGCTGGGGCTTCCGAACGAGTATGTCGCGAGCATGCAATGAAACTGTGAGGGGATGGCTTTTGATTCAAGACGAGCTGCAGAGCCCGTCTCTAGAAGCGCTGGTAGCCCGACAGCGACTGCTATTTACGTAGGGATTGTTCCTCCCTATCCTTTACTCCATGTCAGAAAACTCTCAGGTTGTTCTTATCACGGGGACCAGCAGCGGCTTCGGGCGGCTGATTGCGGAAACGCTCGCGCGCAAGAAGTTTCACGTCTTTGCAACGATGCGGAGTACGAAGACACGAAACGCCGGTGCGGCACGCCAATTCGAACAGCTTGCAGAGAGAGAATCCCTGAATCTTCACGTGCTCGAACTGGACGTGACCCAGGACGCCTCGGTGGAGGACGCTGTAAACGAAGTCGCCGCGAAGTGCGGGCGCATTGACGTGCTGGTGAATAATGCGGGCTACGGCATCATGGATTTATCGGAGACGGTTACGGTTGCGCAGGCGCAACGTCAGTTGGACGTGAATTTCTTCGGTGTGCTTCGGACGAATCGCGCAGTGCTTCCGCAAATGAAGCGCCAAGGCAGCGGCCTCTTGCTCCACGTCAGCAGCGGGGCGGGGCGCCTCGCGATTCCCGGCATGGGCTTGTATTGCGCCAGCAAATTCGCGATGGAAGCACTGGCGGAGACTTACCGTTACGAACTCGCGTCGCAAGGAATTGATTCCGTCATCCTCGAGCCGGGCGCTTACTCGACGCCGATTGCCGACAAGCTCGAAGCGGGAGAGGATTCCGTCCGCAAAGCAGGCTATGGCGAAATGGCCAAAGTACCGGGCTCCGTCTTGCGGAAAATCCGCAACTCGCGAGCCAATCCACAGGAGATTGCGGACATAGTGCTGGAAATCATCGCAACGCCGGCTGGCCAGCGGAAGCTGCGCTATCGTGTTGGGCCGGGTGGGCCGGGAGTGGAACGCATCAACACGCTGACCGACGAAGTTCAAGCGCAGCTCTTGGAAGCCTTCGGAATCACCGCGGCGGCGAAATTCAAACTGCCCGATAATCGTGCAGAGTAACGCTAAGGCAGCAAGCCAAAGACCGCGACGCTACTAGCCGTACCGACGTACACCTTGCCGTTGGCTACCATGGGCGTGATGAACTTATTGCCACTGAAGTGATCGCGGCTGTTGGCCGCCTGATTGGAATCGTAAAGCTCTTTGGTCAAGTCGGTAGCGTCGTAAGCAAACAAAATTGCCCCGCTATTTTCAATGGCCCAAATAATGCCATTTGTTGTTCCGTTCGCAGAGACGCTGGGGGTCGTACCCGGGTAGCCAAATACGTGTGTCGATTGAGAGGCAGGCGTGAGTGCGACTTTCGCATTGGTGATGGGGAACGCTTTCAGGGCATCGCTCACTGCGCCAAAATACACCACCCCGTTGAAATAAGCGGGCATCGAGAACACCTGACCTGCCAACTGGCTCGGGATTTCCTGATAAATCTGATCCGTATTTGCGTTGAACTTTCCCATGTTGTCGCGATCGGCCACGTAAATAATGGAGTCCTTGCCTGCGCCCACCGCCAAATGCTTGGTTGTTCCGCTGGCGTCCTTCAGATCCGGAAGCACAATGGCACCGCCGGAGCCAAGGTCAGCGTCCGCGTTGGACTCAGAAACGGTATTGTGCATGGTGAAGTAATCGGCGAGAGCCAGCCCAGCGCTGCTCGAGAGCTTTATAAAACAGTTTCCGCAGTCCTTGTTGGAAGGAAATCCCTGGGCCGTCAAGGTGGTGTCAAAAGTTCCGTTTCCTTCGAGGAAGTAGATGTTTCCTGCGGGGTCGGCGGCAGGCGCCGTGCCTGCCATCCAGATTCCACCTTCGCTGCCGTTGGGCACAAGATTCAGCACGCTGGTTTGCGCGAGCGTATCCGCGCTGAAGGCCATGACCCAGGAAGTGTACGGACGGAAGTCGCAGTGAGAGGACCAGGTGGTGTAAATCGTGCCGCCGATTTGCAGCAGGCCGGGCCGCTCTTTGTATTGCTTCGGATCAAAAACCACGTTTCCCCCGGAGCTATTGTCACCGGTTCCAGGGTAAGTTGCGGTGATGGTTTTGGGCCCGCCGAAGAGCTCTGCTCCCGTCGATAAATCGAGCGCGTGCAGGCGCTGAAAATAATTGTTACTGGAGTCTTTGGACATGGCGATGACATAGACGGCGTTTCGCGTGCGGTCAATGACCGGCGTGGCGGTGATTCCAATCTCCGGCGAAACTTGCCCGCAGCCGCGGCTGTCGCTCGTCGTTTCGCCACTGCCCAAAGTCGAAGCTTTCCACAGGAAAGTGGAAGTCATTCCGTTAATGGAATCGGCGTCAAACGCGTAGACGGAGCCGTGCTCGGTGACCACGTACAGAACATTTTTCTTCTGACCGCCGATGGTTACTTGCGACAGGTAGAGCGGCTGCGCGTCCACCTTGCCATCTACGGTGAACTCGCCTTTTTTCCCGAACGTTGTGGAGTTCACATTCGCCAGCGTCAGCGTGGTTTCGTTGAGGTTCTGTCCGGACCGGCTGTTATCGTAGTGATAGGTCACCACGTCCACGCTTGACGTGGCCGTGCCGGGACTCACGGTGAGCGTGGCGGTATTGCTCGTCGCGCTTCCCGCCGTATTGCTGATGACCACACGGAATTGTTCGCCCGAATCCGCCGTCGTGGTCGCCGGAGTCATGTAGCTCGCGGACGTCGCACCCGTAATATCGGCACCATTCTTTTGCCACTGATAGGAAAGAGGAGCAGTTCCGGAGGCGGTGACGCTAAAGGTAGCGGTCTGGCCGGCGGTGACGGTTTGGCTGGCGGGCTGCATGCTGATGTAGGGAGCAACGCCTCCGTTCCGCGATCCTCCGGAGTAGCCGCCGCATCCGGCAAGCCAGCACATCAGGAAATTCACAGCGATGGCAGTTCCCAGGAACTCGCGACGCACGGCAGCACCTCCGCTTCCAATGAAACAACTGGGCTGGGAGTCAAGGAAAACTCTGGGAAAAACGGCCTCCCCTCGTGCCATCGATTGGAAGCCGTTCGTGCGAAATCCGTAATCCACAGATTAATGCACGCAAAGGCGGATTTCACCTGAACCCTGGTACAGTTTCTAGTACAGCTTGGCGTGAGCAAGGTGTAGAACGGCAGGCCAAGCGCCCTTTCGCCTTGCCGCATTGCTCTATTCCCTTTATTCTCCTTGCTCGCCATGTTGCTCGAAAACCAGGTTGCTCTCATCACCGGCTCCGGCCGGGGAATCGGCCGGGCCATCGCGCGCCTGTTCGCGAATGAGGGCGCGGCCGTGTTTCTTACTGCGCGGACAGAGAAGGAACTTGCTGCCGTTGCCAAGGAAATATCGGAAAACCGCGGACGAGCCGAATATGCGATGGCGGATTTGACCCAGGAAGCCGCGTGCACGCATGTCGTTGCCACCACCCGCGAAAAATTCGGCCGGATCGACATCCTCGTGAACAATGCGGGACGTTACGGGCCTGTGGTTCCGGTGGAAGAGTATCCGGTCGCGGAGTTCGACGGAGTCATCGCCATCCATTTACGGGCAGCGTTCCTGCTGTCGAAGCTGGTGCTACCGGAAATGTATGCGCGCGGCTCCGGCGTGATCCTGAATATTTCAAGCTTATCGGCGAAAGCAGCTTACCCCTGGGGTTCCGCCTATGCCGCGGCTAAGGCTGGAATGCTGGGGCTGACGCGCGTGACCGCGGCAGAAGCCGCGCGCAAAGGCGTGCGCGTCAACGCGATTTGCCCCGGGCCCGTCGCGGAAACGCAAATGTCGAAGGAATTGGGGGCGGTGCTGGCGAAGAAACTGGGCGTCAGCCCGGAAGAACAATTAGGCGGATTTTTGAATGGCTTGCTGCAAGGCCGCGCGCAAACCGCCGACGAAATTGCGCGTGCCGCGTTGTTCCTCTGTTCCGAGCAGTCCAGCGCCATCACCGGACAATCCATTAACGTTGATGGGGGAGTAGCGTTCTACTAACTCCTCCAAGGGTCAAACCTCGAAGTAATCCCCGTTCCGTTGACTTGCCCCCGGCGCAAACCTAGAATCGAGCCATCTTCTCTCCCCCAGCCCTATGATCGGTCAAACCATCTCGCACTACCGCGTCACCGAGAGGCTCGGCGCCGGCGGAATGGGTGTGGTTTACAAGGCGTTCGATTCGGTGCTGGAACGGCCGGTGGCCCTGAAATTCCTTTCGCCAAATCTGGTCATCAGTTCGCGCGACAAGGAAATCCTGCTTCGTGAGGCCCGTGCCGCTTCGGCACTGGATCATCCCAATATCGGCGTCATCCACGGAATCGAAGAATCGGAAGACCACCAGCTCTTCCTGGTTATGGCCTATTACGAAGGGGAAACCCTGGCGCAAAAGCTGGCGCGAGGACCGATTCCCGTCCGAGACTCACTGGATCTAGCGATGCAGACTGCGCGCGGCCTTGGCGCGGCCCACGCGCACCGCATCATCCATCGGGACGTCAAGCCCTCCAACATTATTGTTACCAGTGAAAACGTGGCCAAGATTGTGGACTTCGGGCTTGCCCGCGTTGTGGCCGGCGCCAGCGCCACGCAAAGCATTTCCTCGACCGGAACGCTTCCCTACATGTCGCCGGAGCAAATTCTCGGCGAAACCCTCGATCACCGCAGCGACATTTGGTCCCTGGGCGTAATCCTGGTTCAGATGATCGCCGGGAGCCATCCATTCCTGCGCCCAACGACCGGAGCGATGACTTTCGCGATTCTGAACCAAGCCCCTGCGGGTGTGGACCTGGCTCCGCCGTCCGTGCAGTCGATTCTCTATAGGGCGCTTTCCAAAAAGCCCGAAACGCGCTAC
>Ga0126369_10000542_pt1 | contig 24812 bp, 24 predicted proteins | sample PanSoiMetaPlot_1_FD_109646 | JGI IMG/M metagenome (GOLD analysis project Ga0126369, IMG submission 109646) | Tropical forest soil microbial communities from Panama - MetaG Plot_1 | ecosystem: Environmental > Terrestrial > Soil > Tropical forest > Bulk soil | place: Panama | collected 2016-02-17
CGGATGGCGGAAGAGGGCGGTCACCGCGAACCAGTCCGCGAGACCGCCGACCATCGCCGCCTCGAACCCGCTGCCGAGCAGGCGGAGCCAGGGGGCCTTGATGAAGGGACCCACGAGCACCCCGATCCGGCACGCGGCCGCGCCGCCGACGGCCACCAGCAGGGAGACGGTGCCGACGCGGTTCCGCGGTGCGGCCACCGCGGCACTCTACCATTGACATTGACCAACCACAGGAGCACCGAGGAGCTCGGATGCGACTCGGCGTGGTGCTCCGCAACATGGGTCCCGCCTCGACGCGTGAGACGATCGCGGCGGCGGCCCGGCTCGCCGATGCGACTCCCGCGATCGCCGACCTGTGGGTGACCGATCACCTCGCCATCCCGCCCGACGATGCCGAGGGCTCCGACGGTCGCTACGTGGAGCCGCTCGCGACCCTCGCCTTCCTCGCCGCGGCGACGACGCGCGTCGGACTCGGCACCTCGGTCCTCGTCCTGCCCTACCGTCCGCCGTTCCTGGTCGCGAAGTGGGTGGCGAGCGTGCAGGAGCTGTCCGGTGGCCGTGTCATGCTCGGGGTCGGGATCGGCTGGATGGCACCCGAGTTCCGCGCTCTCGGGGTCGACTACCGCCGTCGGGGAGCGCTCAGCGACGCGGCGCTCGACCTGCTCGACCGCTGCTTCGCAGCGGACGTGGTGGAGGCGAACGGGCAGCCGTTCCTCTTCCGGCCCCGTCCCTCGCGCCCGCCGCTCTTCGTCGGGGGACAGCCGCTCTTCGCCTTTCGCCGCGCCCTCGCGCATCGCGGGGGGTGGATGCCCATGGGGCTCGCGCCGGATGCGCTTGCCCCGTGCGTGGCCGAGCTCCGTGACGCCGCCGCGGGGCGGGGTCTTCCGCCCCCCGAGGTCGCGGTGCTCACCGGGCTTCCCCTGGAGGACGTCGGCCGGACGCGCACGTTGCTCGTCCGCTACGCTGAAGCAGGGGCCACCAGGGTGATCCACGGCGCGCGCTATCCCGACGCAGACGCCTTCCGGGTCATGATCGAGCGTCTCGCGGCCGCCGCGAGCTAGGACTGCGGAGTCTCCGCGCGCGCAGCGCGCGGCCGAGCGAAGCGAGCGGGAGTGGGGGCCGCGGCGGCTTTGCCGCCGGGAGCGAGGGGCAGAGCCTTCGCTGATTCAAGGCAGGAGCTGGAGCCCGAGGAAGATCTGGAAGCCGCAGAGGAGGAGCGTGGCGGCGCCCACGAGGGGATGGATCATCCGCGCGGTCGGCGCCACCGGCATCCAGCGCGAGAGCAGCGCCGAGACGGTCAGCAGGCCGACGATGGCGGTGCCGATGGTGAAGTGCCCCGTCCCGGCGGTGTCCTCCGGGCGGAGCTGCGTCATCGTTGCCAGGCCGCCCACCCAGTTGACGATCACCAGGACGTAGAGCCACGGGCCGATGCGTGCATGCCGACGACGCGCCGCACCCGCATCGCGAACGGCGCTCCGGCTTCTGAGACCGAGTCGCGCGTCGTAGCCGGCGAGCGCGATCGTCGCCAGCCCGGCGACCGGGTGGAGGTAGAGCGTGAGCGTGCGCAGCATCGGCGCGCCGGGGGGAAGCCTCAGTGCACCGCGGCCGCGGCCTGTGCCAGCCGTGCGACGCGAGCATTGATGGCCGGGGTGTCGGGCGCAGCGGGAGCGAGCGCGAGGTAGCGACGGAGATCGACCAGAGCCGCGCCGAAGCATTCGAGGCGCTCGTAGAGGAGACCCCGGAGCCGCACATCCTCGGACGAGTCCGGGGTGAGCACCAGGAGCAGGTCCACCGCCGCCAGCGCACGCGCGTCGTCGCGCCGATCGACGTAGATGTGGAGCAGGTTGCGGAGGATGCGGGCGAGGATGGCGGGTGCGCCCGTGGCGGCCAGCGCATCGGGCGGCAGGCTCGTGATCTCCTTGCCCCGCTGGCCGAGAACGGTGCGGTAGCGGGTGAGGAGTTCCTCGGGCTCGAGCTCGCGTCCACCGAAGAAGGGGTCGAGCACGACGGGTCCGGCGGGGCCCGCCACGCGGACGAGGAAGTGGCCCGGAAAGCCAACACCGGTGATCGTGAGGCCGAGGCGAGCGCCCGCCTCCATGAAGACGAGCGCGAGCGTGATGGGGAGTCCCGTCCGGCGCTCCAGCACGTCGTTCAGGAAGCTGTTCCGCGGGTCGTAGTACTCCTGCTGGTTGCCGCGGAAGCCGCATTCCCCGAAGAGGTAGCCGGCGAGGGCGGTCGCGGCCCGCACGGGGGTCTCGGCGGCGGACACCCGCGCGCGAGCTCCTTCCGCGAGCGCTGCCAGCGCGGCGAGATGCGGGGACGGCTCGAGGGCGGGGTAGGCGATCCGTGCGATGGCGAGCGCCCCGCGGGCGAGGTCAGTGCGCTCGCCTGCCGCGACGAGCGCGGCGAAGTCGTCCCGCAGGCTGCGGGTCATGACGGGCTCGCTACCACACGCGCGGGCCGGTCGTCACGCGGCGCCGGCGCTCAGGCCGGTCCGCAGAGCTCCACCACGTTCCCGTCGGGATCACGCACCCAGAGCTGCGAGCCGCCGAACTCGAGATAGGGAATGCCGCGCGCCTCGAGGGTCTTCTTCACCTCGCCGAGCGACGCGACCTGCACGGCGAAGTGCGGCGCCGTCGGGTCGATGCCGTCGAACGTCTGCTGCGCCTGCTGGATCAGGTGCAGCTGCCCCCCACCCAGATCGTACCAGGCCCCCGGAAAACCCAGGTCCGGACGGGGCGCCGTCGAGAAGCCGAGCACGCCCTCGTAGAAGTCGCGTGACCGCCCGATCTCGCGGACGCGAATGGACGCATGGTTCAGCGTGTGACGTGCCATTTCGTGCTCCTCCTGATGGTGCTCAAACTCGAGATCGCCAGGGTGATGGGGACGGGGGCCCCGCCGACGAGCGGGGGTCCGGCGAACGCTCGTATCGCATGACGTACGCCTGCCGCAGCGCCGGGCCTAAGGACCCGCGAGGAGGCGGGGCCCCCGTCCCCATCATCCGCGCATGACAAGTCCCCCCCACTAGACCGCGCCGAGCGCGTCGACCCGGAACGTCCGCGCCGGCCGCATCCCGAACCACGAACCGATCCAGGCCATCCAGTACTTCCGGGCGAGGAGATCGCGGATATGCGCCTCGAGCCCGGGATCGGTCACCGTGCTGACGCGACCCCGTAGACGGAGCGCATCGACGTCGAGCTGCACCTCCGGCGTGCGGGCGACGTTGCGCACCCAGTCGCGGTCGGCGTTCAGGGTGGCGAGAAACACCGTCGTGCCCTCGACCAGGAACCAGATCGGCACGGCGTGGGGCCTTCCGCTCTTCCGTCCGCGGGTCGTGATACGGAGCGTCCCGCGGCTCTCCACCGAGGCGAGCCGGGTACCGACGTCGGACGACACGCGGGCTACTTGGTCACGCTCGAGATGAACTTGTCGATCGGGATGGCGGCCAGCGTGGTGATCTTGATGCTCCCCCGCGCGGCGAGCTCCGCCGACACGCGGGCGATCGTCTCGTTGTCGGGCGCCTCGACCACCGAGAGGAAGTCGTACGGCCCGAGGAGGGCGTACTGGCTCTGCACCTTCACGCCGAGCTTCTCGATCTCCTTGTTGACGTCCCGGATGCGGGTGGGCTTCTTGGTGATCGTGCCCGCGCCTTCGTCCGTGAGCGAGCTCAGCAACACGTAGGTCGCCATCGGAACCTCCCTCGTGGAGTTTTGCGGGGAGGCTAGTGCGCGTCAGGCGTGCTGGTCAATACGGGGTGCGGGCCCCGCCGCGGCTGGCGCGATCGTCCCGTAGCGCGAGAGGGGAGCGAAGAACGCGGTACAGGCGTGCTCCTCGAGCGCGACGGCCGCATCGGGATCGTCGGTCAGATAGCGCGTGATGAAGAGGCCGGCGACCACCGCCTTGCGCGCCGAGGAGCATGTGCGCAGCTCCCAGGCCGCCTCCTCGAGCAGCAGCGCCCCCTGGACGAGGTCGCAGAGGCTCGTGGTCAGGCGACGGGCGCGGTACTCCGCCGCGCTGCGCTCGGCCGTCGCCACGCTGGTGACCAGCCGCTCGACGCGCGCCGCGGCGCTGGCGAGGAGGCGGCGCGGGTGGTCGAGCAGGGCGGTGCCGTCGCTTCGTGCCGCCGCCCCGACGCGCGCGAGGACGGCCTGTGCCACGCCCTCGGCGCGCAGCGCGCGCAGGACGTCGAGGCAGATGATGTTCTCGGTCCCCTCCCAGATAGTGTGGCACTGGGCCTCCCGCAGGAGGCGCGCGGTCGGCCAGTCCTCGACGTAGCCGTTGCCGCCGTGCATCTCGACCGCGGCCGAGGTGAGGTCGATGCCCCGGCGCGTGGCGCGGAACTTGGCGAGTGGCACGAGGAGGCGGGCGAGCGACGCGTCTTTTCGGTCGAGGGCTCCGGCGGACGCAAATACGAGCGCCGCCGCGGCCTCGAGGTCGACCAGCATGCGGAGAAGCGTCTCGCGGGCGAGCGGGAGCTCCTCCAGGCGACGGCCGAACGCCTCGCGGCGCGCGGCGTAGATCGACGTCTCGAGAAACGCCCGGCGCATGAGGCCGAGGCCCATGCAGGCCACCCCGAAGCGCGACGGGTTGACCATCTCCATCATGCGGTTGATGCCGCGCCCGTCGAGTGCGCCGCCGTTGCCGTCGCTGCCGGCCAGGAGATGGGCCTCCGCGTCGACGAAGTCGACCTCGCCCGTCGGCACCGTCCGCGTGCCGAGCTTGTCCTTCAGGCGCCGCATGAGGATGCCGTTGGGCGTGCCGTCGGCGCGCGTGCGCGGGACCACGAAGAGCGCGACCCCCCTGAGCCCCGCCGGCGCGCCCTCCGGTCGGGCGAGGGTCGCGATCGCGCCCGCGTCGATGTTGGAGCAGAACCACTTGGAGCCGGTGAGGCGCCAGACACCACCCGACTGGCGGGCCGTGGTGGTGATCGTCCCCAGATCCGAGCCGCCGCTCTGCTCGGTCATGAACATCGCGCCGTCCCAGGCGTCCTCGAAGCGCTCGGCGGTGAGCCGCGCGAGGAGCCGCTCGCGCACCTCGGGAGGGGCGAAGCGCTCGACCAGACCGACGACGCCGCTGGTCATGCCGATCGCGCACATGAGGCCGGTGTCGGCCTGGCAGGTGAGGTAGTTGAGGGCCGCGGTCATGACGGCGGGGAAGGGCCGTCCCCGCCGCTCGGCCTCGCGACGCAGCCGCGGGCCACTGATGCCGGCCTCCCAGGCGTCCCGCTTGGCGGCGATCGTCGCCGGGTGATGGACGACGCGGTAGACCTCCTTGCCCCAGCGATCGTAGCGCTCGAGGCGGGGCGGGTTCTTGTCGACCGTCTCGGCGCGCTCCGCGATGGGCCCGCCGCAGAGCGCTCCGATCCGCACCAGGTGGCCCTCCGCCCACTCCCGGTCGGCCGGGTCGAGGAGCCGATCCATCAGGGCCTGCAGGTTCGGATCGACGGAGTACCAGTTCAGCCCGATCGCCCGCTCGACGGCGCCGTAGTCGACCATGGGCGAAACGATATTGATTCGGCTCGCACAGAGCAAGTCGCGAGGTCCCGATCCGTTGCACATTGCGATGCGGGGATTGCAGTTTGCACGGTACCGCGGTGCCGCGTGGCGCGAAGCCCTGGCGCGGCGGGGTGCCCCGGCCGGCACGGCACCTGCTTCGGATGCGCACCATGCGCATCTCGGATGTCCTGTCCGTGGAGCTGGTGCTGCCGGCGATCGCCGGTCGGACGAAGGACGAGGTCCTCGACACGCTGGCGGGGCACCTGGCGGCTTTCCACCCCTCGCTCGACGGGGGTCGCCTGACGGCGGCACTGCGCGAGCGCGAGCGCCAGATGAGCACGGCGCTGGTCGACGGGGTGGCCATCCCGCACGCGCGGGTGGCGGGCCTCGCGCAGGCCGTGGCCGCGTTCGCGCGCAGCGACGCGGGTGTGGCCTGCGACTCCCACGACGGCCGGCCCACGCACCTCTTCTTCGTTCTCGCGGTACCTGTGGAGGCGCCCGGCACGCATCTGAAGCTCCTCGCCACGGTGTCGCGTCTGTTGAGCGACGCACGCTGCCGCGCGCGGCTCATGAACGCGGCCGACGCACCCGCCGTGCTCGCCGCGCTCTGCGAGGAGGAGCGGCGCGTGCTGCCGAGCGCCCGGGCAGCGTAGCGGCCGGTGACCCCCGAGCGGAACGCGGTCCCCGCGCCGCGGCCCAAGATCATCGTCGTCACCACGGCGATGCTCGTCTTCATCTCCTTCTGGCGCGCCTCGGCGATCGTGCTGTGCGACATGGCCTCGACCGCCTACTACATCGGCGGCATCGTCGAGCAGGCGATCGGCAAGGCCGCGCCCTGGTACATCCTGGCCGTCATGCTCTTCGCCTACGCCGTGCGCGGCGTCTACATCGAGTCGTGTGCGATGTTCGTGCGAGGGGGCGTGTATCGCGTCGTCAAGGAGGCGATGGGCGGCACGCTCGCCAAGCTGTCGGTCTCGGCGCTGATGTTCGACTACGTTCTCACGGGGCCCATCAGTGGCGTGTCGGCGGGGCAGTACATCGTGGGGCTCGCAAACGAGCTGCTGCTCGTCGTGCACGCCCCGTTCGCCATCCCGGCCGCGGCCGGCTCGGCGGCCATCGCCATCGCCATCACGCTCTACTTCTGGCGCCAGAACATCCTCGGCATCGAGGAGTCGAGCGACAAGGCGATGAAGATCATGGCGGTCACCACGGTGATGATCGTCGTGATGACCGCGTGGTGCGGCCTGACGCTCTGGGTCCGTGGGGCAACGCTTCCGCCCTTCGACCTGCACTTCAGCGACGAGGCACTCGGCTGGCTCGGCGGGAGCGGCTGGCAGCGGCAGGTCGGGGCGCTCGGCATCCTGATCGCCTTCGGTCACTCGATCCTCGCCATGAGCGGCGAGGAGTCGCTCGCCCAGGTGAACCGCGAGATCGCCCATCCTAAGGTCCCGAACCTGATCCGGGCGGGCTTCGTGATCTTCCTCTACAGCATGCTGATGACGGGTCTGATCTCGTTCTTCGCCGTGCTGATCATTCCCGACGACGTGCGCATGGCCAGCTTCAGCGACAACCTGATCGGTGGCCTGGCCATGTACGTCGTGGGACCGTTGTCGGTCCGCCTGGTGCTGCGGGCATTCGTGGTGGTGGTCGGCTTCCTCATCCTGGCGGGGGCCGTCAACACGGCGATCGTGGGCTCCAACGGGGTGCTGAATCGCGTGGCGGAGGACGGCGTGCTGGCGGACTGGTTCCGGCATCCGCATCCGCGCCATGGCACCACCAACCGCATCATCAACATGGTGGTCGGCCTCCAGATCTTCACCATCGTCGCCAGCGGCGGCAACGTCTACGCCTTGGGCGAGGCCTACGCTTTCGGCGTGGTGTGGAGCTTCGTCTTCAAGGCGCTCTCGATGGTGGTGCTACGCTTCAAGGATCGGCGGCCCCGCGAGTGGCGGGTGCCGTTCAACGTGCGCTTCGGGCGCTGGGAGCTGCCGCTCGGTCTGCTCCTGATCTTCCTCGTCCTCCTGGCGACCGCCGTCGTGAACCTGGTCACCAAGAAGGTCGCGACGGAGTGGGGGGTCGTGTTCACGATCGTCTTCTTCGCCATCTTCTGGACGTCGGAGCACATGCGGAAGCGCGATGCCTCGGTGCTCCAGCACGTCGAGATGTTCAACCTCCGCCACACGCCCGAGCTGACGCCCGCGACGGTCGGCGTCCGGCCGGCCTGCAAGATCGTTCCGGTGCGTGATCCAGGCAACCTCCGTCACCTCGATCGGGCCCTGCACGAGGCGGAAGACGAGGACGTGGACGTGGTCGTGCCGACGGTCAAGATCGACCGCGACCTCGTCGCCAACGGCAGCAACCCCAACTTCAGCCCGGACGAGCAGGCGGTCTTCACGGCGGTCGTGAACCTCGCCGAGAAGCACGGCAAAGCCGTGGTCCCTCTCGTGCTGACCTCGAACGATCTCTTCTTCGCCATCGCTCGCACCGCGCAGGAGCTGGGGGCCCGCGAGGTCATCCTCGGGCGGTCGGGCAAGCAGCCGCCGGACGCGCAGGCGGAGTCGTTCGCGATCCGATGGGGGGCGGTGGAGCCGGATGCTCGCCGCGAGCTCACGGTGCGGATCGTGACGCAGCGGGAAGATCTGCGGTTCGCGCTGTAGGGTCCAGGTAGTACGGAGTCGCGCGCGGGAAGCGGGGACAGCGCTCGCCAAGCAGGGGCCCGGGCGGCCTGGTGGCCGCCCCTCCCTACCTTCGCGAGTGCTGCCCCCGCTTCCCGGGTCGTTCTCCGACCGCGAAACTGCGCTGCTCGCGATCCCGCCACCTTGTCGCGATTGGTTGCGTGTGCTTAGCCTCGCCGCGCTCACTTGCCGCTAGTCGCCTCCCCCGTACGTTTCCCGGTGTCGGGGGGGATCGCCTCCCAGACCCGCATCGTCTCCTCGCGCCAGGCGACGGGTGGCACCGGATCGGGGAACGCGCGGACCAGGCGCCAGCGGCCTGCGGGCAGTTCGAACGCATGCGTGATGCAGGGCGGACAGCCGTAGTAGGGCTCCCGTGCTCCGCCGGTCACCAGATACCCCGAGGTGATGGTGGCGAGACGCGCCTTCCGGCCTGCCACGTCGGGCGGCAGCTCGGTCACCCTGGGGGGGCCGTTGGCGGGGTCGAGCACCATGCACCACGTCACGATCCCCTGGTCCGCGTAGCGCGGCGCCTTTTGCGGCAGTGTCTCGAGGTATCGGCAGACGTTCCGGCGGTCGCCGAACGCGATCTGGGTCTTGCTCGCGGTCGCCACACACTGCCATGCGCTGTACGCGAGCAGGACGACGAGCGTGACGTCGCCAACTCGACGGAACCGGGACCGGAGCGCGACCAGGTAGCCGGCCAGCGCGAGGACCAAGGGGTAGACCACGACGTGGAGGTGGCGGACGTTGCGAAAGCCGCTGATCCAGACGCCATCGGCGCGCACCAGGGTGAGCTGCATCCCGACCGCGACCATGACGAGCCAGCAGAGGACAATGCCCGAGGTCGGGAAGCCGACCACGATCCCGACGAGGGCCAGCACGAGCAGGGCGTGGGGATAGATCGAGTGGATGCGATCACCGAGGCTGTCAGGGAAGAAGAGCAGCCGGGGGTAGTACCAGAAGACGTCGGGCGAGATGGCGCGCGTCTTCGCCAGCGGCCCGCTGAGTCCCTGGAACTGCAGCTCGGCGTGGTACGGGAATAGCGGGTCGCCGGTCAGCACGTACAGGAAGAGCGAGGTGAAGGCGAAGAGCGGAACCGCGGTGGCGACCATCCAGAGCACGCTCCGGTCGAGACGCCGACGATTGGCGACGCAGGTCAGGGCGACGACGGGGATCAGCAGCACCGCGGTGATCTTCGTGTGGTACGCGAACCAGAGGGCCACGCCGGCGAGCGCCCACAACCAGCGCCGCCACCGCGGGTCGTCCTGCGCGAGCGCCTGGAGCACGAGCAGCATCGTGGCACCCGCGTAGAAGGAGATCATGATGTCGTTCGCCATCATCGTCGACCAGGCAAAGTCGAGCGGATAGGTGGCGAGGAGCAGCGCGGCGATGACGCCGCCCGGGCGCCCCCAGAGCGTCTTCCCGAGGAGGTAGACGAGCGCGACGCCGAGCGTGGCGGTCGCGGTGAAGGGCAGGATCAGCCCCAGCTCCGTCAGGCCGAAGAGGCGGCAGGAGAGTGCCGTCGGGAACCACCAGCTGAAGCGGTAGGCCTGGTTGTCGGGTAGAACCTGCTGGTGCAGGACGGCGTTCACCTCGCCCCGGAAGATGAAGTCGTCGGAGAGGCCGACGCCGCTCGCCCAGTACAGTCGCGGCACCAGCGCGAGCGCCATGAGGGCGAGCATCCACGCGAGGTCGCGCGGCGTGACGAGGCGCTCACGCATGGGGGCCCAGACGGAAGCGCACGAACTTGGCGTCGGGTGGTGACTCGAGCTCGACGCCGAAGCGCGCCCGGATGGCCTGCATCATCTGCTCCCGCTCCCGCGCGAAGACGGGCTCGTCGAACTTCTGCGGTGCGACCCAGTAGCCGACGATGGCGCCTCGGTCGACGGGGCGATCGGCCGGGATGCTGTCCAGGAACGGCGCGAGCTCCTTCATGGGATGGATGGGAAGGCAGGTGTGCCGGCAGGCGTTCGTCCCGAAGGCGAACACCGAATCGACGAAGCGCCGGTGGCCGAGATGGAGGTAGAGGCGCTCGAGCAGCGCCTCGGGGTTCGAGTAATTCTCGTCATAGGCGCCCAGGTTGTACACCAGCAGCAGCTTCTCGCCCGCATCGACCCGTGCGGCGAGCTCCCGCGACCAGTCGACGTCGGCGTAGCGCACCATGTAGTCGATCTGCGATTCCGTGAAGGGGAGCGTGAAGCCGAAGTCGCGCGTCGCCGTGCGCTCGAACGGGGTGCGGACGAAGCGGGCCGTCTCGACGAGCTGCCAGGCGTTCCCGGCGATCAGCAACGCGACCAGCACCGGGCGGACCCATGGCTGGTGCCGTCCCCCATTGCCCCACGCGCTGGCCACCAGGGTGAGGGCGTAGAGGTCGACCATGAGGAAGCGCCGCGGGCGCACCTCGTAGGGGTCCGCGCCGCGCATGGCGAGCGCGAGCATGAGCCCCAGCTGGACCGCGAACATGACGGCGAGGAGACGCCGCTGCCGCGTGAGGGACAGGCAGGCGACGGCGGCCGCCACCATCAGGAGGGGGACGTCCAGCCAGGCAGTCGCGAGCATCCTCCCGACCGTCACGATGCGCATCCAGGTGTCCGCGGGGCCTAGGGGACGGAGCCCGGTGAAGGCTTCCACGTGCACGCTCGGGTAGGCGAAGACCTGCGCGAACCCGACGGCGCCGGTGACCAGCCAGAGGACGCGGATGCCGCGCGGCACCTCGGGGACGAGGAGCGCGCCCAGCACGAACACGAGGCACGCTGTCTTGCCGAGCTCGTAGACGTGCCACGGGACCTCGGCTGCCAGCAGGCAGAGGAGGAGGGTGAGGAGCCAGCGGTGCCGGAGACGGGGGTCGAGCACGATCCAGAGCGCGAGCGCATGCGGGAGGAAGCCCGTCACCCACGGGATGCCAGCGACGGAGAAGGAGAGGAGCGCGCCGGAGGCCCCCCAGGCGAGGAGCACGACCCAAGCGTTGCGGAAGGGTACGCCGGTGGCGAGCAGGATCAGGCCGAGGGTCACCAAGAAGAGTGCGAAGGTGACGACGTGTGCCCAGTACTCCCACGGCCAGAAGGTGGTGAGGGCGCCGGGCAGGAGGGCGCTCAACACGCTGAAGTAGGGAAACGGCGCCGAGTAGTGCCGGCTCTGGTAGAGGACCTCGCGGACGGCCGCCCAGGCCGACCGGGTGGAGAGCAGGAAGAGGCCGTTCGCCGCGCCGACGATGTCGAAGCCGGGATAGTACGGACCCCGGTGGACGATGCGTGCGACCAGCGAGATGCCCACGCTGGCGAGCGCCATCCCCCAGCGCGCCACGCCTCGATGCACGGAGACGATGGAGTCGGACGGGGGCGCGCCCTAGGCGCGCCCCCGTCCGAGCGGCAGCATCAGATCTGCAGCCAGACGCTCTTCACCTGCGTGTAGAGGTCGAGGGCGTAACGGCCCAGCTCGCGCCCGTAGCCGCTCTCCTTGTAGCCGCCGAAGGCGGAGCCCGGATCGAACACGTTGTAGCAGTTGATCCACACCGTGCCGGCCCGGATGGCGCGCGCCACCCGGTGCGCCTTGCTGACGTCGCGCGTCCACACGCCCGCGGCGAGGCCGTAGGTGGTGTCGTTGCCCTGCAGCACGGCGTCGTTCTCGTCCTTGAAGGGGATGACGGAGACGACCGGGCCGAAGATCTCCTCGCGCGCGATCTTCATGTTGTTGCGCACCCCGGTGAAGACGGTGGGCTTCACGAAGTAACCCTTCTCGAGGCCCTTGGCCGTGTTGCGCTCCCCGCCGATCAGGGGCTTCGCGCCTTCCTTCTTCCCCGCCTCGAGGTAGCCGCTCACACGGTCGAGCTGGTCCTGGCTCACGAGCGGGCCGATGCGCGTCTCTGGGTCGAGGCCGGGGCCCTGTTTCATGCCCGCGGCGGTCCTGGCGAGCTTGTCGGCGAACTCGTCGTGCATCTTCTGCTCGACGAAGAGCCGGGTGCCGGCGCAGCACACCTGCCCGGCGCAGAAGAACACGCCGAGGAGTGCGCCCTGCACGGCGGCGTCGCTATCGGCGTCGCTGAAGACGATGTTGGGCGACTTGCCGCCCAGCTCGAGAGAGACCCGCTTCAACGTGCCCGACGTCTCGCGATGGATCTCCTTCCCCACCTCGGTCGAGCCGGTGAAGGCGATCTTGTCGACCATGGGATGGTGGACGAGCGCGCCGCCCGCCGTCGGGCCGAAGCCGGGGACGATGTTGACGACGCCCGGGGGCACGCCGGCCTCGAGCAGCAGCTCACCCAGGCGGAGCGCGCTGAGGGGCGTCTGCTCGGCGGGCTTCAGGACGCAGGTGTTGCCGCAGGCGAGGGCGGGCGCCAGCTTCCAGGCGCACATGAGGAGCGGGAAGTTCCACGGGATGATCTGCCCGCACACGCCCACCGGCTCGCGCAGGGTGAAGTTGAAGAAGGCGGCGTCCGAGGGATTGGTCTCGCCGTAGAGCTTGGTCACCCAGCCGGCGTAGTAGCGGAAGGTCTCGGCGGTGGACGGGATGTCGACGTGCCGGCTCTCCGTGAACGGCTTGCCGTTGTCGAGCGTCTCGAGCTGCGCCAGCTCGTCGCCATGCTGCTCGATGAGATCGGCGATCCTGAGCAGCAGGCGCTGACGCTCGCCGGGGTTCATGCGTGCCCACCGGCCATCGTCGAAGGTACGGCGCGCGGCCTTCACGGCGCGGTCGATGTCCTCCTTGTCACCCTCTGCCACCCGCGCCAGCACCTGCCCGGTGGCGGGGTTGACGGTCTCGAAGGTCTTGCCCGACGCGGCGTCGACCCACTTGCCGTCGATCAGCATCTTGCGCGACGGCGTGCCGACGAAACGCTCCACTGCGGCCTCGAGCGGAACCGCTGCACCCATGGCGAGTCCTCCTCTGCGGTTGGTGTTCGGTGCCATGGTAGGCCCGCCCGGGTGACCGGGTCAATGAAGGTGTCCGGGCGCGGCGGCGCTCGCGTCCGTCCTTCCCACCGTGCTAGAGACCGCCCCCGTGTCGCTCCGCGACCAGACCGCGATCGTCGGTATCGGGCAGCTGCCCTTCTCGAAGGACATCGGCCGCTCCGAGGAGGTGACCGCCCTCGAGGCCGCGCACCTCGCGCTCGAGGACGCCGGCCTCAAGCCGTCGGACATCGACGGCATGATGAAGTGGAGCATCCAGCCGACGGGCGAGAACGTGATCGCCCGCAACCTCGGTGTGCCGAACCTCCGCTTCTTTGGGGAGGTGGGGTACGGCGGTGGCGGGGGCTGCGGTGTGGTGGGCCACGCCTCGGCCGGCATCGCCGCCGGCATGGCGCGCTGCGTGCTGGTCTACCGGTCGCGCAACCGCGGCTCGGGAGGCCGGCCGTGGGCGGGAACGTCCCGGGAGCGGGACAACATCGCTGCGGACACGAACGAGACGGCCCTCTTCTCCCCCTACGGCTTCGTGCGCCCCGTCGACCAGGTGGCGATGTTTGCGCGGCGCTTCCTTTACGAGCGCGGCTACACGACCGATCATCTGGGGTGGATCGCGGTCGCCTGCCGGCGGCACGCGACCAACAATCCCATCGCCATGATGCGGGAGCCGATCACGATGGACGACTACCGCCGGGCGCGCATGATCTCCGATCCGCTCCGGCTCTTCGACTGCTGCCTCGAGACCGACGGGGCGGCAGCGGTGATCGTGACGGCCGCGGACATGGCGCGTGATCTTCGTCAGAAGCCGGCATACATCATGGCGGCCGCGCAGGGCATGGGGCCCCGCAACTGGGTGATGAACAACTACTTCAAGGAGCCGTTGCTGGAGTCGCCCGGCGCCTATGCGGCGCGCGACCTCTGGCGGATGGCCGGCGTGCGCCCCGAGGACGTGGACGTGGCGCAGCTCTACGACGCATTCACCCCGCTCGTCCTCGGCTCGCTCGAGGAATACGGCTTCTGCAAGCCCGGCGAGGCCGGGACCTTGGTCGAGAACCACGGCCTCGAGGTGGGCGGACGGCTCCCGACGAACACCAGCGGGGGGAGTCTCTCCGAGGCCTACGTGCACGGCATCAACCTGATCATCGAGGCGACCCGTCAGATCCGGGGCACCTCGTTGAACCAGGTGCCGGGCGCTCGCCTCTCGCTGGTGACGAGCGGCAACATGGTGCCGACCGGAGCTCTCCTCCTGAGGGGCGCATGAGCGAAGGACCCACCGAGTTCACCCGCCGGAGCGGCGGCGCCGACTGGATTCCGTACTGGGCGGCGGCGCGGCAGCGCGAGCTCCACTTCCAGCGCTGTCTGGACTGCCGGCGCTGGCGCCATCCGCCCGGTCCCTTCTGTCCCGACTGCGGGTCGACGCGGAACGCGTGGGAACGCGCGAGTGGACGCGCCCGGCTGATCTCGTGGGTGATCGTCCACCCGCCCGTGCTGCCCGTGTGGAAGGACCGTGTGCCCTATGCCGCCCTGCTCGTCGAGTGCGAGGAGGGTGTGCGGACCATCGGCGGGCTGGTACAGGCATCGCCCGATGCGCTCCGCATGGACATGCCGCTCCAGGTCGACTTCGCGCCGTCGCCGGACGGAGACCTTGTCCCCCAGTGGCGACCGGTGTGATCGATCAGGCGCGCGCTGCGAGCCCGGCTCCCATGAGGTCGACGAAGTTCTCGCAGTAGAAGCGCTCCCTCGCCCGCTCGGAGCAGTCGACGAGGCTCGCCTCGAAGCGCCGCATGGGGTTTCGCCCGCCCTCGACGTGCGGATAGTCGGACGAGAAGAGGCAGATCTCCTCACCCGCCTGCGCGATGATCCAGCCGACGGGCTCGGTGGGGTAGGGTGTCACCCGCACCTGGCGCCGCACGTACTCGCTCGGCCGGAGGCTCAGCTTCCGCAGGCGCTCCTCGGACTTGGCGAACGCCTCGTGAGCCGCGTCGAGCTGCCGCATCCAGCTCGGGAGCCAGACGCCCCCTTGCTCGATGACCCCGAGGCGCAGCCGCGGGAAGCGCTCGAGGACGCCGTCGATGATGAGCGTCGCGACCGTCTGCATGGGCGGCCCGGGGATCGCCATGTAGTCTACGGAGCGGAAGTTCTCCGCGCCGCCGTGGAAGTCGGGCACGGCCGGGAGCCCGTTGTCGAAGTAGTGCGGATCGAGGAGCTGCCCACCGCCGCCGACGTGGAGGACGATCGGGATGCGGGCCTCCTCGGCAATCGCCCACACGGGAAAGAGGCCAACGTGACTCGGGGAGTGGCGTGCCGGGCAGGCGGAGGGGATGAGAAGCGCCTTGCAGCCCATCGCGATCGCCTCGGCGGCCATGGCGCGCGCGCGCTCGAAATCCGCCAGCGGGACGTAGCCGGTCGCCAGGAGCCGCGGATCGACCGCGCAGAACTCCGCCATGGCGCGGTTGTGGGCGCGGGCGAGACCGTAGGCGAAGTCGAGGTCGTCCTTGCGCTCGGCCTCGAGCAGGTAGGGGTTGAGAAAGGTATTGAAGATGAGCTGGCTCGCGAAGCCGAGGAGATCTAGGGCGTGCGGCCGGTCCTCCTTCACGAACGAGCCGAGCGCGCTCCAGTTCTTTCGGATCATGATGTTCTGCTCGGCCGCGCTGCGCTCGGCGGGATCTTGATAGCGGCGGCGCTCGGCGTCGATGTGACTCTCCTCGCCGGGCCTGACCCTGGCCACGAACAGCGGCCGCAGCCGCTCGCGGACGTGTGGATCGGCGTGCGCCACGAGCCAGTCCGGCGTTTCCATCACGTGGGAGTCGGCGTCGTGCACGACCCGACCTTCGATGTAGGGCATGCGGGCCTCCGCGGCGGGACCATACACCGGAGCTGTGCTAGAGCGAAGCCATGCGGGCGTCGGGCGGCCGCGCGATCGGGATCGACCTGGGCGGGACGAAGATCGAGGGCGTCGTCCTCGATGGGACGCTCGCCCCGACGGTCCGGCGGCGGATCCTGACCGAGCGCGAGCAAGGGTACGAGCACATCGTCGAGCGGGTGGCAGGGCTGGTCGACGACCTTCGCCCGCACGCACCCGATGCGACGGTCATCGGGATCGGCACGCCGGGCTCTCTCTCGGCACGCGACGGACGGCTGAAGAACTCGAACACGACCTGTCTCAACGGACGCCCGCTCCAGACCGACCTCGAGCGCCGGCTCGGCCTCCCCGTCCGTCTCGAGAACGATGCCAACTGCTTTGCGCTCGCCGAGGCGCTGGCGGGGGCCGGACGAGGGCATGGGCTGGTCTTCGGTGTCATCCTCGGGACCGGGGTGGGAGGCGGCATCGTTGACCGGGGCAGCCTGTGGACGGGTCCCCAGCACATCGCGGGCGAGTGGGGCCACCACGGGGTGGATCCCGAGGGTCCCAGCTGCTACTGCGGACGCCGGGGCTGCGTCGAGACGCTGCTCTCCGGGCCGGCCCTCGAAGCCGCGTACCGCGCCGCGGGGGGACCGACCGCGTCGGTCGCGGAGATCGCCGGGCGGGCTGCCGGCGGTGACCCGACCGCCGGGGCCGTCCTCGACCGCTACGTCGAGAGCTTCGGCCGCGCACTCGCCAATGTCATCAACATCCTCGACCCCGACGTGGTCGTCCTGGGAGGCGGGCTCTCGAACCTGGACGTCCTCTATGCCTCCGGCCGCCTGGCCGTCGCCCGCCACGTCTTCAATGATGAGCTCCGGACGCCCATCGTTCGCCACCAGCTCGGGGACTCGGCCGGCGTGATTGGCGCCGCGCTCCTGGTTGCCGGATCGAGTCCGGCGCCGCCACGGTGCTGACGAGTGTCAACCCTCCGTGACGCGTCTGCCTCCGCGGACGCTCGTGCACGGCGCGACCGGGGTCCGCGCCGACGGGCCTAGAGTTCTTGCGCGAGCGGGGCACGCGGCTTGCTCGCCTGCACTCCCTCCCCAATCTCCAGGAAGGTGCCCATGATGCCGTCGGTCCGCATCGTCCTCATGTCGCTACTCCTCCTCCTGGCGCAGGAGGTCGTGCGGGCCGACATGTGCATGGTCCGCGCGGACCAGGCGAGGGTTCTGGACGGCGACGATGAGCCCGGGCTCCCCTCCGGAACATGCGCCATGGAGTGTGAGCGGGAGGCCGCGGCGCTCGGGAACACCTGTCTGGACCGTGACGACGACCCGGCGGCGTGCGAGGCGATCGCGCACGAGGCCCTCGACGACTGCCTGGGCGGATGCACCGCGCCGGTTCCCACTTGCGCCGAGACCTGCGAGATCGTCGCCCGTGCCGGGGACGACGCGGCACTCCTCGTTCGCGGCGAGACGCCGGGCCGGGTGGCCCATTCGCTCCGACGGCTCCGCCGCTGCGTGCGGCGCTGCACCGCGTAGCGAGCGCGGTTGACCCGCCGCGCCACGCGGCGTACTCGGCCATGAGCCATGGACCTCAGGCTGCGTGGCAAGCGGGCGATCGTCACCGGCTCGAGTCGCGGGATCGGCAAGGCGATCGCGGGCGTGCTCGCCGCCGAGGGTGCCCACGTGACCATCTGTGCCCGCTCCCCGCGCCATCTCGAAGCGGCCACGGCTGAGCTCCGGTCGACCGGAGCCGACGTCGTCGCCGTGACGGCCGACCTCGGCACCGACGAGGGCGTCGCCGCAGTCTTCGACGCCCACGTGGCGGCCTTCGGGGGCGTCGACGTGCTCGTCAACAACGTGACCGGTGGGGCGCGTCCGCGCGACGTCCTCACCGCCACCGATGCGGACTGGATCGACGGGTTCACGATGAACGTGCTCGTGCACGTCCGCTTCATCCGCCGGGCGCTCCCCGGCATGCTCGAGCGCGGCTGGGGACGGATCGTCAACGTCGCCTCGACCGCCGGTCGCCAGCCCGACACCGAGCTGCCGACCTACGGCCCGACCAAGGCGGCGCTGATCAATCTGAGCAAGCTCCTGGCCAACAGCTACTCTCCGCGCGGGGTGCTCACCAACTGCGTCTGCCCCGGGATCACGCGTACCGATGCCGCGATCGCCTCCGCCGTCGCACGCACCGGGCGTCAGGACGAGAATCCGGTCACGGTCTTCAACGAGTACTTCGGGGCCCGGCGGCCGCTACCCGCCGGCCGCTTCGGCGAGCCGGTCGACACGGGCTACCTGGTCGCGTTTCTCTGCTCCGAGCTTGCCTCCTGGATCACCGGCGCCTGCATCGACGTCGACGGTGGCTGGGTGAAGTCGATCATGTGAGGACACTTCGGGTCCTGAGCGCCGTGCGGGACGTCCCGCGGGCCGCGTGGAACGCGCTCGTGGGGGACGACGGCTCGCCTTTCCTCGAGTGGGAGTGGCTCTCCACGCTCGAGGACGCGGGGAGCGCCGTTCCCGCCGCCGGCTGGCTGCCCCAGCACCTGACCCTCTGGGAGGACGGCCAGCTGGTGGGCGCGTGCCCCCTCTACGCGAAGGGCCACAGCCTGGGGGAGTTCGTCTTCGACCAGGGCTGGGCCGCCGCCGCGGGGCGCGCGGGGATCGCGTACTACCCGAAGCTCCTCGTCGGCGTGCCCTTCACCCCCGTCACCGGCGCCCGCTTCCTGACGGCGGCGGCCGGACGACGCGAGATCGTCGACGTGCTCGCCGAAGCCCTCGAGGAGCGGTGCCGCCGCGAGCACTTCTCCTCGGTCCACGTCAACTTCTGCCTGCCCGACGAGACGGCGGCGCTGGCTGAGCGCGGCTGGCTCCAGCGCACGGCCTATCAGTACCACTGGTCGAATCCGGGCTTCACGACGTTCGACGACTATCTCGCGGGCTTGCGGAGCAAACGTCGCAACCAGGTGCGTCGCGAGCGCCGCGCACCTGCCGAGGACGGGGTGACGATCACCGTGCACACGGGCGCCGAGATCCCCGCTGCGCTCCTGTCGCGGATGTTCGACCTCTACCGGGCGACCATCGAGCGGCTTCCCTGGGGGCAGCAGTACCTCGAGCGGCGCTTCTTCGAGCTCGCCGGAGAGCGGCTGCGCCACCGGCTCTGCCTGGTGGTGGCGCGCGATGGCGAGGAGGTGATCGCCGGCACGTTCAACCTGCAGAAGGGCGACGCGTTCTACGGCCGCTACTGGGGGGCGACGCGCGCGCTCCGCCACCTCCACTTCAACGTCTGCTACTACACCGCCATCGACTACTGCATCCGCAACAAGCTGCGTCGCTTCGAGCCCGGGGCGGGCGGCGAGTTCAAGCAGCTTCGCGGCTTCGAACCGCGCGCCACCGAGAGCATGCACTTCCTCGTCGACCGCCGGCTGGCGAACGCGGTGCGGGACTTCCTCGGTCGCGAGCGGCGGGCGGTCGCCGCCGAGATGCGCTGGCTCGAGGAGCAGACGGCGCTCCGTCGCGATCGACCCGATTCGACGGATTAGGGGAGCTTCGAGGCCCCGGGGGAATGGACCTTCCGAGCGGTGATGCCGGCCGGCGCGCTGGTCGCGGCCATCGGGTTGCAGATCGTGGCGCTCCTCCCTTCCCTGCGCATTAGCGACGATGACGAGCACGAGTATCGCACGACGGTGCGCTGGTTCATCGCCTCTGCGGTGCTGCTCCTGATCAGCCTGCTGATCGCCATCGTGGAGTTCCCGAACGTGGCCAATCCGAGGTGAGCGGGAAGCCGCGACCGCGGTTCAGGCCGGGGTAGCGGGGGCGGGTGTCCCGAGGGGGACGTAGCGGAAGGTCAGCTGCTCGCCGTCGGCGTCGATCTCGGCGCGGCCGCCGTCGCGCAGCCGCCCGAAGAGCATCTCGTCGGCCAGCACCCTGGTGATCCGCTGCTCGATCAGGCGCGCCATCGGGCGGGCACCGAAGTCGGCGTCGTAGCCGCGTTCGGCGAGCCAGCGCCGGGCAGCCGGGGTGAGCTCGAGGGTGACACGGCGCCCGACCAGCTGCGCCTCGAGCGCAGTCACGAACTTGTCGACCACGCGCTCGACCGCCTCGGGCGTCAGGGCGGCGAACGTGACCACGGCGTCGAGACGGTTGCGGAACTCGGGGCTGAAGAGTCGCTCCAGTGCCTTCCGTCCCTTGTCGCGATTGCTGGGCTCGCCGAAGCCGATCGCTGCCGCGGCCATCTCCTGCGCGCCGGCATTGGTGGTCATGATGAGGATGGAGTGCCGGAAGTCGGCCTGCCGTCCGGTGTGGTCGGTGAGCGTCGCGTGGTCCATCACCTGGAGCAGGATGTTGAACAGGTCGGGGTGCGCCTTCTCGATCTCGTCGAGCAGGAGGACGTTGTGCGGCGTCTTCCGGACCGCGTCGGTGAGGAGGCCACCCTGGTCGAAGCCGACGTAGCCGGGGGGCGCGCCGATCAGCCGCGACACGGTGTGCTTCTCCATGAACTCGCTCATGTCGAAGCGGAGGAACTCGATCCCGAGTGCCGCGGCGAGCTGCTTCGCCACCTCGGTCTTGCCCACCCCGGTGGGTCCGGCGAAGAGGAACGAGCCCACCGGCTTGTCGGGCTGGCGGAGCCCGGCGCGGGAGAGCCGGATGGACGCGACCACGGCATCGATCGCCGCATCCTGGCCGAAGACGACGAGCTTCATGTCGCGGTCGAGCGTCTGAAGACGGTCGCGATCCGAGAGCGACACGGTGCGGGGCGGGATCTTGGCCATGGTGGCCACCACGTGTTCGATGTCCCGCGTGCGTACCGTCTTCTTCGGGCGGGCGCGGGGGCTCACCTGGAGGGCCGCCCCGGCCTCGTCGATCACGTCGATCGCCTTGTCGGGCAGGTAACGGTCGTGCACGTGCTTGGCCGCGAGCTCGGCCGCGGCCCGCAGTGCCCGATCGGTGTAGGTGACGCCGTGGTGCGACTCGTAGTGGGACTTGAGGCCGCGCAGGATGGCGTGCGTCTCCTCGATGCTCGGTTCCGCCACCTCGATCTTCTGGAAGCGGCGCGCGAGCGCCCGGTCCTTCTCGAAGTGGCTCTTGTAGTCGTGATAGGTGGTCGCACCGATGCAGCGGATCTCGCCGCCGGCGAGCGCGGGCTTGAGGATGTTGGACGCGTCGAGCGAGCCGCCCTGCACCGCGCCGGCCCCCACCACGGTGTGGATCTCGTCGATGAAGAGGATGGCGCCCGGTCGGGCGCGGAGGGCGCCGATCACGGCCTTGAGCCGCGCCTCGAACTCGCCCCGGAACTTCGTGCCCGCGAGCAGCGCGCCCATATCGAGAGCGTAGACGCCGACGTCCCGGAGCGCCGGTGGCACCTCGCCGCGGTGCACGCGGAGCGCGAAGCCCTCGACGATGGCGGTTTTCCCGACGCCCGGGTCCCCCACGAACACGGGGTTGTTCTTCCGGCGACGGCAGAGAACGTGGATCGTCCGCTCGAGTTCCCGGCCGCGGCCGATGAGCGGGTCGATGTGGCCCCCGGCAGCGCGCTCGACCAGGTTGACGGTGAAGGCCGCGAGTGGATCACGAGCCTGCTGCGGCCGCTCGTCGTCGTCTTCCTCCTCGGGCTGGTGCGTGGGCTCGGGAGCCTTGGGGATGCCATGCGAGAGATAGGTAACCACGTCGAGTCGCGTGATGCCCTGCTTGGCGAGGAGGTACGCTGCGTGGGAGTCCGTCTCGCGGAAGATCGCGACCAGCACGTGCCGCCCGTCGAGCTCTTCCTTGCCCGACGACTGCACGTGGGCGGCGGCCCGCTGGAGGATGCGCTGGAAGCCGAGGGTACGCTCCGGGATGGCGTCCGCGTCGGGCGGCAGGCGCTCGAGACGCTCGTCCAGGTAGGTCGCGAGCTCCTGCTTGAGCACCTCGACGTCGCCCCCGCAGGCCCGCACGACCTCCGCCACCGCCTCGTCGTGCAGCAGGGCGTAGAGCACGTGCTCGACGGTCAGGAACTCGTGCCGGCGGCCGCGCGCCTCGCGCAGCGCGAGCGCGAGGCTCATCTCGAGGGGGCGGCTGAGGTGCATCTCTCAGTCGGCCTCGACGCTGCAGCGGAGCGGATACTCGTGCGTCCGCGCCAGCGCCTCGACGCGCGTCGCGCGCGTCTCCGCGATGTCGTAGGGGTAGATTCCCGCCACCCCGATACCGTTCTTGTGCACGTGGAGCATGATGCGGGTGGCCGTCGTCTCGTCGTGGTGGAAGATGGTCTCGAGCACCCAGACCACGAACTCCATGGTCGTGTAGTCGTCGTTGTGGAGGAGCACCTTGTAGAGCGGCGGCGGCTTCACCCGCTCCTTGGTGCGCGGCTGGGTGATGACGCCCGGCTCGTCCGCGAGGTCCCGCTTCGGCATCGTCCTGTCCGGCATTAAAACCCGATCGCCATGGAGCGGCAAGCGCGGGCGGCGAGACGCGCCGCGGCAGCCCTCAATCCTGGCCGGACACCTCGCGCGCCTCGTCCTGGCGGACGCGCCAGAGGGCGCCTCCGCGCCGCCACATGTAGCACGAGTCGGGCAGTGCCCCCATGCCGACGATCGACGAGCTCCGCTGCGCGGCCACCACCCAGGCCTCGGCGAGCGTCGCCGCGCATTGCACGAGCGTCGGGGCGAGCATGAGGAGCCCGTCACGCAGGGGACGGTCGTCGGCGTGTGCTTCGCCGAGGCGCGCGAGGAGCTCGCCCGTGACCCCCGGGCCGAGACCGATGCCGACCAGGGGCTGGAGCAGGTCGTCGCGGTCGCGCCACGGCGCCGACGCGAGATCGGCTCGGCCGCGGCGTCGCTCGGCTCCCGTGATCCGGACGAGGCGCAGCCCTGCCGCGAGATCAATCTCGGCGCGGGCGCGGAACTCGAGCTCGCCCGCGAAACGCTCGATCGGCCGGGCGAGCGGCGCCGAGGGCGCGAAGTGGAGATCGGTGAGCTGGAGGGCGAGGACGATCGTTCCCGCCGCCGGCTCCTGCCCGTCAACGATCACGTCGCGCTGGAAGACGCGCTGGCCGGTCGGCCGTGCAGCGTTTCGGCCGTGGGCTGCGTGCTCCAGCTCGAGGGCCCAGGCGCCGGTCGAGCCGAGCAGATGGGCCAGGGTCGCCACGTGCGAGCAGCCGCGCGGCCCGCCGATGGCCGCGCTGATGCCGCGCCGGAAGCCGTCGTCGAGGCGCGCACCCGCGACCGCGCGGACGGCGTCGATCGGATCCCGGCAGCTCTCGCCCGCGCTCGTCGCCGAGGCCTCGAACGCCACCGCCGGCTGCGCGGCGGCGATGGTCTCGAGCGTCGCCGTGGCCGGGTCAATGACGCCGGCGAGCTGCATGTGATGGATCAATCCGGGCCCCTGGATGTCGCCGCCCACGGGGACGACCCCCCGCTTGCGGAGGTCGATGATCGCGGCGCGGACGTCGAGCTTGGCTTCGTCACGCTGGAAGAGTCCTACCGAGAGCGCGCGGGTGTGGAGCGGATGGCCGGCGGCGTCGAGATGCACGGGAGCGAGTGTCACCCGGCGGGGGCGGTTGACGCAACCTCCACCTCTGGCGCCCCGGCGCGGGGGCGGGCTATGGAAGGCCGCATGCGGATCGACGGCAGCGTCGCGCTCGTGAGCGGGGGGGCCTCCGGTCTGGGCGGGTCGACCGTCAGGGCGCTGCTCGCTGCGGGCGGCCGGGCGGTGATCCTCGACCGGCCGGACTCGGCGGGCGATCGTGTGGCGGCGGAGCTGGGGGCGAACGCGGCCTTCGCGGCGGGCGACGTGACGCGCGAGGCGGACGTTGCGGCGGCGGTGGCGCGCGCGGTCGAGCGCTTCGGCGCCCTCCACGTGGCGGTCAGCTGCGCCGGGGTGGGGGCCGCCATGCGGACGGTCACCAAGGACGGTCCCATGCCGCTCGCGCTGTTCTCCCGCGTGATCGAGATCAACCTCATCGGTACCTTCAACGTGATCCGCCTGGCCGCGGCCGCGATGGCGCGCAACCAGCCGAACGAGGAAGGCGAGCGCGGCGTCCTGGTCAACACGGCGTCGGCGGCCGCCTTCGACGGCCAGATCGGACAGGCGGCCTACTCGGCGTCGAAGGGAGGAGTCGTCGCCCTGACGCTGCCGGTCGCGCGCGACCTCGCCGCTCTCGGCATCCGGTGCGTCACGATTGCCCCCGGGACCTTCGACACACCCATGCTCGCGACGCTGCCGGAACCACAACGCCAGGCGCTCGCGGCGCAGATTCCGTTCCCGCCCCGTCTCGGCCGCCCGCCGGAGTTCGCCGCTCTCGTCCGCCACATCGTCGAGAACGCGATGCTGAACGGCGAGACCATCCGGCTCGACGGCGCGCTCCGCATGCCACCCAGGTAGTCGAGTGGCGATGGGACGCGACAACGGACGCCGGCTGGGCGTCATCGGGGCCGGCAACATCGGGGGTGCGATCGCGGCCAACCTGCTCGCCGACGGCCACGCGGTGGTGGTGCACGACACCGATCGTGCGCGCGTCGACGCCCTCGTCCGCGGGGGCGCGCTCCGCGCCGATTCGCCGGCTGCCGTCGCCGCACGGAGCGAGATCACGTTCACGTCGCTGCCCGGACCCGCGGTCATGGAGGCCGTCTCCGAGGCCTGGCTCGCCGAGGCACCGCGTGACGCCATCCTGGTCGACCTCTCGACCAACGCCCCCGCCACGATCCGGAGAGTAGGCGAGCGCTTCGCGGCCGCCGGCCGCCACCTCCTCGAGGCGCCCCTCACCGGCGGTGCCCCCGGCGCGCAGGCCCGCATGCTCGTCTTCATGGTGGGCGGCGAGCGCGAGGTCTTCGAGCGCTGCCGCCCGCTCCTCGAGAAGCTCGGCCGCGCGGTTATCCACGTGGGCGCCCTCGGCCTCGGCAACACCGCCAAGCTGGTGAACA
>Ga0126369_10000544_pt1 | contig 24803 bp, 23 predicted proteins | sample PanSoiMetaPlot_1_FD_109646 | JGI IMG/M metagenome (GOLD analysis project Ga0126369, IMG submission 109646) | Tropical forest soil microbial communities from Panama - MetaG Plot_1 | ecosystem: Environmental > Terrestrial > Soil > Tropical forest > Bulk soil | place: Panama | collected 2016-02-17
CAGTTTTGATTCCCTTCGGGCCGTATGCACGTCCATACGGCGCCAACCGTAAGCTGGAGGTGGAACTCTTGGGCCTTCTCGACGACGTTAATCCATCGGCCGAAGGGGAGGTGATGGGAACGGGAGCCCCCGCGCGGCCGTGCCCCGGAAATAGTGATTCTCTCCCCGGGGCAGAGCGGGGCGCGGACCGCACCCATGACGGCTCGCGTGCTCGTCGATAAGGCGGGAGGCGACCTCGCGCCGCCTTGCGCGCCTTCTCTGATGATGGAAGCTCGTTGAGCTGATCGTTTACAAGCTTCAATACGGCTGTAGTTGAGCAATTAAACAAGCGGAAAACTGGCCCTCGATGGGCGAGCGCAAGCATCCGGGTGGCCTGACAGTTAGGACCAGTTCGAATTTCGAGGGCTGCACGGCCCGAAGGTCTGAAAGCTTCATACCCCGAAGGGTAGGCGTCGAAGTCAGGGGGAGACTATTTTCTTTCAGGGCCAGGTGGCGGAGACTTCTGCCTCCCGATCCGCTCCATTCGTTCAGCAAGCGCGATCCAATCGGCCGCCAACTGCTCCAATCGGCTCCTTATAGCTTCCTCGTTCGCTTGCAACGCGCGGTGTTTAGCGTCGGCCGCTCTTTGTCGGCACTCGTCCGCCGATAATGCCATGTATGGGGAACATTGAATGACGAGGCCGGTTCCTCGCCGGGGATGCGTCCATACTTCGCGGCGAGCCGGCACCGCGTAGATCCCCGTCGATCGATATCAGTAGCGATAGCTGCTCCAGTTGAAGAGGTAGTTGATCCCCACCTTCACCATCTGGACATCGCGGTTCCTCACAAAGAAAGTATCTCCGGCGAGGCGTTGGAATCCGGCAGGAGCGATAAATGTCCGGTCGTCGAGCCCCAGAAAATTATACTCCACCTTCGCCGACCAATTGGGCGCGAAAGCCCACTCGATGCCCGCGCCCACCAGCCAGCCGCTGTTCTTGTTGTTGGAGGCGGTGATTGATGCGCCGGTTGTCAGATTGGTGATAGTGAAGTCTTCGTTGCCGACCCAACCGCCGCCCGCCTTGCCATAAAAGAGCCAGGGGCCATTCGTCACGCCGAACCGCCCAGCGACGGTCGTGATCCATCTATTGTTAGAGGTCACCTGGATGGTACCGACACTCGGAATGAACACGGTGCCGGTGTTGTTGTTATTCGCAGCCCCATCGAAGTCGGCTTCAATCCCGAGGACAGCGTAACCGACCTGCCAGTTGTACCCGAGTTGGCCTCCCCCAATGAACACGCCTCTGTTGTTTCCGCCGCCGAAGTCCACGCCTAAGAAAGTGTCGGCCACGTCCCGATGAGCCCAGGCCCCGCCAATGTTGGCGCCAACATAAAATCCGGTCCAACTGAACGGCGGAGGGGCATAGACGGGAGACGGAGGCGCATACGGAGCAGGCCGCGCTCTAATGTCCGCAGCAAAAGCGTTTTGTGCCAAACCAAAAAGCGCCGTGGTTGCAATCATTGCAATCGCGATGTGACGCATAATTATCCCCCGATGTAGTTTTCGAGTACGCCCATCTAAATCACAGAAGAGCGCCCTGCGTGAGGTATTGCCGGGCGGCCCTCGCGATTCGCTGGCAATGTTGCATCAGGGCAACAACGCAAGCGGAAAGTTCCAATGTCATAGGCCGGTCATCCAATGTCATAGGCCGGTCAAATGCGGTGCAGCGGAATTTGGGTTGTTTTCGTCGGTTTGTCACGGGTCAAGCCGTCGCCGCTAAGAACGCCACTGCAACAAATGCGACGCCAGATTGACGATTTGGATGTGTCGGCTGTTGAAAAAACCGTCACCGCCGACGAACAGCACATCGGGCCGCTCGCGCCCAAGGCTCGCGAAGGCCGCATTGATCTCGCGGCTGGTGCCGGCGTTAAGGACCTGGACTTGCAGTCCCATAGCGCGAGCAGCGGCTTGAGCCTCTCTCGAATTGGTCTCGGCGGCGCTCGCGTTGGCAGGATTGACCAGCACCGCCACGCGGGCCGCGCCGCTCGCTTAGGGCGTGTCGCACATTGGAGGGCGTGCCGAGCGTCCCACAAGAAAAAGCCCCGCTGGGGCGAGGCTTAAAGTTCAGGAGGTCCTAATAAACAACAATAACAAGCGTGTCAGCTCGGTGTGGCCGTTCCATGGCGGCTCTCGCGGCCACCGGGCGATTGCTTCCCGCCATACAGCTTCGGCCAATATGTAGTCCTCGACCCCAGCTAGATGCTCCTGGACCTCGCCCGCAGCGTCGAGCACGTCGTGTCGATCCGATGGGCGAAATGTGTGCGGGTTTTCATGCCGTCCCCGAAACATCTTGCTCGCCGTCGTGGGCTACCGCGGCTTCAACTTGCCTACTGACAGCAGCAACGTCCGCATGTGCGAGTAGCAATTGGGTCGCACGTTGCCATTGGGGGCGCAGTTTCCGATTTTTCGAGAAGCCGAGCATATACCTCCGAACGTCTAATATCGTGCGCAGCGTGCCGCCGTCCTTGATGCGGATGGGTCGAGTTAGTTTTTTGGACAGGTACGAGTGCGCCATTGACTGTAGCCCCTATCACCGTCTCTGCTCGCTCACGAAGGGAGCGCCACTGGCAATGGAAGCAACTCCACCATCTGTGTGAAAGCCACGCAGTCTGCGCGTCCTCAAAGCCGTCCAGTTCTTCCTCGGCGGAATGCGGCAACAAAAAACGCGCAAGCAATAAGACCTGCCGATGCGAAACTCATGAACTTTTGGGTCTCTAACTGTCTCTCCCAATTCTCGCGGTCATAGTGAGATTGCGCCCATGCGATCCAGTGATCCCAGGTCAATGCCAGCAGAACCCAACCCAGTACCAGAACGAAACCAAACAACCAAAGGTCTATAGGTGCTTCACGTACTCTGACTTCAACCGCGGCAAGTATTTCTCTTTCCTTGGAGTAGTAGACGCCGGAACCTCCTTGTCCACCAGGAAAGCATATCTTGTCAGGGCTCATGCGATGAAAACACCGCGTTTAGCGAGGAATGCGGTAATAGGAATAGTAAGCAGATATCCAGGGCTGAGCAAAGTGTCAGTAGAGATGTTCTCCGAAATGAAATTGATGACAACGTCTGTTGGCATGCGGAGTCCAATTGATCCCAAGAACTCGACCAATTGCTTATACCAACTCGGCAGAGAGATAATTGCGGGCGAAACCACAGTATAAACAATCGCGGTGGCACGAGGTATCTTCCACCGTTCGAGCGCAGCATCTAGGCGACCGAGTAATGTTGACCGCGTGCCATCAGACAGTTCGCTGTCGAGTATTTCGAGTCGCAAGCGGCAAAGTCGAGTTTCAAAATGCGCTTTCATGAACACAGATAATAGTGGACGAAAAAATATAAGCGGTGCGGTGGGTGTTTCGCCCCGCCATATCCATAGCCACACGTAGTAAAGATGGCTCAGAAAAAACGGTCGGTATCTCCAGCGCCCAGGAAAAAGGTTTCTAATCAATATGATGAAGTTGACAGGAATGATCAGAACAGCACTGACGACGAGAAAGAAATAGAACTTCAAAAAAGCCCAGAAGAAGATCAGCATTGGTATGAAACTGAGGAAAGGCAGATCAAGCGTCGTTCGCTCAACAGTTCGATAGAGAGCGATCAAGCTATCCGTTGCCTGAACGAATTTATTGTCGGCATCAGGCATGGATTGTTCGCCGTGGTTGCCCTAAACACGGTGCCGCATCAGACTCTTTGCTGCGGAAGTTGCAGACTCTACCAGAGCGTTTAGTTGGCGCCAATATTGAGAGTCGATGGCTGGCTTCGGCGCTGATTCTCCATGGCCCCTCCAGCAATGGCTTCAAATTCTCCCATTCTCCTCGTTGAAGACGATCCCTGGACTCGCCTGATCGGCGTGGTGCTCGACCCCGCGACGTCGCAGGAGCGGCGTGCCGCCTTCACCGACTTCATGTCGCCCGACGAGCCGGATTTTGCCGGCTGGTGCGATGCGCTGCGTGCACGCGCAGGTGCGTTCTATCCGAGCGAGGTGCGGCTGGTGCCCTCGCAGGCGGAGCTGCGCAAAAATCTTCCAGCCGCGCAGGCGCTGGTCGTCGAGTCCTTTCCCGTGGGGCGGGAGGAGCTGGCGCGCGCGCCAAAACTTAAGGTCGTGCAGAAATACGGCGCGGTGCTGCGCAACATCGATGCCGCGGCCTGCGCCGCCGCCGGCGTCAAAGTTTTGAGCGTACGCCGCCGCGCCAATATCGCCACCGCGGAGCACGCCTTCGCGCTGATGCTGGCGCTCGCGCGGCGCATCCATGGCATCAACGGATTGACCAGCGTCGAAAAACTTTCGGCTGCGAAACTTCCCTATAAGCCGTTCGACCGCCGGCATACGCCGGGCGCGAATTGGGCGCGCATTTCCGGAATGCGCAGCTTGCACGGCAGCATCGTCGGCATCATCGGCCTGGGCGAGATCGGCCGCGAGATCGCGCTGCGCGCGGCCGCATTCGAAATGAACGTGCTCTACTTTCAGCGCATGCGGCTGCCGAGCGCCGAAGAAGCGGCGTTGCACGCATCTTATCGTCCGCTGGAGGCGCTGCTCGCGCAGAGCGACTGGGTCGTTCCACAGCTTCCCGGCGATCCATCGACCCGCCACTTCATCGACGGCGCCCGGTTGGCGCTGATGAAGGCGGGTGCGTGCCTGATCAATGTGGCGCGCGCGGATCTTGTCGAGCGCAACGCACTGATCGCCGCGCTTCGCTCGGGTCGTCTCGGCGGCTTTGCGCTCGACCCGCCGTACGACGTGCCCGGCCGCGCCGATGACGAGTTGCTTTCTTTCGACAACGTCGTCCTGACGCCGCACATGGCCGGCTCGCCGCGCACCAACGGCCTGCGTGACATCGAAGAGCTGATCACGGGGCTTGCCGCGGCGCTGTCGGAGTGAGGCTGTGAACTCCGTTCCGTTCATCCCCGCGCAAGCGGGGACCCAGAGCCACGGACTGCGACCACTGGATTCCCGCTTACGCGGGAATGAACGGGTGGGATGGGGCTGGCGCGCGAGGGTGTTGGTCCGCAACCCGAGCCCTAGGCCTGGTGGCGGTGGGCAGTGCCCGATACAATATGCGCGCGAAGAATGACTACACAAAAAGTTTTTTGAGCAAAATGCATTTTTTCGTTGACACACCTCGAGTAGCGCCTCCGCAAGGCGCCTGCCTGCCGCCGAGAGCAGGCACGGGTGTCCGAGCACCCGTACGTCTCCCGGCGCTCCGCCACCCCTTCATCGGGGTGAGTGAAGCAACGAGGCAAAAACCCGGGCGCGAAAACGCGCCGCGGGAACGAAAACGGCTGTGTGAAAAGGGGAAGGAGAATGTATTCGAGTGAAGTCCGATCGGCGCGAGGCGAACTCGGTCTGCTCCCCTCCCCCGTTTACGGGGGAGGGGTGGGGAGGGGGCAGGCGGCACGAATCTTCCCTTGCGCCCCTCCCTATCCCTCCCCCGCAAGCGGTGGAGGGAACCACACCGAGTGCGCCCGCCAAATTATGCCTCAAGCACAAATGAAAATGCGCAATCGGACGTCACGTCGCCGGACCCAATGCACGACACGGACACACTGATCGCGCAGCTCCCCAAATGCGAGCTGCACATCCACGTCGAAGGAAGCCTCGAGCCGGAGCTGATGTTTGCGCTCGCGCGGCGCAACGGCATCCGCCTGCCCTATGCGTCGGTGGAAGCGGTGCGGCAGGCCTACCGCTTCCGCAATCTGCAGGATTTTCTCGACATCTATTATCAGGGCATGTCCGTGTTGGTCACGGAGCAGGATTTTTACGACCTCGCCTTCGCCTATCTCGCGCGCGCGCATGCCGACAAGGTTCGCCACGTGGAGATGTTTTTCGACCCGCAGGGCCACACGTCGCGTGGCATCCCGTTCGCGACCGTGCTGGAGGGGCTGAGCCGCGCCATCGCCGACGCTTCGGAAAAGCTCGGAGTCAAAGCGAGCTTGATCATGTGTTTCCTGCGCCATCTTGAGGAGGCGGACGCGGAGCGCACGCTCGACGCGGCGCTCCCCTACAAGGACCGGATCGCCGGCGTCGGACTCGATTCATCGGAGCAGGGCAACCCGCCGGGCAAGTTCAAGCGTGTCTTCGAACGCGCCCGCGCGGCCGACTTCTTTCTCACCGCGCATGCGGGCGAGGAAGGTCCGCCGAGCTACGTCTGGGAAGCGCTCGACGTGCTCGGCGTCGCACGCATCGATCACGGGGTGCGCTCGATGGAGGACGAGCCGTTGGTCGAGCGCCTCGCGCGCGAGCGCATCCCGCTCACGGTCTGTCCCTTGTCCAATGTGCGGCTGCGCGTGGTGGAAGATCTCGCGCATCATCCGCTGCGCCGCATGCTGGATAAGGGCCTCGTGCCCACGGTCAATTCCGACGACCCCGCTTATTTCGGCGGTTACGTGCAGGAGAATTACCGCGCCGCCGCGCAGGCGTTGCAGCTCGGGCGCGACGAGGTCGCGGCGATCGTGCGCAACGGCATCGCGGCATCGCTGATGCCAAAGTCCGAGAAGGCGGCGCTTCTCGCGCAGGTCGACCGCGTCATCGCCGCGAATGCTTGATCGGGGTGTGTGGTTCTTTGCTTGAATTTGTGCAACGATATGCGTCGGCGGTCCGCAGACCGGCAAGATAGAGGAGAAGCCCAATGACACGGATTGCGCTAGCGGCTATCGCGCTGCTGAGTTCTGCCGTGTTGGCAACCGAGGTCGCCGCTCAGAGCGGCCAAGTCACGAATCCGGTACCTCTCACGACGCCGAGCCTCAATCTGCAAACCACCACGTGTCAGACCACGTGTGACACGCAGGCGATGCTGTGCCTGAATACCTGTGTGTCGACCGCCGTCGGGCCGACTTCGAGTGCGACGGGAGTGACAACGCCTACGCTGGCACCGAGTACCGGCGGCACTTGTAATCTCAGCTGTACGACGCAGCAGCTTGTCTGCAAGCAGCGCTGCTAAGCCGGCTCGATCGAGGCCTGGTCGTCGCTTGCGCTCATAGATCCTGCGTGCGCCGCTTCATGGCGTGATCCCAGACCGCGTCGCGGTCGTCATCGAACACGAGCTTTGTGTCCTGCGGCGTCGTGAACCAAAAGCCTTGCGCGAGCTCGCCCTCGAGCTGGCCCGGCGCCCAGCCGGCATAGCCGAACGCGATCAGACTCTTGCTCGGGCCGCGCTGGTTGCCGATGTCGCGCAGAATCTCGCGGCTCGAGGTCATGGCGAGGCCGCCGTCGATGTCGACCGTGTCGGCGCGATGATAGTCGGTACTGTGCACCACAAAGCCGATGTCGGGCTCGACGGGGCCGCCGGCGAAAATGCGCACGGTTCCGGCGGCTACCGGATCTTTGTCGCCGAGCGCCGCGAGCAGGGCCGCCAGCGGCCGATCTCCGATCGGGCGATTGATGACGATGCCGAACGCACCATTGTGGTCGTGCCGCACCATCAGAATCACGGTCTGGAGAAAACGCGGATCGCCCATGCTGGGCGAGGCAATCAAGAGCTGCCCCGTGAGCGAGCCGTCTTTCGGCTTGTCCGCAGCCGTCGGCAACGCGGCATGGACGAGGCTCGCGCACAAGAACATGCCCGCCAGGATCGAGCCCAGGCGTTGCAGAAAGGTCAAGGCCATCGCTGACCTCATCGCAGGGGGCGCGAGCGCGAGCATATCAGCCGGGGCAGGCCGGGCAACTTGTCGCCCAAGCGCTCAAACGCTCGCGCATGCGTGCCGCGCGCGAGCGATGATGGATTTGCGCGCGCGGGGCTGTTACCAGGGCCATCGCCCATGCACGGAACGACCGTCCTTGAGCGGATGCCGAAGCCTCTCGGCGCGGCGCTTGCAATCGCGCTAACGCTCGCCGTGGGCGTCGCCGGCGGTTTTTTGGCGCGCTTGGTGCATCTGCCCTTGCCGTGGCTGCTGGGACCGCTGTTTGCCACCATGGCGCTGTCGCTCGCCGGCGCACCGGTGCGGCTCATTCCCTGGGGACGGCCGGCGGGGACGGTGGTGGCCGGCGCCTCGACCGGCCTGCAGTTCACCGCCGCCGTGGTCGCCAAGCTTGTTGCGCTCTCGCCCTTGATCATCGGCGCCGCGCTTTTCTCCACCATCATCGGCGCCATCGGCGGATTGATCTACATGCGGCTCTCCGGCATCGACCGGGTGACCGCGTTTTTTGCCACCGTGCCCGGCGGCGTTGTGGAAACGACGACCATCGCCCCGTACTATGGCGGCCAGCTCGAGCCCATCATGGTGGCGCAGACCGCGCGGGTCGCGCTCATAGTCGTCTTTGCGCCCTTCCTCGTGATTTCGTTCGTCGGCGGCGCCGGCCCAAACCCGTTGCTCGGTGTGGCGGTCGTGCCTTGGCTGCCACTCGCCGGTCTGCTCATCATATCCGGCGCGATTGCGACCTTGCTCGCACGAGTGCGCTCGCCCAATGCCTGGCTGATGACGCCGCTCTTTGCCGCAGCCATCGCCAGCCACCTCGGCTTGATCGAGGGCCGCATGCCCGACGTGCTGCTGATCGCAGCGCAGGTCGTCATCGGCAGCGCGCTCGGCGCCCAGTTCCGGCCTGAGTTTCTCACCCGGCTGTTCAGCTTACTCTGGGCCTCGTGCGTGGCCGTGCTGTTCGCGGCGGGATCGATGGCTTGCTTCGCTGCAGCGGTGGGTTGGCTCGCCGGATATCCGGTGCCGACCATGGTGCTGGCCATGGCGCCCGCCGGCATCGCCGAGATGGTGCTCACCGGCAAGGTGCTGGGACTCGACGCCACGCTGATCGCCGGCTTTCAGCTCATGCGCATCATCATCGTGCTGATCTGGTGCCGCACCGCGCTGGTTCTTTTTCAGCGGGTGGCGGATTCTGTATTCGGCAAGCCGCCGGAGTCGCCGTAGGGTGGGCAAAATCGCGTGTGTGTCATCTCCGCGTGGGCAAGGCGCCGCGCGATTTTGCCCACGCGTCGCAATCGCGTGCTGCGTCTCGCCCACCTACGGCTCACGACAAATGCTTGATTCATATGTTAGGAGAGCGCCGAGTTTGATCGGCGCCCATCAAGGAGAGTTCCAATGGCGGCAAGCAAACAGAAGATCGGCTGGATCGGCGTGGGTCGCATGGGATTGCCCATGGCCGAACGCCTGCTCAAGGCCGGCTACGATCTCGCAATCTGGAACCGCACCCGCGCCAAGGCCGAGCCGCTCGCCAAGATGGGCGGAAAGGTGGTCGACAATCTCTTGGATCTCAAGGATGTCGACGTGCTGTTCTCGATCGTCTCGACGGGAAAAGATTTGGATCAAGTGTATTTCGGCAAGAACAGCGTCACCGGCCACGGCGGCAAGCTGCCGAAGATTTTCGTCGACTGCTCCACCATTTCGGTCGAGGACTCGGCTGCCATCCGCGACCGGCTCAAACAGCTCGGCAGCGACTACGTCGCCGCACCAGTCAGCGGCAACGCCAAGGTCATCAAGGCGGGCAAGCTCTCCGCGGTTATCTCCGGCAATGAGGCCGCGTGCAAGATCGTGGTGCCGATGCTCGAGGCGATCGCCCCGCGTGGCGTCTCCTACGTGGGCGACGGGGAGCTCGCGCGCATCTGCAAGATCGCCCACAACGTCATGCTCGGCGTGGTGATCGAGAACCTGATCGAGATCACGCTCCTTGCCAACAAGATGGGAGTTCCTCGCCACGCGTTTCTTGCCTTCATGAACAACAGCGTGATGGGCTCGATGTTCACCCGTTACAAATCGCCGGCGCTGGTCAATCTCGACTGGACGACCACGTTCACGCCCGAGCTGCTGCGCAAGGACCTCGATCTCGGCCTGGCGCTCGGACGCGAATGGGACGTGCCGATGCCGGTGACGGCGGCGGCGCGCGAGGTGCTGCAAGGTCATTTCGGCGCCGCGACGCTCAAACCCGACCCTGAAGACTATCTGCAAAAGGACTTCGCAGCGCTGATGGAAACGATGGCGCTGGCCTCAGGCATGAAGCTGCAAAGCGAAAATAAGAACGTGCCGACCGGGCTGGAGAGTTGACAGCTCTATACTTCTCGCAATGACAGCGGGTGGCACGCTATCCTTTCGTCGCGATCTTCGCGGAAGTAAACTCGCTCCGCCATCGATCTTCGGACATGTCCGGTACGCGCGAAAGGGTCCGCGATGTCCACGCGCAAGGATGAGTTTTATTACGCCGATTATCTAAAACTTGCCGCACTGCTCGCCGCCCAGCAGCCGGAGAGCGCACGCCAGGGGCGGCCCGCGCACGATGAAATGCTCTTCATCGTCGTGCACCAGACCTACGAATTATGGTTCAAGCAAATTCTGCACGAGCTCGACCGCATTCAGGCCGATTTCGGCGGCGACATCGTCGAGGACGAGTATCTTGGACGCATCGTCCACGGCCTCGAACGCATCAATGAAATCCTCAAGCTTCTGATCCAGCAGCTCGAAGTGCTGGAGACGATGACACCGCTCGATTTTCTCGATTTCCGCGATTTTCTGTTTCCCGCTTCGGGTTTTCAATCGACGCAGTTCCGATTGATCGAAATCCGGCTCGGCCTCTCGCGCGCGATTCGCTCCGATTACGCCGGCAAACCGTTTGACGAGATGCTGAACAAATCCGACCGCGCCCGGGTCGTCGCCGCCGAACGCGCGCCGAAGCTGATCGACCAGCTCGACCGCTGGCTTTCGCGCACGCCCTTCGTGCACCGGCCCGATTACGATTTTTCGCGCGAATACCGCAAAGCGGTGCGGCAGATGCTCGAAGATGACGCGGCGCGCGTGCGCGCGAATCAAGCGATGGATCCAGCACAGAGGGAGATCGAAGCCAAACGGATCGAGGCGTCGCTCGAGGAGTTCCAGGCAATCTTCGCCGCGGAATCGGAGCCCTCGCCGTGGCACATGTCGCGCGCGGCGGTGCAGGCCGCGCTCTTCATCATCGTCTATCGCGACCGGCCGGTGTTGCAGCTGCCGTTCCGCCTGCTTGCCGCGTTGATGAACGTCGACGAATTGCTGACGCTCTGGCGCTATCGGCATGCGCTGATGGTGCAGCGAATGATTGGGGTGAAGATCGGTACCGGCGGCTCCGCTGGCCACGACTATTTGCGCGATACGGCGGCCAAGCATCGGGTTTTCTCCGACCTGTTCCGGCTCTCGACCTACCTCATTCCGCGCTCGCGCCTGCCCAAGCTGCCGCGTGAGCTCGAAGATGCGATGGGCTACCGTTACGCGGCAGAACCGAGTGGCCAATGAGGCTCGACCTGTGCGAGCATTTCCGCGAATTTCGATCCGCGCAGCCTGGCCGCATTCATCTAGCGGCGCACAGCCATCATTTCTGGCCGGATGCAGCCTGCGCGGCCCATCGCCGGGCGCTCAGCGATGCCGCGCGCCTCGCTGACAACAAATGGGAGATGATCTTTGGTGAGTTGATCCCGCGGGTACGGCGGGGCATCGCCGCTGTGCTCGCGCTGCCGGATCCCGCGACCATCGCCTTCGCGCCCAACACGCACGATTTTGTGAGACGCTTGCTCTCGGCATTGCCGGCGGGGACGAGACCGCGCATTCTCACGAGCGACAGCGAGTTCCACTCCTTCACGCGGCAAATCGGCCGGCTCGAGGAAGAAAATCTTGTCGCCGTCGAGCGCATAGCTGCTGAGCCGTTTGCAGACTTCGGCGAGCGATTTGCGTCCGTGGCGCGCCGCGGTGGCCACGATCTCGTGTTTGTGAGCCAAATATTTTTCAATTCGGCCGCCGCGGCCGGATCGCTCGACGCCATCGCTAGCGCGGTCGAAGGCGCGCAAACACTGGTCGTGTTTGACGGCTATCACGGCTTCATGGCGCTGCCGACTGTCTTAGCCGCAAGCGCCGATCGTGCCTTCTATATCGCGGGTGGCTACAAATACGCCATGGCAGGGGAGGGCATCTGCTTCATGCATTGCCCGGGAGGCTTTGCCATGCGGCCGCGCGACACCGGCTGGTTCGCCGCGTTCGGTGCGCTTCGCGGCGGCGGCGCAAAGGTCGCGTACGGCACGGACGGCAGCCGATTCATGGGCGCTACCTTCGATCCGAGCGGGCTCTACCGTTTGGCCGCAGTGTTCGATTGGATGGACGAGATTGGCCTGACTGTGGATGCGATTCACGAGCACGTGCTGGCGCTGCAAACGCTGTTTCTCGATGGACTCTCGCGCGCCAAGGTCAAGCCGCTCTGCGATGCCCGATTAATCACGCCGGTGGCGGCCGGTACCGGGCGCGGCCATTTCCTCACCTTTGAATTGGCGGCTGCGCAAACACTCCATGATCGGCTCGCGCGGGCCAACATCGTCACCGACCTGCGCGGGGAGCGGATTCGCTTCGGCTTCGGCTGCTATCACGTCGCTGAAGAGATCGAGGCTGCAGTCGCCGCTATCGCGAGGGCGATTGGCTAACGCATGCGCTGTTTGCAGCCAGCGGCTGCCGCCGGCATTGACCTTGGCCGGCCGATCATCCTAATGCTGCGGGCCCCTGAACCCGCGGCGCGCGCGCGGTCAATCGCTCCAGGGAGAACGCGACAGTAGCGACGAGCACGCTGAGCGAAATCAGGACAACGCCCAGGCCGAGCGCGAGCGGTAGGTCGCCTTTGCTCGTTTCCAGCGCGATGGCTGTCGTCATGGTCCGGGTGCTTCCGCGGATATTACCGCCGACGATAAGGATCGCCCCGACTTCAGCGATGGCGCGGCCGAAGGCGGCCAGCGATGCGGTCAAAAGGCCGGAGCGCCCCATAAACAACAGCTCGCGGATCGTACGCAGGGACGAAGCACCGTCGACCGCCAGCACATCGCCGTAGCGCGACCACAGCGATTCACTTGTGCGGTGCACGAGCGCAATGACGATCGGCATCGCAAGGCATGCCTGCGCGATGATCATCGCGGTTGGCGTGAACAACAGGCCCAGCCCACCGAGCGGCCCCGATCGGGACAGCAGCAGGTAGACGATGAGACCCATCACGACCGGCGGTAGACCGAGAAGCGCATTGGCGAGGACGATGGCGGCAGTTCGGCCGTGAAAGCGCGTAATCGCGAGGAACGCGCCGGCCGGGGCGCCGATGAGAAACGCGATGGCGGTTGCCGAGAGACTGACCCGAAGCGACAGCGCGACAATGCCAACGAGCTCGGGATCAAACGTCCCGATAAGCCGCAGGGCGATGACGAGAGCCTGACCAAGATCGGACATGCCGCACCCCGACATTTTCGAGCAATCGACCAGAAGGAGCGCAGCATATCCGCCCGTCGCCCCAAGGACATCGGCAAGCAAAAGGTGTTGGTCTTGACGGCTGGTTTGTCCGACGGCACATGTCCGACTGCGCCCCGAAGCCTAAAGCTCAGCCCGACCAGCTTTTTCCCCTTCGGCGGTCCAGATCCTTGATCGGCGGCCGCAGCTCCAGGCAAACTTGCCGCAACCTGCCAGCACATCGATGATGAAGCACGCAGGCTTGGGAGGAGCACCATGGCCGGTGCAGTCAATTTTTCCGCAGGGGGCTATCGCTTTCTGCCAAGTGTCTTTCAGTTTTCGGGCGGGGCGGCGGCGCTTTCGGGTCACGCTATCGAGCGCGTGCGATTCCACCGCCCAGTGCCGCTGAAGCAGGGTTTCGAGCGGATCGAGCGGCTGATCACCGAGGCCGGCCGGCCGCTGACGTCGTTCTGCGCCTGCGAGTTGCGTTCGCCGGCTCCGTTCACCGAGCAGGGCTTTCGCGCCTTCAACGAAGTCTACGTCGTCACGCTGCAGAAGTGGGGTTTGTTCGACGGCAAGGTCAATCCGGTTGCGCGCAGCAACGTATGTCCGCAGATCGATCCGCCGCCGGAGCCGTCGTTCCACGCCTTTTCATTCACGGTCCAGGCGAGGGATGCCGCGCCGAGCTTCGTGATCGCAGGGAGCGCCGAGGCGAGAGAGGGGAGTGCAAGCTACAGCGAGCGCACTGTTCGATATGGCGAGACCAGCGCCGAGGCGATGCGGGAAAAAGCGCGCTATGTCCTGGGCGAGCTCGAGCGCCGGCTCGCGGTGTTCGGCCTTGGTTGGGCGGATACCACGGCGACGCAGGTCTACACGGTGCACGATCTCTATTCATTTCTCGCGGACGAGATCGTGCGGCGCGGGGCGGCGCACGCGGGGCTGACCTGGCATTATGCGCGGCCACCGGTGCAAGGGCTCGAATACGAGATGGATTGCCGCGCGGTCGCCCGGGAGACAGTGGTGTGAGATCCTCGCCAGATTTCGTCCGCCATTGCGGTCTGCGGAAATTCCAATAAACAATCGGCAAAATCGCAGCGAGGTCAGTGTGCTGAGCGCCGAGAAAAACCGCCTTCTGACCCAAGTCGGCCCAAAAACGCCAATGGGCGAGCTTCTGCGCCGCTATTGGATGCCGATCGGCGGCGCGAGCGAACTCCAAAAGAACCCCATCAAGCCAATCCGCCTGATGGGCGAAGATCTCGTCCTCTATAAGGATGAGGGCGGACGTTTCGGCCTCCTCGACCGCCATTGTCCTCATCGCCGCGCCGATCTCTCGTATGGCTTCGTCGAAGACCGAGGCATCCGCTGCAATTACCACGGCTGGCTGATGGACGAGAGCGGGCGCTGCATCGAGCAGCCGTACGACGACCTGGCTAATCCGCGCTCGCGGGCGAAGGAGCGTTGCTCGACCATCGCCTATCCGGTGAAGGAATGCGCGGGGCTATTGTGGACCTATATGGGGCCACAGCCGGCGCCAGAGCTGCCCGTGTGGGAGCCGTTTAACTGGGAAAACGGCTTTCGCGAAATTGTGCTCTCTGACATTCCCTGCAATTGGTTTCAGTGCCAAGAGAACTCCTGCGACCCCGTGCACTTCGAGTGGATGCACGACAACTGGAGTTTGCGGCTTTCCGGCAGGACGGCCCCGTACGCCAGCAAGCACCTCAAGCTCAAGTTCGAGGAATTCGAGTACGGATTCATCTACAAGCGGGTGCGCGAGGATTCCGATGAGCAGAATCCGTATTGGACGGTTGGCCGCGTCGCGCTATGGCCGAACGGGTTCTATCTTGGCAATCATTTCGAATGGCGCGTGCCGGTGGATGACGAGAACACGCTCAGCGTCGCCTGGTTCTTCATGCGCGTGCCAAAGGGGCGCGAGCCCTACGTGCAGGAAAGCGTGCCGACCTGGCTGAGCCCGATCAAGGACGAGCAGGGCCGCTGGATCACGAGCCACGTGATCAACCAGGACATCGTCGCCTGGGTGGGGCAGGGCCGCATCGCCGACCGCACCAAGGAGAACATCGGCCCCAGCGATCTAGGAATCGTGATGATCCGCAAGCGCCTGTTCGAGGATCTCGAGGCTATGGCGCAAGGGCGCGATCCGAAGGCCATCATCCGCAATGCGGCGGTCGCCGAGAGCGTGGAGCTGCCTTACTTCCAGAAAAAGGAGAGCGTGGAAGGCATCCCGTTGGGGGAGTACGACAAATATCCGTTGCTGAAAGCGCGCCTCAAGGCGTTTCGGCACTGCTACGGCCAACCACCTGAGGTGCGGCAGGCCTTCGAACAGGCCATGGGCATCGCAAGCCCATAATGGCGGCTACTGCACGGATCAAGGCTTCACGTATCTCGGCGAACGTCACGCGAAGCTTTCGTTAACTGCTGCGCTCGGCCTCAAGAGCGCGGCCCGCCCGTGCCCGAGCGCCTGGCCTGGCCCAGCGCCCGGCTGAGGCTCGCCTTCTGCTTGGTGTCCAGCGAATCATAGAAATGTTGCAGCATCGGGCTCATGCTCATCACTGCGAACAGCATGACATCCAGGCGATCTGCTGCAGCCGCGAATCGGCCCATCGCATCGAGGCGCGGATTGGTCGGGCAGGAAGCTGCGATAAGCTGCGCCATGGCGGACGATCTCAGCCGAAACGTTTCGAGGCCGGCGCGCTGCTGCTCATCCGGTGGTGCGGCGCGCTCGATTGCGCGCATGATCCAATCGGCGCTCCCTGCTCCCGGCTCGGTGCATGTCGGCGTGCGCGCCTCGGCGGCAGTGTGGCCGCGGCCGTTGGTAGCATCGGCCGCACGCTGCCCGGTCTGCGGCTCCGCTTGCCGCCACCGCTGCCGCTGTTCATCGTTCAGTGAGTTGTAGAACGTCTCGAGCGGCAGGCGAATGCTAAGCAACGCATCGTGCATCGCCCAGATGCGACTTTGGATTGCGTTGAGCCGCTCCGCGAGGTTCGCGGGGATATCGGTGGGGCACGTGGTCGTGATCCGTTCGACTGCTTGTGCCAGGGCGCGGCGCAGCTGTTCGAGTGCGCCGCGCTGCGATGCGTTCGGCCCGACGGCTTGTTCGATCCGGTCGATCAGCGCGTCGGCGTTCGCCGAAGTGGCGCCGCAAAGCTCGGCCGGCCCGATCGGGGCCTTCGCCCCATCGGTCGCCCGACCGGCAGGGGGCCGACCGCGGATACCTCGTTGGTCCTCGCCGTCTGGGCCCGCGAACGCCGTAGCTATGATCGTGTCATACCCGTAGGTCCAGAACCGGTCGTTGCCATCGGCAAACAACACGTAATCAGCAAGATCAGCGGCGGCTTCAGGCCAAAATAGCGCTGCGGCACTCGCGTGAGGAGGCTCGGCCGGCGCATTGGGCTGCGATTTGGGCATGTTGGTTGCGGCTTGGGGCGCGCTTGCCGGCCTTTGCGCGGCGGCCGGCGCAGGATGCCGCGCCCAGCGCGCAGCACTGCGGCGGCTCATGGATGCATGCGTTGTGCTGTGCCGGTGATGCCTTCCCGAATGACGAAACCCGCCGAACATCGCGCCTGCCACCGCGCCCAGCACGGCGCCCGGACCAAATCTCAGCCGGGCGTCCGCAGTCGAAGGAACGGCGAGCGATAAAGCGACGGCACCAAGAATGGGAAGCGTCCACGGGCGCATGACCGTTCTCCGGCCTGTTGCCGCACCTCATTTAACGGCCGAGGTTTGGCAAAGTTCCCTTGGCAGGAACGCCACGGAGGCGAACTGCCGCGGCTAAGCAATAGTTGAGAGCCGCGCTTTCGCGGGGATGCACGGAAGCGGCTATCTTGCGAGGGCTGCGATCTGCCAGGATTAAATGCGATGCACCGTTCCACTCATGTCGCGCTGGTTCTCCTGCTGCCATTGTTAACGCAGCCGGCGCAAGGCCAGGGGCCCGTTCCTCCGGGATTCGTCGACGCCGCGGCGGTGGTCGACGGGCTGGTCGTCGATATGCGCTATTTCGGCGACAATAATTTTGTGGGCGAACGGATCGACGGCTACGAGCTGCCGCGCTGCATCTTGTCCGGGCCGGCGGCAAACGCGCTCGCCGCCGTGCAGCGCGAACTTGAGGCGCAAGGACTTGGCTTGAAAGTTTTCGATTGTTACCGACCGCAGCGCGCGGTCGCACATTTCGTGCGCTGGGCGCAGCGGATCGACGACGTGAAGCGAAAGCACGAATTCTATCCCGACGTCGACAAGCGCGACCTCTTCAAGGAAGGCTATATTTCTGAAAGCTCCGGCCATTCGCGCGGCTCGACACTCGATCTGACTCTGGTGCGACGTTCGGGCGGGCGGGAGCTCGACATGGGCTCGCCATTCGACTTCTTCAGCCCAAAATCATGGCCGTCGGATGTAAGCGTCAGCGGCGCGGCGCACGCGAACCGCGCGCTGCTCGCCGCGGCGATGACGCGCGGCGGGTTTCGACCCTATAACAAGGAGTGGTGGCATTTCACCCTGTCCGATGAGCCGTTCCCGGACGCCTATTTCGATTTTCCGGTCAGGTGATCGCGAATTTCGATTGCGACCTCTGTTCATACCTCGATGAAGACTTTTCCCGCTTCGACGATGGTGGGATAAGTCTTGATCGGGACCATGCACGGCGGCGCCACGACTGCTCCGGTCCTGATATTGAACTGCCCGCCGTGAAAATTGCACTCGACGACGTCGCCTTCGACGAAGCCTTCCGAGAGGGAGCCGGGTCCGTGCGTGCAGTGATCGTCGGTGACGAAGAATTCGCCGTCGAGGTTGAATACGGCAAGCGTCAGGTCATCCCGCTCGACCTTCAAGACGGCTCCCGGCCCCACGTCCGACACGCTGCATAATTCGATCTTCGTCGGCATCGACTCGACTCAATTCGACAGTGCCGGCCATCACGCCGGCGCCGGCTGCAATCCGCGGCGCTCTCCAGCCTTGGAGAGCCGCAACACCGCTTCGAGGATGGCACTGGCATCGGCTAAGCCCTTGCCGGCGATGTCATGCGCGCTGCCGTGCCCGACAGATGAGAACAGGATGGGGCTGCCATTGGTCAGCGCCGCGACGGCATTCCGAGCCAGGAGCTTTGCCGCGATATGCCCTTGGTCATGCAGCATGACGATGAACGCGTCGACGCCTTGCCGGTGAAACATCGTGTCGGCGCCGAACGGGCCAGTGACCGCGAGACCGGCCGCGGCAGCGGCATCGATCTCCGGCTTGATGATTTCGATGTCCTCGCGTCCGAACAGGCCCCCTTCACCCGCGTGTGGGTTGAGGCCGCCGACGGCGATCCTCGGCACCGCCGTTCCCATGCGTCTGAGCGCGTGCTCTGTCGCCGCGATGACGCGAGCGACCCGTTCGCGCGTGATCATCTCGATTGCCTGCCGCACGCTGCGGTGCAGGGTGGCATGGACGATCCTCACATTATCGAAGCAGAGCATCAGGAAGACGTCCCCCTCGTCCGTTCCGGTCTCGCGCGCGACGAAGGAGGGATAGCCGTCGAACGCGATGCCGGCGCGGGCGATCGAGGTTTCGTTCTGCGGCGCCGCAATGACGCCATCCACCTCGCCGGCGAGCGCGGCCTTGATCGCGGTGGCGGCAAAGGCCAGCGTGGCGTGACCAGACACCGAGCTGACGGTGCCGAACTCGAACGCGGCCAGACCGGTCTGTGCGCAGTCGAGCACATTGACATGTTCTGCGGACCAGTCGGCATCCTGGACGCGCGCGATCACACGCAGATTGACCGGGAAGCGGCAGGCGTCGGCATGGCGTTGCAGTACGCGGGCGTCGCCGACCAGGACCGGCCTACAGGCGCGCCGCACCGCGGGATCCTGCGCGGCCTTGAGACTGATTTCAGGTCCAATGCCCGCTGGATCGCCGATGGCAATGGCAATTCTCGTCTTGTCGCCCATGCGTGGACACCCGCTCTTTATATCGGTTGCGCGACGCGCAGGCGCGAGGGGGCATCACTCCCATGGCATGAGGGATGCATGGATCACGTCCGGCACGCCCTCGCCACCGACGGACTTGATAGCGAGATCCACGTCTTTGAGCCCGAACCTGTGCGTCGTGACCTTCTCCAGCGGGAACCGCTTGGAGGCAAGCTGCTCGAGCGCAAGCTCGCAGGCCTTGAAGCTGTGGCCGCGCGCGCTTTTGATGGTGATGAACTTCACCGTGACCTTTTCCAGCGGAAAGTTCGGGAACTCCTTCATTTCACCTTGGACCACGATTGTCCCGCCTTTGCGCTTGAGCGCTTCCACGCCGAGCAGAATCGGGATGGTCCCAGCGCCAGCCGTGCAATCGAGCGCCACGTCCACGCCCTTGCCGCTGGTGATTTCCATGATGCGCGCGAGCGGATCCTCCTTCTCGACGTCGATGATGAAGTCGGCGCCCAGCTCTCGCGCGACCTGCATGCGGGCGCGGTCTTTGGATGTGCCGGTAACGATAATGAGCGCGGCGCCGGCCTGCTTGCAGATCACGATCTGCGAGAGCCCTTGTTGGCCCGGGCCTTGAATGAGGACGCGCGAATTATAGCCGACGCCGCCGTCGAACAGGGACCATTCCACCCCGTTCGCCATCGGGGTCACCAATCCGGCTAATTCCGGCGTGACGCCCTTCGGCACATGATGCACGACCGCGTTCCAGGGAAGATAAACGTAATGGGCAAAGCCACCCCACAGATGCGGGGCCTTCTCTGCCGACGTGTAGCCATAGCGGATCGCGTCCGGGTTGCGGCGCCAGTCGGTGTTTTCGCAGTGCCGATATTGGCCGAGGTGGCACCATTCGCATTTGCCGCACGCGACATAGTGCTCCACGAACACGAGGTCGCCCTCCTTGAAACCCTTGCGGCGAGTGAATTCGCGGCCCGCTTTGGCGATGGTGCCGATGTTCTCATGCCCCATGATCACAGGGCTCTTGGTGGGCGGCGTCTTGTAGAGCTTCACATCGGTGCCGCAGATTCCCGCGACCTCCATCTTCATCAAGGCGGCGTCATCCGGGATATCCGGCATGGGGTATTCGCGGATCTCCGTCTTGCTTGGAGCCACCCGCACCGCCGCCAAAACGCTTTCTGCCACCGAGACGCCTCCACTCATCAATGCCGCGCGCAATCTAGGACCGCGCCTGGATCGGTCAAGCTCGTTTTCATGCAAGCATGCGCAGGCGCGCTCGCGTGGATGGACAGCGATGGGGACAGATGCTTTTGATGAAGCCGAAAGCTAGCCATACGGCAGCCGGTAAAGTGATCGAATGCTGCGCTCCTTTCGCAAGCGTCCCGAACGCTTGAAAGCCCTCGAGCGGGTGAAGCAATGGACGCGTGCGCGCTTCAAGCTGCCGCAAGACGCTCCGATTCTCGTCGGCGAAATTGCCTGCGGACTGCCAGGCTGTCCGCCGCTGGAGACCGTGGTCGCGTTTTGGACCGACGGCGATACGCGGCATCATTTCAAGGTGTTCAAGCGCGTCGAAGAGGTCGTCCCCGACGACCTTCCTCCCGCTTGGCTGAAGAACGCGCTGATAGCGGTCGACGGCGAAGGGCTGGAGTGCTGTTGAGCGGGCGCTTATGCGCGAATTTGCAGCGGCACCAGGCGCATTGGGCGAGCGCAGCTTGCCGAAGCGGGGCCGAATGCCTACCCTGAAGCGAGCTGGAAGTAATTCGGTATCGCGGAGCGTTGGCTTGGTCGTGCGCCGCAGGTCAGATGATCACGGATAAAGCCGATGTTGCGGAAAGAACAGAATGAGCTGCTGACGCAAACCGGTCCCGGCACGCCGATGGGCCAGCTTTTTCGCGCCTATTGGCTGCCCGCGTTACTGGTCGAGGAACTGCCGGAGAATGATTGCCCGCCGGTGCGGGTGAAGCTCCTATCCGAACGGCTGCTTGCCTTTCGCGATAGCGAAGGCAGATGCGGACTAATCGACGAATTCTGCGCACATCGCGGGGTGTCGCTCTGGTTCGCGCGGAATGAAGAGTCTGGCCTGCGTTGCGCCTACCACGGCTGGAAATACGACGTGACCGGCCAGTGCGTCGACGTTCCCTCGGAGCCGCGCGAGAGCGGCTTCTGCCAGAAGATCAAGCTCAAATCCTATCCGTTGGTGAAGCGGGGTCCGGTGCTGTGGACTTATATGGGACCACCCGAGAAGCAACCGCCGCTGCCGGAATGGGAGTTCGCCACTGTCCCCGCCGAGCAGAGCTTCATCTCCAAACGCCTGCAGGAATGCAATTGGCTGCAGGCCATGGAGGGAGGCATTGACTCAAGCCATGTCTCCTTCCTGCATCGCGGCGATCTCGGGTCGGATCCATTGTTTAAGGGCGCCAAGGGTAATGAATACAATCTGTCCGATGTTCAGCCCTATTTCGAGGTCGTGGAGCAGCCGGGCGGCCTCTATATCGGCGCCCGGCGCAACGCCGAGAACGGCAATTACTATTGGCGCATCACGCCTTGGGTGATGCCGTGCTTCACCATGATCCCGCCGCGCGGCGATCATCCGATCCACGGCCACTTCTGGATTCCCATCGATGACAAGAATTGCTGGGCCTGGAGTTACGACTTTCACCCGGTTCGCGCGCTCACGCACCGCGAGATTGACGCCATGCGCGATGGGGCAGGCGTGCATTGCAAATATGTCCCTGGTACCTACCGCCCGCTCGCCAACAAAGACAATGATTACCTGATCGACCGCGCGGCTCAGAAAGCGGGCCAAACGTTCAGCGGCGTCGCCGGCTTTGCGATCCAAGATGCCTCGCTGCAGGAGAGCATGGGACCGGTTTGCGATCGCACGAAGGAAAACCTCGTCTCCACCGACAACGGCATCATCATGGCGCGGCACCGTCTGATGCGCGCGGCCAAGGCGCTGGTGGAGAAAGGGATCACCCCGCCCGGCCTCGATCCGGCACACCACAGAGTGCGCTCGGCCTCGGTCGTTTTGCCGCCTGATCAGGCCTTCAAGGATGCCGCCAAAGAGGCCCTCATCACGCGTCCCGGTATGGCCCAGACGACGGTCTGACACGATCCGACTCCATTTGGCGATAGTCTCTTTCCGTCCCGCGAGAGCGGGACGATCGCGCATATACGCAAGCTTTGGGAGTTCCGCACCGCAGCGGGAACGATTAGGGAGACTGCTCATGCCCGAGCTCAAGCTTAGAACCGTTACGCGCACCCAGGGCAACAACCGGGCGCTCAAGGACGGCACTGTCAAGCCGCGCACCTTCGCGTTCCATTTCGAAGAAGTCGACCCTCTCATCGCCGCGTTCCGCCGCATGGTACGAGGCAACGAGTTCGACATCTGTGAGATGGCGATCACGACCTATATCTGCGCTAAGGCACACCGCAAGCCGATGACGGCCTTGCCGGTTTTTCTGGTGCGGGCGTTCCACCACGGCGCGATCCTGGTGAACAGCAGGGCCGGCATCCGAACTCCGAAAGACCTCGAAGGCAAAAAGGTCGGCGTCAATCGCGGTTACACGGTGACGACCGGCGTTTGGGCGCGCAGCATTCTGCAAGACGAGCACGGCGTGGACCTGAGCAAAGTGACCTGGGTTCTCTCCGGCGACGAGCATGTGGCGGAGTATCGCGCGCCCGCCAATGTGGTGCCGATCGAGAAGGGGAAGCACATCGGCGACATGCTGGCATCGGGCGAGCTCGTCGCCGCGATCGGCGTCGACTTGAACGCGCCCGACGTGAAGCCGCTCATCCCCAATGCCCTGGAAGCAGGGCTTGCGTCGCTGCGTCAGCGCGGACACTACCCGATCAACCATACGGTCGTGATCAAGGATGAGCTGATCGCCAAACATCCCGATCTCGCCGCCGATGTGTTCGACGCTTTTGTGCGCGCCAAGCGCCAGTATGTCGAGGAGCTCAAAGCTGGACGGATCCAGAAGCCGACGGAGGTCGATGTGGTGCATCGCCGAATCATGGAGATCACGGGCGACCCGCTCCCCTACGGGGTTGCGCCCAATCGCAAGGTACTCAACGAGCTCATCCGCCATGCGCTCACGCAAGGCATCATCACCAAAGGCGTGGCACCGGAGGAGCTGTTCGCGCCCGCCACGCGAGCACTGGTGGGTTGATCATCCTTTGATCTGCCGCCCGGCGCGCACGTCCGCAATCAGCGCGCTCAAGGCGTCGAGCGTAATCTTGGCGACGTTGGCGTAGGTATCGGTCTTGGAATCGATCCATCTCTCGGCGTAACCGATGGCGGCATGTGCCATGCGGATGCGGCCGTCGAGCCACGGCCCGCCGCCAAAACCACCGAGGACTGGGATGTTGACCGCGCGCACCACCGCGGCTCCGGCGATCGGTCCGGAATTGGTGAAGTCGATGAGCGAGGCGCCCGCCTCCTGTAAAAGCTTGCCCTGTTCGACGAGGTCTGCCGTCAGTTCCGGCGGAACCTGTGCTCCCGGCGCGGACTGCGCGCCGTACGGAATGCCGTATCGCAGCGCGGTCTGCGGCGTGATGCCGAACTGTGCGAACACGGGGATACCGGCACGCACCAACGCGCGCACGCTCTCTGGAAAATCGGCGGCGCCGTCGAGCTTAACCATGTCTGCGCCACCCTCCTTGACCAACCGTATGGCGGCGCGCACTGCGCTCTCGGTCCCTTCCTGCAACGGACCGTAGGGAAAGTCGCAACTCAGGAGCGCGCGCGTCACGCCACGGCGCACGGCTTTGCAGACCACGAGCATCTCGTCGAGCGTGACTTCGAGCGGATTGGAATGGCCCCACAAGTTCACGCCGACCGAGTCTCCGACGGAGACGATGTCGACGCCGGCACGGTCCGCGATGCGCGCGATCTGATAATCCCAGGCGACCACGCCCACGCTTTTTTTCCCCTCGCGCTTCATTTGCAAGAGCGTGGGAATCGTAACCTTGGCCGCCATCGTCCCCTCTGTTTGCCCAGACCACTCCCGCCGCTCAGAATTTCTCCACCCACGGCCGCACCTCGATCTCCCACGCCCAGGCGCTGCGGGGCTGATGGATGAGGTGCATGTAGGTGCCGGCGATGGCGTCGGGATCGAGCATGCTGTCCGGATTGTCGGGCGGTTCCGGCCGGCGTGTGCTTTTGATGCCGCCGTCGACGACGACATGCGCGACATGAATGCCTTGTGGCGAAAGCTCGCGCGCCATGCTTTGGGCAAGCCCGCGTAGCGCGAATTTCCCCATGGCGAACGGCGCCGACTGCGGATAGCCCTTAACCCCGGCGGACGCGCCGGTGAGCAAGATCGCGCCGTGCTTCTTCGGCAGCATGCGTCGCGCCGCCTGCTGGGCGACCAGGAAGGCGCCATAGGCGGTCACCGCGAGCGCCTTCTCTACGTCAAGGGGATCGAGCTCGACGAACGGGCCGCGGGTGCGGAAGCTCGCATTGTAGATCACGATGTCGGGAGCGCCGAGGGAAGCGTCGACGTCCGCGAACAGCTTGTCGACTTGGGAGCGCTCCGTCGCGTCGCAGGCGAACGCCCGTGCCCCAGTTTGCTTGACCAGCGCATCGAGGTCGGCGGTGGAGCGCGCGGCGAGCGCCACCTTGATGCCGTCCTTGGCGAGCGCCCGTGCGAGCGAGGCGGAAAGCCCCGCGCCCGCGCCGACGATCAGCGCGGTA
>Ga0126369_10000545_pt1 | contig 24777 bp, 37 predicted proteins | sample PanSoiMetaPlot_1_FD_109646 | JGI IMG/M metagenome (GOLD analysis project Ga0126369, IMG submission 109646) | Tropical forest soil microbial communities from Panama - MetaG Plot_1 | ecosystem: Environmental > Terrestrial > Soil > Tropical forest > Bulk soil | place: Panama | collected 2016-02-17
ACGGCGTGAGACAGGGCGCATGCCAGTAACCATTCCGGATTGGCTTCCCGGCGGCGGCACGGTCATCGGTCCGCCTGACGCGCAGACTCCGGCGGCCGATACCTCGCAGCGCGACCAACTGATCAAAAACCTCGCCGATCAACACCGGGGTCAGGTTGGCGGCGCCAGCCAGGTGCTGACCAAAGACGCCGAGGGCAAAGACCAGCACTACTACGACAAGTACACCTTCGGTGATGGCACGTCGATCGAGATCGCCCCCACGGGCCAGGTCCAGAACTACGTGCCCAAGACCGACAAGACGGCTGCGGCGGTACCTGGCTACACGGACATCACGCAGGTTCGGAACGAAAACCAGTCGATCACGTACTACGGCAGGGACCCGGCTGACGGGCAGATGAAGCCGGTTCCTGGCCTGCCAGTCAGTGCGGCACCGGCCTCGGCGACGAAGACGCCTTCGCCACTGGGGCAGATGGACAAGATCGACAAGAACGGCAACGACGCAACCAAGAGTGGCTTGCCGGCGATCAGTCTGCGCGATCCAGCGACCGGCACGGTCATCGACGTACCCAAAGATCCCGCCGGCACGGTGACGCCGGTCGGCGACAACTTCTACGTCATCAAGCCGGACGGCTCGAGCACGCTGGTCACTGACTCCGCAGGCAAGCCCATCGCGAAGACCAAAGATCCGTCTCAGTTCAACGTGCCGGGTATCGGTCTGGTCAATTACGACCCGTCAACCGGCAATGCCAATGTGCTCATCGCTGCACCCAAGGGACTGCAGGCGAATCAGCTCAAGCCCGAGGTGCGTGGCGGCAAGACGTACGTACCCGTCGACGACGGCAAGGGCGGCATCACCTGGCAGGAGACCAACCTGCCGAGTGACACCACGTATTCGGTCGCGGCCAACGACTCGCGTTCGCCGAACATCACGCTGATCGACGCCCAGGGCAACACCAAGACCATTCCGAAAGAAGGTTGGACACCGCCACCGGTTCCGAACGTGGGGCAGGTCCAGCAGGCCGACCTGGTCGCCAGCAACATTGCGGTTACCCAGCCTGACGGCTCGATCAAGTGGGTTCCGAACACCAACCAGGTCTCGGTCTCCGACGCCCAGCGTCAACTGATCCAGGGTTTAGGAATTCAGGTCGCCTCCGGAAGTATGACCGAGGCAGCGGCGAAGGACGTGATCGCGTCGGCGACCACGATCATGAACGCGCAGGCGGCCAAGACCAACGCGGAAGCCAACGCCCAGCAGCAGATCCAGCAAGGCGCACAGGCAGCACTCCAGGGCATTCAGCAGGGTGCCGCCACCGGCGCGGGTGTGCTGCAGAACCGCGTCACCAACGCCCAGCAGATGCTGAGTGGCGTCCTTGGTATCGCTGGTCAGGGACAGCGTTCGGGGAACATGGGCGGCGGGCTGATGAACGTGCCGGCCGGACTCGGCGGGCAACTCGTCAGCGGCATTCAGGGCTGGGCGACGGAACTTGGTGGTGGACCTGACGTCTACCAGTCGGCCGCGAACCTGGTCAGGCGCGCCGATCCGGGCAGCAACCTTGGCGGGGATGCTGCCACGGCATACGGCGCGCTCGGCCAGATGCTTCAGAAATACCGCGACATGACCGGTCAGCCGCATCCGGCTGAGCAGATCGCCAACGCGGCACAACCGAACACCGGATTCGCGGCGCCTGCGACAGCGGCAGCCGCGACACCTGTAGCACCTGCAGCCACGTTCGCACCTGGATCGTTCACCGGTCCGGCGCCGTCGTTACCCGCGGGGCCGACCGGCGCGGCGATCAATCAGGTACCCGGTTCGAACTACGGGACGAGCTATAACACCGCACAGTTGAACGGTCAGCGCTGGCCGAATCCGCAGCCGTTGCCGGCGGGTACGCAGGTGCCGTACTCCACGACGTCCAATCCGTGGTTTGTGGCCCCGGTGACGGTGGCCCCACCTGAAGCGACGGTGACAGTCTGATGCCGTGGTTTCCCAATCCCGCGGGTGGCGCGCCTATCCAGGCGGCAACGAATCCGAATCCCGCGGGTGGCTCGCTAGGCTTCTACTCGGACCCGAGCTACAACGGGCCACCTCCTGGTGGCGCCAGTGGTGGTGGTGGCGGTGGCGGTGGTGGATCACCGAGTGCGCCGGCAGCCACAGTCAACGCGGCTTCTCAGCTCGGTTCAGGTATCAACTCGCTGCTCGGCGCCATTGCGTCAGGCAACAAGCAAGCCTTCGACGAAGCCGTGCGTCAGTTCAACGTGACGTTTGGGCTCGACCAGCAGAAGTTTGCCGAGTCGGTACGCCAGTACAACGAGGGGTTGGCGGTCACCCAGGCTGGTCTCACGGGCACGTACCAGGGCCAACAGACGCAAGCCGCGCAGCAGCAAGTCGCCAACATTCAGGCGCAGCGACAGGCTACGGCGCAGGCGTGGGCGAACATCTACGGTTACACGCCGCAGCTCGACGTCAACGGCAATCCGGTGATGGTCAACGCCGCGGGTCTGCCGGCCAGCACGCTGGCTGCCCAGCAACAGGCGTACAGCCAGCAACTCGGCGCCATCACGACCGCGGCGGGACTTCAGGCCAACCCGTTCCGCCAGCAGCAGGTACTCGGCCAACTCGGTCGCGTGCTCGGCGGCCAGGGTGTGGCCGGCTTCGGCGCCCCGAATACCGTCACTGGTGTGGGGACCGTCGGCGGCACGGGCACCAACACGGGCATGGCGTACATGCAGCAGATGATTGATGACATCCGTAACCCTGGTGCGAATCAGGCGAGCGTGCAGAGCGTGCTCAATGGGATTCCTACGCCGAACAAAATCAATAGCGCGGACTTCCTGCGTTCGGCGCCGAGTACGCAGAACATGATCCTGCAGGGCATGCAAGAGAAATATGGGCTCGACCCGACCGATTCGCTGCAGCAGATCAAGAACACGTTGCCGTCGTTCCAGGCACCGACGACCTTCGGCCAGATTAAAGGTTGATGTATGCCCGCTACGTCTAAAGCGCAATACCGCTTCATGCAGGGGGTCGCGCACGGCAACATCAAAACCAAGGGGTTGAGCAAGAGCAAAGCTGCTGAGTTCGTGAAAGGTCAGTCAGCCAAAGGTCTCCCCAAGAAAGCCAAGCCGTCCAGATGACGATGGATATACGGCGGTCCACGCACCCCGATCTGCTCGACGAGCTCGAAGCATCTCCTCCCGTGCCCGAGCCTCAAGCGAACGGGAATGGACGCCAGCGACGCGGACGGCGTACGTCGGAACCTGCAGTCTCCGAGGAATTGCCTCCAACTCCACTCGAAGCGGCAGGTCCCACGTCCGACGTACCCGAGACGGAAGGCTCTGCCGAAGGCGCAGCACATACTCCGGCAGAGCCAACCGTTCCCGAATGGCTCGATCGGCTCAAAGCATCCAGCGATCCGAAAGAAATGCTGGCCCTGCTCACGAAGAACATGCCGAACGAGGACCTCATCAAGGATGAGTACCTGCAGGGCTACATCGGCAATCGCATCAAGTGGGGTATTCGGGACACGCTGGCCGAACAGGAACGCCAGCGCACCGAGAAACAGCGTTCCGAAGCCTACGAACGTGGGGATCTGTACGCACTCGGCCAGATGTCCGCGGCGGATCTCGAAGCACAGCGTCAGGCGCTGGCCGAACAATCGCAGGCTGCGCTGAACCCGTACCTGCAAGCCATCACGGCGTTTCAGTCCACGTTGCCCGAAGCTGTCCAGCGAGACGTGCAGGGCAGAACCTACGCACCTGGCGGTACACCCACGGAAGGGTTTGCCGCCTATCTGCAGGCCGTCCACGAGTCCGCGTTGCGTCACGGACTCGAGGACGAAGTCCGCAAACGTGAGCCCGCCTTGCGAAAGGCGGAACTATCGACGACCGTCGGGAGTGAGCAATCCCCAGAGCTAGACGGAGGACCTGCGCAGGCGTACCGCGAGATCACGGACGCCCAGGTCGCCGCTATGACGCTCGAGGAATACGACCGCTACTTCGACGACAAGGGCCGGCCGAAACCCGGCGTACGCGTGCGTCTGGAGCGCGGCATCGACATCCGCGCACAACAGCGCTGATCTCTCTATTAGCAAATAAATACCGCTAATAGAGCGCTAAAGAAGGGACAAACACAAGTGGCTACCGGCGCAACGGAATTTGTTGATAAAACTATCTCCGACGGTGTTTTCTCGCCCGACATCTGGTCCAAGCAAGTATTGCGAGCAACAGAGTCTAATCTTGTGTTTGCCAAATGCGTCAATCGTGGGTTTGAAGATGACGCATCGGTCGGCAAGTCGGTCAAGGTCGCCTCGATTGGCAACGTAGCAGCCAGGGCCAAGACCGAGAACACGGCCATCGTCTATGAGACAGTTGCCGAGACAGCTACCACTATTACCCTCGACCCAGAAGTTTTGGGGGCACGCCTCGCAGCCTAGGCGAGAGTGACAAACACGGGGTGAACTGTCGGGAACCCTAAACATAAACCAGATGCCAACGAACATGCACCACATTCACGGTCATGCGCGATATGGACGCTGCGTGGCTCGCTGGCTTTCTGGACGGCGAAGGATCAATCACGCTCTATCGGAGCATCTGGAAGTGGAAGCCAGACGGACCCAACACACGGCGACTGCAAAATCACGAACGCGAGGCCGAACGCTATCGCGCCCTGATCGCCGTCTCGCATACGGATGTGCCGACCTGCGACCACGTTTCGGAATTGCTCACGCTCATCGGTGCCAAGCATTACTACCTGCGCGACCCGAAGCGGCCGGACGCTACACGACTGGGCAAACGACCGCAGCGACATATCTCGGTGATGAGCTTCGTCAGCGCGCGCCGCGTCCTGGATGTGGTCATGCCCTATCTGGTGACGAAGCGAGCACAGGCCGAAGCACTGTACCGGTTCATCGAGATTGCACAGAGTCGCGACCCACACCGGCGCTATACCGACGAGCAACGACAGATCGCGCTGTTCCTGCGTCGTCATCCGATGCATGGGAATCCGCAGCCAAGCTCGACGGGGCCGGCCGATGGCCGAATAGTCGAGAAGGTTCAGAGACTAGCGGGTGAGACGCCTAACAATACGCCCGCATCAGCGCCCCGCCTCCGACAGGTCACACTGCCGGAGTGATGAGATAGTCCGGTCCGGACCGAAAGGTCCGGGTTGCCGAAACATATGGGACTACGCCGCGGTCGGCATCGAGGACATCATCAAGGTTCAGTCGATCGTCGACGTGCAGAACGAGTACCAGATGAAGATGGGGTACGCCATCGCCAGAGATATCGACAGCAAGCTGGCGACCGACGTGGCCGGCTTCACCCAGACCGTGGGCACGCTCGGTACCGCGCTCGCCGACGTCGACGTGATTCGGACCAACCAGTACCTCGACGACGCGGACGCACCCGCGGACGACAGGTTTTTCATCATGTCGCCGGCCGAGAAGGCGAACAAGATCGGTCTGGACAGGTGGTCGAACGCGTTGTATGTCGGCAACCCCAAGCCGGCCGTCACTGGCAGCCTGGGCGATATGTACGGCATGAACCTGTTCGTCACGACCAACCTGGTCAAACCCGCCGGCGGTCAGGCCAACAACTTCGGTTTTCAGAGGGAAGCGCTCGCGCTCATCGTGCAGCGGAGTCCGAAACTGCACCTGTTCTATGACATCGACTTCTTCACCTGGAAGCTCGCGTCCGAGGTCATCTACGGGCACCAGATGATGCGCCCCACGTTCGGCGTGTGGGCCAAGGGCATCGGCTAATGAGCGATTTACTCGAACGGCTCGAGCAGCGGGCGGCGCCGATCGAGGGCAACCCGTCGGTCGGGTTGACCTACAACTTTCCGCTGGCGTGGTATCGGCGGCCGGACGGCGACATCGTGCAACTCCAGTCCGATCCCAACAATCGGACGATGTACGAAAACCTGGGGTTCGTGCTGCTCCGACCGTCCGAGGCGCGTGAGTGGGAGACCGAGCTGCGTCCGGCGGTCATCCTCGAGCAGAAGCAACGCGCCCGATTCATCACCGAGATTCGCAAGTTGGCGAGTCGGATGCCGCAGGTGGCGCTCACGGATGAGGACAATCTGGAGCTCGCCGAAAAGACGCGTGACGAGCTCGAGGACCGATTCAAGGAGATGTGCGAGCAGGTCGGCTACAAGCCACGCATGCCGGCGCTCAAACCCGAACCCCGAACCGCCGCGCCGGATCCGAGCATCGGCAACGGCGAAGAGCTCGCGAGCAAGATGGCGCGCGGTCAGGGCTACGACCCGATGCGCGAAGCGAGGAGACGCTAGACGATGGCTGAAGCAAGCGGCTGGCTGAAAGCAGCGCAGGCCAAGCAAGAAGAGCCGCTCGGTACGCCGCCGGGCAACCTGTATTTCAAATTCACGAGTCCCGCAGGCGACGAGTTCATCGGACCCGCGGCGAATGCCGAGACCTATCTTCGCGCCGGGTTCACGGTGCTGGGTGAACTGACGGTGGACGATACGGACCAGTTTCGAGAACTGGTCAGTCCGGGTTCTGCAGAGCCACCTGCCTCGGGTGTCGAAACCACCGAGGCGACCGCTAACTCGGGCGCCATGCCCGCGGCTACGCCGGCTCCCTGATGCCAGTTGCAGGAGTGGGCGCCGCGGGCGGCTTGTGGACGCATACGCCGGTCGACTGGGCGGCCGACCTGGGCAACACCAAACCGGCGACGTGGCCGACGGACGCCATCGTCGGCTCATCCGGTACGGGCAAGGGTGGACGGCCGCAAGGAGTGGCGTCGGTCCAGGGTGGCGTGACCGGCACGCCCGGTGTCACTCAAGCGACCATCACGTGGACGACCACGCTACCGGGCGACTCGCTGGTTGAGTACGGCACGACCACCGCGTACGGCAACACGGCGTACAACGGGGCGCAGGTGCTGAGCCACAGCGTGGTGCTGACTGGTCTGACCAGCGCGGTGCTGATCCACTACCGCGTTGCCAGCCAGGGTCCAGGGCTGAATTCCGTGAGTGCTGACGCGACGGTGACACCTACGTGAGCTTGGGAAAACATCGTCCTGGCTGCAGTTTCGGGCCTGGTTTTTACCGCATCGAGTTCATCTCGGGCTCGCGACGCTACTGCCAGGACGAACAGGAGGTCAGGCGCGCGTACGCGCTATTGATCACCGACACCGTCAGGCGGGTGTCCAGGGACGGCTACTGCCTCGATCCACTGGAGGTCGAGGCAGAGCGTGGCGTCGTCGAGGGCGAGCGGTTTCTCAACCTGCCCCGAGACGAGGGCATGCGTCAGCTCGGCATCGACAGCGAAGCTGACTACGTGAAGGCGTACCGCGCGGTCGAAGATGCGGTGCTCGCCAACGACCGCGTCGGCGGACAGGCGTCGGTGGTCATCAAAAAGAAAGGCCAGCGTGTCCTCGACGTTTAGTCCGCTCCGGACGCAAGGCTTTATCAGTGGTGGAGCGACCACTCCGCCCAATGCCGAGCAGGTCTTGGCGATCTACTGCGCGTGTATGAAAGGTCACATCCGGGTCGTGGTCGCCGCGGTCATCCAGGGTCAGTCGACGGGTGCCGACTCGATCCTGGACGTGCGTAAGAACGGCATCAGCATGTGGACCAACCCGGCGCACCGACCGACGCTACCGGCGGCATCGACACAGCGTGTCTTTACGACCTATCCGCCTGACAACGGAACGGTGGTGCCTGGCGACATCATCACGCTGGTGTGTGTCCAGAACGGGAGTCGCGGAAGCGCGGCCATGACCGTGGCGGTTGAGGAGCCATGACCGAGACGCCGGTACTGCAGCCCATCGGTCCGGTTCAGGCACCGCCATTGCTGCCGCTCGCGGGTGCGCCGCCGGCGCCGCCACTCGAGCCGGACTATCCGCCACCCTGGACGGGTCCAATTGGGCCACCAGGTCCGCAGGGGCCGCAGGGCGACGTTGGTCCGGTCGGTCCAACTGGCCCGCAAGGTCCGCAAGGTATCCAGGGCGCGCAAGGCGTGCAGGGTATCCAGGGACCGCCGGGCGGGGCGCCAAACTGGCGCGGCGCATGGGACGTAGCGGCGACGTACCTGGCGAACGATGCGGTCACGTATCAGGGCTCGAGTTACTACGCGCCGAGTGCCATCTCAGCCGGGGTCACCCCACCCGCGGCACCGTGGCAGACGATTGCTCAGAAAGGTGATCCTGGTCCGACTGGCCCGCAGGGACCCGTCGGTGTGGGTATGCCAACGGGTGGCACCACCGGGCAGCTACTTCAGAAGACGAGTGCGGTTGACTACGCCATCGCGTGGGCGACGCTTGCCACGCTCGACTTGCCCGAACAGGCTTCGAATCCGGCGACGCCCGTAGCTGGCACGTTGCGTCTGTTCGCGAAGACCGATCACGGTTTCTACGTCATCGATTCGACTGGTGCCGTTCGTCGTCTGGATATCACTACCCTCGAGGCGGTCGTCTCGTATGCCTGAGGTTCTTTGATGCCGACTCTCGCGCAGTACCGCTCCACGTTCTCCGTCGAGGCTGGACCCTACATCGGGCCTGACAGTTACGAGGTTCGTGCGATGGGCAACTCGGACCTGCAGAACCTGTACTGCCACGCGTATCCGATCCAGTCGGGTATCCCGCAGATGGACCAGTTGATCGACCGTCCACTGTACCGTCCACAAGCTGTACAGCAGACCGACCGTCATCGCTACGTGCAACTCTACGACCCCGCTCAAGGTCTCATAAAACCCGATCTGGCGTGGGCACTGGCACCGATTGCCGATCCCGGCGCGGGCACGCTGTACCAGAACCTCGAAGCTTTCACCTACGCCGAACTCGAGACACAGACGTACGATGACCTGGAAAACACGGGCTTGAGTGGCTTTGGTGAACGGTTCGAAGTTCTCGGTCCGTTCGACGTCCCGACCACGCATCGGCTGCTCAATGACGGTCTGAAAAATTGCTGGCTGGTGGTGGAGGTGGTATGTCTACCGACCGAGCTCAAGAGCCGTCACGACCTGTCAGTAGCGTGTCCGTGGCTACAAGACCCGTCGGACGTGCTACAGGTCGGCATACTCAAGGACTATCAGGACCGCGACCTGCAGGACCCGTTCGAGAACGTGGTACGCGGAATGGTCGAACGTGACGGTGGGACGTTCTACTTGAACACGGGCACCACGAGTTTCGTAGACGGCGATGTGCTGTACCTGCGGTGTCTGAAACGCGCGTACGACCACTGTAGGGCCTCAGGAGGCACGTACGGCGAACAGAGCGGGTTGTACCTCGAAACGGACGAAGCGCCCGTAGAGCGCGTGTGGTGCGCGTCTGCGGCCCTGGTCATTGCCTGGCGCAGATTCGCCCACCTGCTCGAGCCGCAGGCGAACCAGCGCTTGATTCGCGATCAGCAGGCGGCCGCGGCGTGGTTTTCGGATGAGTGCCGAAAGCACTTCACCGCGCCACTCCCGCAACGGACGCTCCGTCGACGTCGCTACTTCGGACCACCGCGCCAACTCGCAGGGCAGTACTGGGGATGAGTCTCTACGCCAAAAGAGCTCCGTGGCCGTTCCACATCCACGTCAACGGCACCGGTTTTCTGATCGGCAGTCCGGGGCCCGGTCAGCCCGCATTGATGTCCGCGAAAGCCGAGGACATCTCGTCCGTCGATCCGCCGGACTTCGACTACGCCAACCTGTCTCCCATCGCGGACCGCGAGGAGCCGTTCGAGAGTCTGACCATCGGCATGGGCATGCGCATCCAGCGCAAGTGGCACGACTACCGTTACGCCGAAGCGATGGGCGTCGACCTGAGCATCTGGCCGTGGTGCAAGGGGCCCGAGATCCTGGACTCGACCGGCGCGGCCAACGGCGAGGTCGTCGACTTCTTCGAGCTCGGCGGCATCCTGTACGCGGCGGGCGGGACGCAGATCCTGAGCTACGCGCCGTCGACCAACACGTGGACCGTGGCAGCCACGCTGCCGCATCCGATCATGTGTGCGACGGTGTTCGCGTCCAATTTCGACGGAACGCCCAGAGCCTGGGTGGGTTTCGGCGACGGCTTTCCGGCGATGTACTCCAGCAACGGTACGGCATGGACCGCGATGGCGACGTTCGGAGCGCTCGGGTTTGTGAGAATCGGTCGCGAGTGGTGGTGGGCCGACCAGACCAACAACCTGAGAAAGTGCGACACCAACGCTGACCCGACCAACGAAGCGAACTACACCAGCCTCCAGTTTCGAGTCGGCGACCGCTCGAGCCCGATCACTGCGTTGATCGCGACTGCGGGCGGCGTGCTGGTGATCGCCAAGACTGACGGGCTGTACACGCTGGATGCCGCGGGCGACGACCACCCGTTGTTCCCGTTCCTGCAGTTCGCTCCGAATGCGCGGAATGGGAAATGCCGCGGTCAGTTCATCAACGACATTTACGTGGGCTACGGCACGAACCTGAGCCGCGTCGGACCCGACCTTGCGCTCGAGGAGATCGGTCCTGAGAAGTTGCCCGACTACGACGGCCCGGTGCGCGGCCAGGTGACCAGCGTGGCGGGCGTCGGCAACATGTTCCTGTACGGCGGTGTGTGGAACCCGGACACCCAGACGTCGTACCTGTGCAAGTTCGGCGCATTCATCATCCAGGGCACTTTCTCAACGTACCAGACGCTGGCGAACGTACTGGCCAACCCCGAGCGCATCGATGCCTGGAACGGCGCCATCAATCGTGGCTGGTCGGGGAAATACCCGAGCCGCATGTTCACCACGGCCATCGGTGCACCGGCTGGCCACACGTTCACGCTGATCGGGTTCAACGATGGCAGCATTGCGAGATTGACCAACGCGTGTGTGTTCAATCCACTGGCGTGCAGTCAGTACCGGTTCCTGGTGGGTGACGACTGGGTGCAGTTGCCCAACTGGCATGGCACGTACCAGGCGACGCGCAAGACGTTGCGCTCGTGGTCGGTGAGTGGGCCGCGCATCGACACCACCAATTACGTGACGCTCGAGTACAAGATCAACCCGCTACAGAGCACCTGGACCGACTTCGGGTATAGCTTTCAGCACGGTACGTTCGATCGGCAGCCGTTCCCGGTTGGCACGGTGGCGATTCTGGCGCAGTTCCGCGTGCATCTGCACAACACCGTGAACACGAGCTCGCCGTCGGTCGCGTCGGTGGCCATCGGCCACGCGGTACGTCCGTCCAGGATCATGACGTTCGAAGGCGACATCCTGTGCGCGGACGGGCTGGTCAGACGTGACGGCGTGCCGATGCGCATGGGCAGGACCATGATTCGCCAGTTGCTGGAGGCCGCGGTCGACAATCCGGGCGCGGTCGCGGTGATCTTGCCGGACGAGACGAATACGTACCTGAGTTTCATCGACTATCACGTCGGTCAGAGTTTTGACGAGGTCGGTCGTCAGTGGCGCGGGAGTCTGCACGTCAAAGCCGTGCAGTGGACGGCGGTCGAACCACCACCGAGTTAGTCGACATGCCTCCAGATTCTGCGCCTGGCTATGTCCGAGACAAGGGTCATGCTGATGCCGAAATCCGCTGCAATGGTGCGCAGCCTTTCACCAGTGCCGCGGCGACGCCGAATCACGTGGACATCGGCTTCGGTAAGTTTGGCGAGATGTTGATGTTCGCCGTGAGGGCCGACCTTTCGCTCGCGTCCCTTGGCCCGCATATCGGCAAAGTTGTCACGTCGCGTACCCAGGAACAGGTGGTTCGGTCGAACGCAGGAAGGGTTGTCGCAATGGTGCAGAACGCACAGGCCATCAGGGATCGGACCATAGACCAGCTCCCACGCTACGCGATGTGCGAGGTCTACTTGCTTTCCGGTTATTCCGATACGACCGTAGCCTCGTTTATTTGTGCCGGCTCGCCACAGCCAGCAGCCATCACCTCGCAGTACTTTTGTCCAGAATCTCGCATCGAGAGGAGCAGTCATGGCCCGAACTAACGCGACGAATTATACAGGGGTGAACCAGTTTCCGTACGCGACTGCTGGTACTGACATCTTTAAAAAGGAAGACCTCCAAACCCTCGCGCTTGCCGTTGACAACCACGATCACACCACAGGCAAGGGTCTGCCGATCACGGGCGCGATTCCGCCGGGGTCGATCACCTCAACGATGATCGCGGACGGCACGATTCAGGCGACCGATATCGCGAGCGGGACGATCACCGGGACGCAGATTGCCAACGGGGCGATCACCACGACGCAGATTGCCGACGGCACGATCGCCACGGCCGACCTGGCCAATAACGCGGTCACGAACGCGAAACTCGGCACCGACACGGCCAGACTGAACCTGCTTACCAACGGAGGGTTCGAGATCTGGCAGAGGGGCAACGGGCCGTTCACGACTGCAGTACCGACTACTGATCGCTGGTTCCTGCAACTGGTCGGCACCGACACGTTTTCTGTTTCGCGCAATACGGCAAACGTAGATGTCGGCTCAGGCGCGTGTGCAGCGGTGACGTTCACGCTTGGCACCGGTGCTGGCGCGTCGTCCCTGTACCAGACAGTCAATGATCAGGTTCCGAGTCTTATCGGACGAAACCTCAGCTTCAGCGTGCGGGTGAATACCGCAACCGCTAACGCTGTCCGTATTGCTCTTCAGGATCAAAGTGGGGCCTCCCTGGCGACGAGTGCTTTCCATCCGGGTGGTGGCACGTATCAGACTTTGACGGTCACTACCGCAAGTGTGCTCCCGGGATCACTCACGGCGCTGTACATCAAAGTCTTGTTCGCTGCCACCTGCACGGCGTACATCGACAACGCCATGTTGGTGGTCGGCTCGGTCGCGGCCGACTACGCACCGCTCCACCCGGCCGATGACCTGGCGAGGTGCAACCGCTACTACCAGCGCTGGAACTCTGGTGGTGCTGGTGATGTACTAACTGTCGGTCATGTGTATACGACGACTGGGTCTATCGGATCATGGGGCATGCGAGCGACAATGTCAGCAACACCGACATTCACGTGTAGAGCGGTTGGAGATTTCTGTATCGTCAATGCCACTAATTTCCAAGGACCGCAATGTACGGGAATCGGTATTTATCTTGGCAATGTCGATCACATTGGTATCAGTGCGAACGTAGCTAGTGGCCTTGTAGCGAATAGCGCCGGAGCTGTTGTTTCAACTGTTGCTGCCGGGTCTTCTGCCTGGGCCGCACTGGAGGCAAATCCCTGATGTCATTACGACCGGTTCAATTCAATCCTGACGGCAGCATTGACGTGGTCTTCGATGAGATGGGCCACAGTGGCACCATCCCCGCCGCCGAGATCAAGTGGACCACCGGTATCGACGGCAGCCCGCAACACAACTACATCATCCTGAACTGCCCTGACGGCTGTGGTGGATCGAGCACCCACCCGGTGGGTGGCGGCGCGGACGCACCCAACGTGCAGCAGATGTTTGTCAACAAGACTGACCTCGACGGCTGTGCGTGTGGTCAGGTTACGAGCGCTGACGCCACGGGCCTGGGCGAGTCGCACGTACGTCTGAACTGCAATCGCATGGACGGACCCGGACGCTGGCAGCTCGATCAGGGAGTAGCAGCAGTTGTGCTCCAGGGTGCCGAGGTGCAGGCATCCGACAACATGTTCCAGGTGGTGTACGTCGATCCGGGCGACGGACTGATCGTCGGCATGAACCCGTCCGGTGGCGCTGTCGGCAACGCTCACAAGGTCGCGGTGATTCAGGACCTGGCCGAGTACGACGTGCTGATGCGCACTAATCCCGCGTACCTGAGTGCCGACAAGAACCACATTCTGGCTGCACCGGAGGTCGCCGTAGCGGCATGACCGACATTAGCGCGTACACGGATGATCAGGCTGCACAGATCACGCAGCTTCAACAACAGCAGAGCATTTTCACTCAGGCGCTCAAAGCATCTGTCGAGGGTCGTTGGACGGGAGCCGACAGCGTGGAGGCGTATCTCTACGCGCTCGACCCCACGTTGCAGGGCACGGTGACGCCGGACCCGCCAGTCACGGACTCGGAGTACGCGGAGGACCAACCCCCAAAAGGCTGACCTGGGACGCGGAGTGGTTCATGCCACTCCAGGCGTACGACTGGACCTGCTCCGTGTGTAGTTGTACGTGGGTACTCCAGGCCACGGCTACGGTCTATCAGGACACGGACATCTACGAGGCGCGTACCGCGGTGGGTACCCAGATGGGGTATCCGAGCTGTGTGAATCCGACGTACGGCTCGATGAACGCGCAGTGCGTCGTCGACACATTGGGGGCGTATGGGTTGATCGCGCGGCAGGCGTACGTCACGTTCGACCAGGCGTACGCCATCGCGCGGAAATATACGGGCACCATCAATCCGCAAGGCATGTACCACTACATGGGGATTCGGGGGATCAGTGGGCCGAATATCTGGGTGGCCAACTCGGCGAGCCCTGGATATATGGGAGTCTTCGACACGTTGTCCAGGGACCAGTTCAACGCCTTAGGTCCGGTGTCGGTCATCTACGTGGAAACTCGAGTGTGAGGGGGATGGGATGCACGTCGCAACGGTAGGGACGTATCCGGTGACAATTGGATGGCTGATAGCACTCCTGGTACTGATCCTGGCGATCCTGGGTCTGGTGGGCGTGCTGCCGCAGAGCGCGACAGTGGTCTTCGGCCTGATCGCGGCTCTGGCGGTCGCCCGCCTCACGTAGACCGCGACTCGGGGATGTCGCTCAACCTGACGATCAGCATTGGTTACCAGCGGCGGCGGCCGAATACCCAGGGCGACCGCTGGGAAGCCAGGATGGACTCGCTCGGGTTGATGCTGGCGGGTGCTGCCGTGGCGATCTTGATCATCATCTTCGTGCTGCCGAAGGTGCTGGCGCTGTTCTAGTGCCGTGGAAATCTGCCCGCACTGCAAGCTCGACGGCTACTCGGCAGTAAGGGGCGAGCAACTGACGGCTCACTTGCCAGTCACGTCGATCGACCGACACCCGCGGTGTGGGCATGTCATTGCGTACAGGTCGGGTGGGCGACGGGTGGACGAGCCGATGCCGATGGTCACGCTCAGAGAGCGTCAGGAGTACGTCAGGATGTGGCGCCAGTACGTGGCGAGCGTCAGATCCGGCCGGACTTAGTAGTTCTTATGTCTGACTAACCGATTTGACAGGCTCATGCGTCAAACAGCACTTCCTGCGCGAGTCGTTTGGCGGCGATTTCGCAGTAGCGTTCCTCGATCTCTATTCCAATCGCTCGACAGCCGTCTTCGGCATGCGGCCCGATCCGCTTCAGTGGCACCCACGCTACGCAAACGGGACACTTGCCTTTGCCCGTGAAGCGCAGCAAGTGGCTGACCTTGGAAGGCTGCCCGCCTGAGCCGCCGCAGTAGACGGCCATCATGCCCACGGGCAGATGGGGCAACGGTCGGCCAACGGTAGGGGGGATGCACGTCGCAACGGTAGGGACGTATCCGGTGACGATTGGCTGGTTGATAGCGCTGCTGGTACTCATCCTGGCCATCCTGGGCCTGGTGGGCGTGTTGCCGATGTCTCAAACGGTGGTGTTCGGCTTGATCGCGGCGCTGGCGGTAGCGCGACTGACGTGAGCGTGTGCTGCCGGTCGAACCAGACGAAGTGCTCGATCCGAACCCGGCCAGGACCTCGAACTTCAAGCTGGAGTTGACGATCTCGGTTGGCTACAGCCGCGAGCGAGCAGGTCATATGGTGACGGGCAAGTGGGAGCCGACGATCACCTCGTTGTTCTTGTTGATAGGTGGGATCTCGCTGGTGCTGATCGTCGTCTACGAAGTCGTGTTGCGACTCTGACGTTGGATGGACTTCTGCCCACACTGCAAGCTCAGCGGCCACGCTGCACTACGTGGCGAGCAACTCGTGGTCGATTTGCCCGAGACGTGTATCGACCGTCATCCAGGCTGCGGTCACGTGCTCGCGTATCGCTCGGGCGGTCGCTGTGTAGAACAGCCGTTGCCGGTGGTCACGTTGCAGGAACGCGCCGATTACGTTCGGAAGTGGCGGGCGTACGTGACAGCGCTGAAGTCCGCTGCGCAGCGCTGAAGTTCTTATCGTTACCAAGGCACATCGTGAGACTCCGCAGCATCTAATCGCTCGCGTGCTGTCTCGATGTTGCGCGAGGTTTCGATGATGTTCCGAAGCTTCTCGACGACGTAGTCGGCTACATCAGCGCGATTACCATGCTTCCAGGCGACATCGCGCAACCTCACTACCTCATCGACCTGAGCGTCGCGGTCAGCGCAAACGATTTCGAGATCAGCAGTCAGTTCCTCGACCTTGCGTTGTAGCCGATCTATTTCTAGGTCAGCCGCAGTCTGATACGGCGTTCGTTTGCTCGACATATCACTCCTTATGTCGGTCTAACGCTTCGGCTAGCAGTTCGATGCAGCCACCGTCGCACACGTTCTCATCATCACCGGCGCAGCCGATGGCGAACTCAGCCGCCTTCGTCACGTCTTCGAGTGACGCCCGCAGCCGTGCAGCCGTAGTTTTCCACGCTTCGCGTTCCTCAGCGACCATATTCAGCGCTTGATTGAGCCTGACCAATTCAGCGTGTAGTTCATCCCAACTTGCCGCAGGCACGATGTAATCGGCACCAACACTCAGATCGAGCATCTCATTCTTGTCAGACATCACGGCACCTTATCGCTGACAAGCGCAGCGAGCGCATCCCAATTCGCCTGGGAGTCGTTCTCCAAGTACGCCTCGACTGCTTCCCGGAGGGTTTCATAGCTGGCTCCCCACTCGCATTCAAACTCCGCGATCTGGTGACCTGAGGAGCCAACTTGGACTGAATGTCGGTGACGAGGCTTGGTCACACTAACACTCGTTGTTGGGACAAGCGTCCATCGCTGCGCCGTAAAGCTCTTTGTACCGCTCATTCTCGGCGCGGAGTTCGTCGCGCTCGGCTTCGTAGCTCAACTTGTCAGACATTAGCTCTGGTCGACCCATGCTAGCCACCGTTCGGCAATGGTGAGCACGTCATCTGACTTGATCATCGGCCGGTACGCTGCGTACTGAGCCGCGGACTTCAACACGCTGAGTCGCGTGATCGTTCGCCCACGGTCAGTGCTGGTGGTTGGCGCGGAGTCGAGGACCTCGACCTTCTGGATGTAGCCGCGCGGATCGACGTCCAGTTTGACGTGGGCGCCGACGTCGGGCAGTGCGACGGGCTTGTATTTGCTCACATTCACCCAGTCGCCGTCGAGCTTGAGTCCGTTGTCGTTGACGGCCTCGACGATGCCTTCGACCTGCACGTTGGCGGGACGTCCGTTGCCAGCCATCACTTGATCTCCAGGCGCTGAGCGCGGGTGATGTCGACGCCGTGCGGGATCTCGCCGGTCTGCTTGAAATCTTCGAGGATGGAGCGTTTGTCGACGCTGGTGGTGACCACGGTGCGGATGTACTCAGCCGGCACGAGTTGTTCTTCGAGCACCTGCACCGCGGGTGGGTTGGTCCTGACCTTCAGTGAGAACCGAACGGTTTCGATGTGCTCGGTGCCGAGAGCTTGCATGTTCCTGAGCAGGTATGCGCGGAGTCGGTCGGCGCGCTTCTGGTCCGTGTCGGAGCGTTCCTTCAGCCGTTGGGCTTCTGCTTTGCGCATGGCCGAGACACCCTCGAAGTGGGCGATCAGTCCCGCGATGCTTTCCGCCTTCTGGGTCAGCTTGCCCGCGATGCGGTCGAGCTCGGCTTCGAGGGCTTCGTCGTCGGGTGCTTCTTCGATCAGGTCCAGCACGCGCAGATAGTCCGCGCTGAGGTCGTACAGGGTCGTGGAGCGTTCCGCCGCGAGCATGAACTCGCGGCTCGTTTTCTCAAGAGTGGTGGTCATCGCACGCGTGCCTTGTCCATCAGGTGCTCGAGCTCGTACTTGTGAGGCTCGTCTGCTTCTGAGTTCATCAGTGCGTCTTGCTGCCGCCACCCCTTCTGTGCCTCGTTCAGCAGGTCGAGCATGCGCGGGTAGCCGCGGAAATTGTTGGCCATGATGATGGTCAGATCGGCGGCTACGCCTTTGCCATCGATGCGAGCGTTGCGACCGATCTGGAATGCGCGGATCAGGTCCGCGCTAGTTACACGTGAGCGATTCATGCTGCTGCTAGAGCCTCGTGGATGCGAACGGCGGTCATGTGCTTGCACTCAGAGACACGGTAGGTCCGGTCGGGGCAAGTGCAGAAATCCGCGGTAGCGAAGTAATGCTTGTCGGAGTCCTTGCTGGAGGGGATGCCGAACAGCGTCTGTCCATCGCGACGTGTGCAGCGGATCCACTGGCCAGCATCCGCGGCGATGTAGATCGCGCGCTGTGTCCTGGGATCGGCCAGGTCGATGGTGCTGTTCGAGTTCATGCAAGCATGGTACATCTATCGCATTGCAATTTCAAGGGTGTAATGCAATAATGGCACCATTCTGCTAGGATTGTGACGCTGTGCCGCGGCTCAAAAAGACCCACCGCTTCAAGATCGAATCCCTTGAGTTCGATCCCGAGACACCCTTCGAACGGCGCCGAGCCGTCTACTCGCGCTTGTCTGACGACGACGACGACTCCGTCTCCCACGACGTGCAGGACCAGGCGAGCTACGACTGGTGCCGCCAGCACGACCTCGTGCCTGTCAAGGTCTACCGTGACTGGCGCACTGGCCTCGATCCGAAACGCATGGCGTGGCAGCAGATGTTCGAAGACGCCCACAAGGGCGAGCACGCCGGCGTGGTGTTCTACGACCACACGCGTTTTCATCGCGGGCTGCAGGGCGCCTATCCCGTGGTGCTGTTCCACCAGGAACTCCCTACCTACCAGTTCAACGCCACGCACGGGCCGTACGACATCGACCAGGTGGCGATCTGGTCGTACATGAGCGGTCAGGAGCTCGAGACCACGCGCCGCCGCTCGATGTCTCAGAGGGCGGAGCGCACACGCCGCGGCCAATGGGTGGCGGGGAAAAAGCCGTACTGGCTGGAGCGTGACCCGAAGACGCGCATCGCGCACGTGATGCCCGAGCGCGCGCACTACGTGCTCGGGGCCATCGACCGCTACGCGCGCGGCGAACGCATGCTCAGCATCGCGCAGTGGCTCCAGGCCAACGCACCGCAGGCGCCTGGTCGGACCGCGCGCTGGACGTCGGCGCGCGTGCGTCAGATGTTTCGCAACCCCGCGCTGTGGGGCAGGCTGGACTACGCGCGGTTCAAGGTGGAGACCGAGCGACGCAACGGCGAGATGTTCGTGGTTGGACGGACCGACAACCCCGACGCGATTCCGCTCGAGGTGCCGCCGCTGATCCACGCCACGGACCTGGAACGCACCGAGTGTCTGGCCACGGGTGGCTGCGAGCGTGACGGACACATCACCGGCGCGGCACTGGACGCGCTGATCACGAGTAACAACCTGAACTACGCCGGCCGCATTGGGCGCACCGTGCATCCGCTGCGTCGGCGCGTGGTGTGTGCCGACGGCTGGCGCATGGGTTTTCGGGCGAAGACGTACAAGACGAAGGTCTATGACTACGGGTACATGCTGTGTACGCGCGAGCGTCAGCGCGGCAAGAGCGTGGCCGCCGACGTACCCGACTGTCCCAACGATGGCATCGGCACGCGCACGTTGTGGCCCATCGTCCGCGACCTGTTCGTCGACGCCGTGAAGCATCCCGATGAGGTGATTGCCGCGGTCGAGGCCGACATCTTGCGCCAGGCTGCACAGGAAGCGCGTACGGCGTCGGAAGACGCCTCGGTGCTGGAGACGGCCACGCTCGCGCTGCAGGTGCTTGTCGAGCGCGAGGAGACGCTGTATGTGGACTGGCGCGCCGGCGACATCAGCAAGGCTGTGTACGACCGTCAGCGTTCGTTGATCGCGCACCAGCGTCTGGAGCACGAGGAGGCTAAGCGGCAGGTGCTCGATCGTCGTCGGATCGTGCAGACGGCGCAGGTGGCGACGGCTGCGTTGCGCGAGGGCCTGGCGTCCGCGGCCGAGCTGCCGTTCGACGAACTGAGCTGGGAGCACTGGACTGGTCTGTTCGAACGACTCGTGCAGGACGTGGTGCTGGCACCCGACGGGACGCCGACGTTGCGCTGGCGTCGGTCTTGACGTCGCGGGCGTAGATCGACCGCAGCTCGGCGACGTAGCGGCGGAACTCGTCGATCCAGGGAACACCACTCGGGGCCACACCGAGAGTCTGCCTGCGTCGATGTCCACGTGCGCGACATTTACGGCGACTTACTACCGCTGCAGTCTGATCGGTCTGACACCCAGCGCACGCGCGAGTTTTCTCACCGTTGACGGGCGCAACTCGTGGCCGGCTTCGGCTTTGAGGACCGTGGAACGGGCCACGCCGGCGCGCTCGGCGAGGTCATCCTGGGTGAGTGCCTGCTCGAGACGAAGCGCGCGTAGACGCGGCACGAGCACCACGTTAGGTAAACCAGAGAACGACGTTCGCTGAACAGTCTCTGCTACGTGCATCTTGGGGCGCGCTAGTGTAGCATCGCGCATCTTGGATTGTACATACGCCACCTGACTAATTGCCGGTGTGGATGAGGGGGAGACATGATGGGGACACAGAATCTTTACCTGGTGTTACCGCGCGTTTACGGTCGGGGAAGCCGCACCCACCCGAAAAGGCCCTATACTAGAACACTCGTTCTAAGGGGTAGGGGTATGTCTGGGGCTAACGCGGAGTTTTCTAATGTCGCCGGATTTGTGCGTCTCATGCAGTATGAGCCGCCGCATGCTGGAGAGATGGGTCCGGAGCAGGCGGACCCGCATCTCGCGCATGACGCGGAGGACCGATCTGTGCGTATAGGTGATCTTCGGAACCTGGACGAACGTCTCGCTCGCCTCGAGCAGAAGATCGAGGCACAGGAGCCACACCCGACGGCGAGCACATCGCCACGTCGGACGCGCGTGGACAAGTGGGCACCTGACAAACGTCAGCTCGTCGAGGTCAGCAACGAGATCTATCAGGACTATCTGCAGGCTCCACGCGATCGGCATCAGGGCCGCAGTCCACTGCTGCACTACTACCACGAGAAGATCAAGGAACGCTTGCCTGGGGCACCCTCGGACAAAACGATTCGCGACCGACTGCACGAGTACGGACTGGTGCTCACGGAGTTGCCCTGGCATCTGCCGCTCGCGGCCGGTCTGGTCGGTCTTACGTGGGGCTCGGTCGATCTGATGATGGACGGCAAACTCGACGGCGTGGTCAATCTGGCGCTGCGCTGCGCCGCTGCCTGACCCGATCAGTAAGTCGGCATAAATGTCGCGCACGGTGGTTTCGGCGCGCTCAGACTTCGCTCCATGCCATATCTGGGACCACGGCTGAATGTGCCGTTGCGGGAGGATCTGTGGCCACTCCTGCGTTTCTGGGCCAAGGCCAAGGGGCTCGAGCCACGTGACCTTGGCGCGCACCTGATCGAACGCGGTCTGGTCGAGCTCGAGATGCAGAAACGTCAGTTGCTCGCGACTGAGACGGCGGCTTAGGGAACGGCGAGTATGACGTGGACAACGACAAGATGAGGCTCGCGCGACGCGAGCACGCTATGCGGTACCCGTCCGCCGAGTACGTGCTGCCCGTGGTCTGGGACGCGATCAAACGCGTTCGCGATCCTGCTGGCCCGCGCGAGCTCGCGTGTGACCTGCACTACACCGAACGCGGCACGATCGTCGACGTCATCGTGCGTCGTCGCGAGACGGTCGGATAGATGGCGCGGTTTTTCATGGGCGCCGTGTTTGGCGTGGTCGTGACCGTGGTTGGCGGCGCCGCGCTCGGCATCCACGCGGCAAGCGATCCTGTCGTCGACTCGGACGAGCAGGTCCGCGCCGCGGCGGATGACGCCGGCGTCGACGTGATCGACCTGCGCGGTGCGATGGCGAGCACCGGCTTACCCGCGCGGACGTACCTGCGCAGCGTGGGCGAGTTGAGCCACCCACTGCCCGAGCCGGCGCCGCCCGTGGTGCCCATCCTCTCAGCACGCGCGGCGTGCATCATCCGTCACGAGTCGGGCGGTAACCCAGGTGCCGTGAACCCGCGCTCCGGTGCGGCCGGCCTCGGCCAGTTCCTGCGCTCGACGTGGGCCACGACGCCGCAAGGCAAGGCCGGGCTGAGCGTGTTCGATCCTGCGGCGAATCGCGCGGCCGTGGAGTACATGCTGAACGCGGGCAGGGCGCGTGAGTTCGTGGCCGTCACCGCGTACGGCTGTTAGAGGGGGTTGGAGATGGTCGTACTTGTTCTGATTGCGTGGCTGATCGTGGGGCTGTGTGTGTCCGTGGCGTTCGGCACGTGGGTCAAACGGCGCTACCGATGAGCGTTCGTACGCGCAGCAACGGTCTGTACTTTCGACATGGCCTCGACTTTCGACACGACTACCACGCGCGCGGCTCGCTCACGAAACGTTCGAACACGCTGATCCCGGTGGTCGCGATGTCCACGTTGCTGGTGCTGGTCGGTCTCGCGATCTATTTCCATGTACGTCACTGAGTGGTGGGCCACCAGCCATATCGGTGGAGCTTGAAAGGTGACTGATGGGTAGCCTGGATGATCTCCGGCGAGCGGTCGCAGAGGACGACGGCAGCTTGCCTGAACGGTGGAACGCGGACGATGAGCCTGGCACCACTCTTGTTGGCACGCTGCTGCGCTACGAGACGATCGTGACTGACTACGGCGAGTCGCAGGTCGCCGTGATCCAGGACGCTGAAGACGAGACGGTATGGGGGGTAGCGCTGTTTCGGACAGTGCTCAAGAAACGCTTCGACACGCTGAATCCGCAACCCGGCGATACGGTGGGGCTCAAGTACGTCGGGCTGGCTGAGCCGCGCAACAAGGGCGCCAACGCGTATCACAACTACGTGCTGCGGGTGATGCGCGGCACGTTTGCCAATGGCACCGCTGAGGTCACCGTCGCACGGGAAGCAGCCGACGACGACGAGATCCCTTTCTGAGGGAATGGTGGACGGTCTCCGCGTAGAGTTTCGCCTGATCGTCAGCCATGCCGTCGAGCAGCGGTTCGACGCGAACGGTGTCGAACTGCTGCAGTTTCGCGGCAAGGTCGCCGACCTGCGTCTGAAGCATCCCGAGGCGCTGGTGCGCTTCGGTGGCAAGCAGCGCGATCAGTTGTACCGCTGGTGTGCGCCCGGCAAGCACATGGCTGTGACCGGCCAACTTGAGATCAAGACGTACACCGCTAAGAACGGCGAATCACGCGTCATCCTTCTGGTCGAGGCTAGCGACATTCACCCACTCAACCCGGACGAAGTTGATCATGCGCGCGAGGGCGTGTACGCGGCACTTGGGCGAACCGCCAGAGTCGCGGCGCCACGGCATGTTACGAAAGAACAGCGCGAGGCATCCGTGCGACGGATGCTGGAGATCGACGATGGATGACGTAGCCGCGACTTTCGCCTACGTCGATACCGCGCTCGGCGCTCTGAATCGACGCAACCACGTCCAGCGTCTCGCTGACGTGAACTTCGCTGACGTCGGTGCCGAGCGGTACATCAGCCACCGGCGCGGCAACCTGGCGCTCGTCGAGTGGACACGCAGCCACACCAACGCGGTCGGCAATCCGACGATCGAGGGTTACGACGGTGAGGTATGGGATACCTCGCTGCCGTTCGACTTCGACGATCGCACTGATCCGGCTAACGCGTTGGGATGGGCGCGCCAGTTTCTGTGGAAGCTTGAGGTGCAGGACGTTCCGCTTGACGCGTTGCGGTTTTACTTCAGCGGTGCGAAAGGATTCCACGTTGAGATCCCGCATACGTTGTTCGGTGGGTTCGAGCCATCGGCTGAGCTGCACGTCTTCGAGCGCGCCGCGGCCGTCGAGCTCATGGGTGCCATTCCGTTCGATCGCGCGGTGTACGACAAGCTGCGCCTGTGGCGTCTGCCTAACACGCTCAACGCGAAGGGGCACCGCTACAAGATTCAGCTTAGCCTGCAAGAAATGCTGCAGCTCAGCATGCCTGAGATCCTCGAGCTCGCTGAGCATCCGCGGCCGAGACTGATCAACGCGCCGGACGCTGAGTGGGCGCCGAACGTGTACCTAGTCGAGGTGTGGGCCCGTGCGCGCGGCGTACAGCAAACAGTCCAGGAGCAGGCAGCACCGAGTTGGTCGGATGATCGGCAGAGCGCACTGTTCAACGTTGCGGCTGCTGCGGCGATCGCCGCGAGCTGGCCAGTGGACCCGTCCGTCAGTCGGCACTCAGACTATCTGCTGCCCCTCGCTGGTTTTCTGGCCAGACACATGGAAGCAGACGTTGTAGCTACGTTGCTCAAGGACGCGGCGCGTCTGAGTGGCGATGCTAACTTCCTCGAGGACCGTACGAGACGGTGGGGGGACGAGATCGACCGTCTCGCCAAAGGCTCGGCCGACAAGATCGCGGCCGGTCAACCCGTCGAAGGACTACCGACGCTCGGCCGGCGTTGGCCTGAGCTGGCCGACTTCTTGAGCACCAACTACGTAGCGCGCACCACTGCACATACCGCGGTCAACGGTACCGCGGCCAAGGTCAGCGGGTTTACGTTCACCTCACTAGCGGACCTGCTGAGCGAGCCGCCTGAGCAGATCGCGTACCTGACTGACGGCATGCTGCCGAGCGGTGGTGTGTCGATCTGGGGCGCCAAACCAAAGGTCGGCAAGAGCGTTGCGGTACGCAACCTCGCGGTCAGCGTGTCCCGAGGTGAGCCGTTCCTGGGCCGCGCGTGCCATCAGGGCACTGTGCTGGTGCTGGCGCTCGAGGAGAAACGTGCCGAAGTGGCGAATCACTTTCGTCAGATGGGCGGTGAGGACGAGACGTTGCACCTCCATACCGGCGCGGCGCCGGCCAGCAGTAAGGAAGGACTAGCCG
>Ga0126369_10000546_pt1 | contig 24758 bp, 22 predicted proteins | sample PanSoiMetaPlot_1_FD_109646 | JGI IMG/M metagenome (GOLD analysis project Ga0126369, IMG submission 109646) | Tropical forest soil microbial communities from Panama - MetaG Plot_1 | ecosystem: Environmental > Terrestrial > Soil > Tropical forest > Bulk soil | place: Panama | collected 2016-02-17
CGGACAACTCGATGGCCGAATTCGAGAAGTACGGCACCAACCGCCTGGCGGAAGGCAAGCTGCCATTGTGTGCGGAGATGTGCTCGACTAAGTCGCTGCTGGCGGGCGACGGCGAGATCATCGCGCAGATTTACAAGGAGCGCGTCGTCAAGCGCGGTTACGGCTCCGGCGCCTGGGGCTGGAAGACGGCATATCGCGAGACGATCGCGTCATAGGCCGCGCACCTGGGTTCGGCCACGCTTGGTTACCTGTGCAGGCGGTCGCGCGTCGCATCGCCGGCATGACAGAGTCGATGAAGGAACCTGTAACGATGCCGAAACTTCATGTTCGTTTCCATTTCATCGTCGGGGCGATGACGTTGGCGCTGATGGTGGCGCTTGCGGCGCCCGCGCCCGCCCAGCAGCGCAATCCGGACAGCTCGGTCAATCCGACCGCGAGCTCGGTGAAGGAGGATCAACTTTTCAACGAGTTCAACCGGATTACTGGCCGCTGCACCATTCCCGACCAGAAAGCCTGCACGATCGAGCAGCCGGCCGGCCGCGACTGGCGTCAGTTCCAGGAAGTGACGCTGCGCTGGATCGGCGCCATCTCCATTGTGGGAATGCTCGCGCTGCTCATTATCTTCTATTTGGTCCGCGGCATGGTTCGCATCGGGTCGGGACGATCCGGACGGGTATTGGTGCGCTTTTCCGCTTTCGAGCGCCTTGTGCACTGGATGACGGCGACCTGCTTCATCTTCCTTGCCCTTTCCGGCCTCAACATCACGTTCGGTAAACCGTTGTTGCTGCCCCTCATCGGGCCGGATGCCTTCACTGCCTGGTCGCAGTGGGCGAAGTACGCGCACAATTACCTCAGCTTCCCGTTCACCATCGGCGTCTTTGTGATCTTCCTGATGTGGATCACCTGGAACCTGCCGACCCGGGTCGATGTCGAATGGCTCAAGAAAGGCGGCGGCATCGTCGGCCACGAGCATCCTCCCGCCTATCGCTTCAATGCCGGTCAGAAGATGATCTATTGGATCGTGGTGCTCGGAGGTACCGCGGTCGCGGTGAGCGGCTATATCCTGATGTTTCCGTTCTACGGGACCACGATCGCAGGCATGCAGGTGGCCCAAATCGTTCACGGTATCGCGGCGCTGCTGTTCGTCGCCGTCATGCTCGCCCACATCTATATCGGCACCATCGGGATGGAGGGCGCGTTCGAGGGCATGTGGGACGGCACCGTCGACGTCAACTGGGCGAAGGAGCATCACCGCCTGTGGCTCGAGACGGAAGCGCCCGAGGGACGTGTCGGCGCACCGCCCCCGAAAGGAAAGATGCAGCCGGCGGAGTAGCCGTCGACAAGCTCGGGGAATTCAAGCGCCCGGCGCATCCGCCGGGCGTTTTCGTTCTCAACTCTCGGCGCCACGCAGGCCCTGCTATAATGCGTCATGCGCATCATCGGCCTCGCCGGCTGGAGCGGATCGGGCAAGACCACGCTCCTCGCCAAAGTGATCCCCCGTATCGTGGCGCGCGGTCTTGAAGTATCGACGCTCAAGCACGCCCACCATGGCTTCGACGTCGATCAGCCGGGCAAGGATTCCCATACCCATCGCATGGTCGGCGCGACCGAGGTTCTGGTCGGCTCGGCCAAGCGTTGGGCGCTCGTTCACGAGCTGCGCGCGGAAGCCGAGCCGACGCTGGCCGTTCTCCTCGTCAAGCTCAGCCCGGTCGATCTCGTGCTGGTCGAAGGCTACAAACGCGAGCCGCATCCGAAGCTTGAACTTTTCCGTGCCGCCGTCGGCAAGCCGCTGCTTCATCCGGATGACCCGGCGATCGTCGCCGTCGCGTCGGATGCGCCACTGCCGCAGGCGCGCGTTCCGGTCGTCGATCTCGACGACGTCGAGCGGATCGTCGACATTCTGATCCGGCACGCCGCGCCGATCGCAGCTCTGCGGGCGCACGCGGAGACCCGCTGATGGCGCAGCTGAGCGACGATTGCTTCGCCTTCTCGGGTCCGCTGCTTTCGGTGGAGGAGGCCGAGCGGATCATCCGCGGGCGCGTCGCGCCGGTCGCGGAGGTCGAAACGGTTCCGCTCCAGGTTGCGCACGGGCGCGTGATTGCGCGCGACGTGCTCGCGCCGATCGATTTGCCGCCGTTCGACAATTCCGCGGTCGACGGCTACGCCGTGCGCCACGCCGACCTCGATGCCAAAGCCGAGACCCGCCTCGCGGTCATCGAGCGCGTGACCGCGGGCCGTGTCGCGGCGCGCCCTTTGCCGGCGGGCGCGGCGGTCCGCATCTTCACCGGCGCGCCGATGCCGGCGGGCGCCGATACCGTCTTCATGCAGGAAGATGTGCGGCGCGACGGTGATGCGGTGGTCGTGCCGGCAGGGCTTGGGCACGGCGCGAACCGGCGGCTTACGGGCGAGGACGTGCGTGCCGGATCGGTCGCGCTTGCTGCCGGCCGCAGGCTTGCCGCGCAGCATGTCGCGCTCGCGGCCGCCATCGGTGTCACCGCGCTCGATGTGTTTCGCCGCGTGCGGGTCGCCGTGTTCTCGACCGGCGACGAAATCGTCGAGCCGGGAAAGCCGCGGCCGGGCGCCGCATTGTTCGACGCCAATCGCTATCTGCTCATCGGCCTCATCGAGCGGCTCGGCGGCGTTGCGACTGACCTCGGCATCCTGCCCGACGATCCGCAGCGGCTCGCGCGCGCAATTGCCGCCGCGGCGGCCGAGCATGATCTCGTCGTCACCTCGGGCGGCGTGTCGACCGGCGAGGCCGATCACGTGCGCCACGCGGTCGAGGCGGTTGGGCGGCTCGTGTTTTGGCGCGTCGCGATCAAGCCGGGCCGGCCGGTCGCGATGGGCGTCATTCCCGGAGCGTGGGGAGGTGCCGCCTTCGTCGGCCTTCCCGGCAATCCGGCAGCAGTCTACGTGACGTTCGCGCGGATCGTGCGCCCGCTGCTTCTACGGCTCGCCGGCGCCGAGGCGACGCCGCTGGTGCCGCTGCCAGTGCGCGCGGCGTTTGCCTATCGCAAGCGCGCCGGCCGGCGCGAATATGTGCGGGTCAAGATCGGGCGAGCTGCGGACGGCACAGTGGAGGCGATCAAGCACGCGCAGGAGGGCGCCGGGATCATTACCTCGCTCACCGAGACCGACGGGCTCGTCGAGTTGACGGAAGACATCACGACGGTGGCGCCGGGCGCGACCGTCGGCTTTCTGTCGTACGCCGCCCTTGCGGCGTAGCGATCAGATGCGGACCGCCGAGGTCGTGAACGCCACGTCCACGGGTTCTTGCACGCGGTTGAGGACGACAACCGCGCAGACCGCGATGACTGCCGCCGCAATGCAGGCGGCGATGAAGGCGCGCATGGGCAAATCCCCCTCGCTCGTGGCGCTGCCCTAAATTAAGGAGCGGACGCGGCGGCGATCAAGCGTTCAAACGTCGCATTGCTGCGATGCAATACGCTCCGCCTCGGAGGCGTCTGCGGGGGTATTGACGTTGAAGAAGGGGTCGATCGGGGTTGCCGGCCAGTCGGCGACGGCAACCCCGTGGCGCGCGGTCCAGGCTTCGATTTTGCGCATGTTGTCCTGAAGGAGCGCCTTGCGCAGATCTTCGCGCAGCTCCACCCGCCACAAGCCGACGACGGGATGGCGCCACTCGCCGGACCGCGCGCAAGCGAGCGGCACGGCGGCCGCTTCGCGTGCCGCCGATAAGCGCGCCACGAGATCGCCGGGCAGGAAAGGACAATCGCCCGGTACGCTGGCGATGTCGCCGATCGTCGGCGCATGCGCGGCCGCCCAGTCGAGCCCCGCGAGGATGCCGGCAAGCGGTCCGGCGAAACCTTCGATCGAGTCCGCTACGACCGGGAGAGCGGTATCGGCAAAGCGCGCGGGATCGCCATTGGCGTTGAGGATGACGGCTGCGCATTGCGGCTTGAGCCGCGCGAGCACGCGTTCGAGGATGGTCTTGTCGCCGATGCGGATGCGCGTCTTGTCGCCGCCGCCCATGCGCCGCGCCAATCCGCCGGCGAGCACGAGTCCGAGAATCGGCGGATGAGGCATGCCTATGATCGACCGGGCCGCGCGTCGGTCGACCTTTGGATCGCGCTTCTAAGCATCTGTCCGACTTTCGCCGCGTCCGCAATGGCCACAAATCCCTCGCGCTGCATTGCGGCTCCGCCGATGCCTAATACCGGGAATACGGGTTGGCTTCTTGGAAGAGAACGTGCCCCGGACCTTCCGTGGAACCTCGTACTTCCACAAAAGGCATCTGATTGAGCGGGATGCTCGTGCGCCGCGCGAAAGGACCCGAAATGTCGATGATGGCTCTTCGATCAGTGAGTGCGTAGGTGGTGGCCGTAGCACGAAAGAAATACCAAGCTGGGGCAAGCACCATGCACGCGCCTACGGCCACGAACGGTATGCCGAACATCCAGAATTGGAAGCCGAGTTGGTTGTTCGCATTAGTGCCCGCCCTATACGCGCCATAAATCCAAAACAGCGAGAATGCAAAAAAGAAAATCCCGAACGGTAAGGTGTAGGCCGCTTTCCTCAGAGCATATCGCGCAGGAGCCGGATTTCCCCACCAGATCAGCTGTTCGTCCGAATCGATCAGGGAGGGATCAATCATCGTGCACCGCGGCTTTGCGCTGGTGCTTGGCGCTTTCTTCCTCGACGTATCTGAGGTCCTGATCGAACACGATGCGCTCCTCGCCTGCGAGCGCGACGAAGCGCTTGCCACGCGCGCGACCGATGAGCGTGAGATTGGCCTTGCGGGCGAGCTCGACGCCCCAGGCGGTGAAGCCCGAGCGCGAGACGAGGATTGGGATGCCCATGCGCACGGTCTTGATCACCATTTCCGAGGTGAGCCGGCCCGTGGTGTAGAAAATCTTGTCGTGCGCGGAGACACCGTGCTTGAACATCCATCCAGCGATCTTGTCGACGGCGTTGTGTCGCCCCACGTCCTCCATGTAGACGAGGGGCTTGTCCTCGCGCGCGAGCACGCAGCCGTGGATCGCACCCGCTTCGAGGTAAAGCGAGGGCGTGGTGTTTATCTTGTGGGTGAGCGCATAGAGCCATGACGTGCGCAGTTGCGCTTGCGGCAGCGTGACGTTCTCCAGCGCCTCCATCAGGTCGCCGAACACCGTTCCCTGCGCGCAACCCGAGGTCTGCAACTTTTTCTTCAGCTTCTTCTCGTAATTGGTTTTGCGCTTGGTCCGCACGACCACAAGCGCCAGCTCCTCGTCGTAGTCGACACCGGTGACGACGTCGTCGGGCAGCAGCATGTTCTGGTTGAGCAAATAGCCGAGCGCGAGATATTCCGGATAGTCGTTGATCGTCATGGCGGTGACGATCTCCTGCGAATTGAGGAAGATCGTGAGCGCCCGCTCGACCGTCACACGGGTCTCGATTGCCTGCCCGGTCTGATCGACGCCCGTGACGCGCTCCGTCAGCCGCGGATCGAGCGGGTCGGGCCGGATGCGGTAGTCGTCCTTCGGCAGACTCATGTGCGGCTAATGTAGGTAATCGCGCCCCCCGGCGAAAGCGGTTCCGCTGCCGTGAGAGCCGCAAGTGTGCGCGCGGGTTTCTCGCGCGCGCGACGAGGGTTATATTGCCCCGTGCGACGGAGGGATGGCCGAGTGGCTTAAGGCGCACGCTTGGAAAGCGTGTATGCGGGAAACCGTATCGTGGGTTCGAATCCCACTCCCTCCGCCAGCGCCGCAACAAGAGGAGACGTGTGATGCCTGAGAAGTGGGTCAAGGTCCGCTCGAGCGAAGGCGGCGATTTCGATTGCTATCTGAATGTACCCAAGTCCGGCAGAGCGGCCCCGGCGGTTGTGCTCGCTTCTGCGGTTCACGGCGTCGATGACGATATCACCGCGATTGCCGATGAGTTCGCCGCAGCCGGCTACATTGCTGCCGCGCCGGACCTGTTCTGGCGCACGCTTCCGGGCCCGCTCTCCCACGACGACGGACGCGCGCAAGAGCGCTCGCAGCCGCGGCTCGACAAGATTAGAAAAGGCGAGGCTGACATGGCCGACACGCTCTCGAGCGTTCGCGGACTGGCCGAGTTCAACGGCAGCGCGGTCGCAATGGGCTTCTGCTATGGCGGTCCCTACGCGATCCTCGGGCCTAAACGCCTCGGCTACGCTGCCGGCATTTCCTGCCACGGCACGCAGATGCTCGATTACCTGCACGAGCTCGAGGACCTCTTGGCGCCTGTTTGTATCTTGTGGGGCGATCGGGATCACCGAGCTCCGGAAGACGTCTTGACCGCGTATCGCGCCCTGGCCGAAAAAAAGAATAATGTGCAGCTGCATATCTTTCCGGGCGTGCAGCACGGTTACATGATGCGCGGCAGTCCCAAAGCCTACGATGCGCGGGCGCGCGAGTTTTCCATGCAGCGCGCACTGGCGATTCTCGAAGGGCTTCGTTCGACCGCACGGCCGTTTGCAGCGGCGTAGGACGGCTGGAGCGCAAACGAAGCCATCGTCTGACCGCCGGCCCTGACCAGGTTCGCTGCGCTCAATTCCATCCCAGGGACCTTTTGCCCATTCGGAGAAGCGTCATGGCGAAAATTCACGATCCAGCCGCACGGCCGCTTGCAGGAATGGATAGCTCACGAGAAGGGCTACTTCCGCGACGCCGGGCTGGATTACGAATTTCGCGGCGGCTTGTCGGCGGAACGCAAGAAGGAGGTCGACGCCGGCGGCAAGATCGTCGACGTCTTTTCCGGCGCGTTCGAATCCTACGAGCAGGGCAAAGGCAACAAGGGCGTCAAGTCGGACATTTCCTGCGCGTGCCACTGGGCGGTCAATCAGGCGTCCTCCCAGCGGATCGGAAAGATGTGGGGCAAATCCTATGTGGTCACGCCCGGGGGCATCATGGTGCCGCCGGACTCGGCGATCCACAGGCCTGAGCAGCTGGCCGGACAGGACGTGGCGGTCGGCTACCATTCCGGCAGCCACTTCACCACGCTGCAGCCGCTTGAGCCGTTCGTCGATCGCGAGCAGATCAAGTTGAAGTTCGTCGGCTCGTCATGGGCGCGCGTCGATGCCGGCATCGAAGGCGACGTGCCGGCGACGAGCGTCTGGGGGATCACCTATCAGGTTCTGGAGCAGCTTGGCTTCCGCAAGATCGTCGACACCACCTTCATGATCGCCTTCATGTTTCCCCATGGCGTCGACCCCGCCGACGTCGACAAATACATACAAGGCCTCAAGCGCGCAGATGGATCTCGACTTCGCGCCGGAAAAGTACAAGTACTTGTACCTGAACGAGATTCCCGACCGTTATAAATCGCTGATCGATGTGCGCCGCTTCTCGACCGGCGAGCGTGTCGTATTTCTGCCTTACGGGGAGGAAACCTACGCCAAGACCCAGGCATGGATTCGCGAGCGCGGCATTTTTAACGCGCAGCCGTCGGCTGTCGACTACGCGGTCGCGAGCTGAGCTGCAATTTTAGTACAGCCGCAGGCCGGATTGTTGCTGCAGCTTAAGCCGTTGCATTCCTGCAAGGCACGCTGTTAACTCGCCGGCGCGCGGCCTCTGCTCGACGCCTAACCAAGAATGAGACGAAGAGGGGGCGTGCCCGAGGAGACTCCCATGAACCTTCCCCGTAGACGCCTCCTGCAGCTGGCCGCGGGCGCTGCTGCCCTCCCGGCGCTTCCCCGCAGCGCGAGCGCGCAGGGCTATCCGAGCAAGCCGATCACGATCATTAATCCGTTCGGGGCGGGCAGCGGCAGCGACACGGTCTCCCGCGTGGTCGCTCAGCACCTCGGCGCCGCGCTCAAGCAGAGCGTCGTCGTCGAGGATCGCCCTGGCGCGAACGGAGCGCTAGCGGGACTCTACGTCGCGCGCGCGGCGCCCGACGGCTACACACTGTTCATGAGCACCAATAGCCCGCACTCTGCCGCGCCCTTCCTGATGAAGAATGTCGGCTACGACCCGGTAAGAGACTTCGCGGCGATCACGCGCATGGGAAGCTTTACGCTCATGCTGTGCGTGCACCCGAGCATCCCGGCCAAATCGGTCAAGGAGCTGATCGAATATGCCAAGGCCAATCCTGGGAAGCTCTCGTTTGCCAGCGGCAACACGTCCGGCATTGTGGCGGGCGAGACGCTCAAGCACTGGGCCGAAGTCGACATGCTGCATGTCCCCTACAAAACCGTGCCAGTCGCGCTCAACGACGTTCTGGCCGGGCGGGTGTCGATGATGTTCGCCGATCTCACGACCGGATTGCCGCACGTGAAGGCGGGCTCGTTGCGCGCGTTGGCGGTGACCAGGATCAAGCGTTCGACGCTTATCCCCGAACTACCCACGCTCGACGAGGCGGGCGTGACGGGCTTCGACATGGATTCCTGGGCCGGGATCTTTGGGCCTGCCGGAATGCCTGCGGACATCATCGCCCTGCTCAATACGGAGCTGCGCAAGATCATCGACAGCGCGGAGGTGAAGTCGATTCTCGCCAATGCGGGCTTCGAGGCTTTTTCGAGCTCGCCCGAGGAGCTTGCGGTGCTGGTCAAGGACCAGCTCGGCAAATGGGGCAAGATGATCAAGGACGCCGGCATCCAGCCGGAGTAAATCCGTAACCCGGATTGAGCGCAGCGAAATCCGGGTTGCCGGGTATTACGAGATTTCATTGCAGCGGGGTGCTTTTCTGACCGCCGAGGCTGCAAATCGCTCATCGCGCTGGCCGGGTCTATCGCGTCGCTGCGTGCAGCGATCAGGGCGAGCGAGCATTACTGGCTGACCCGGATTTCGCCTTGGCTCAATCCGGGCCACCTGCTCAGGAGGCCGGAATGACGGCACACGAACACCTGCGCTACGACGTTTCCGACCGGATTGCGGAAATTAGCCTGGCGCGCCCACCGGTGAATGCCTTGAGCCTGTCGTTGCTCGAGCAACTCATAGTGGCGCTGCGGGGGGCCGCGGCCGACGACGATGTGCGCGCGGTCGTGTTGACGAGTTCGCTGCCGCATCGATTCAGTGCGGGGCTGGACCTCGCCATGCTCAAGTCGCCATCCGACGTGCGACGCTTGTTGGGTAAACTCTACGTCGAACTGGCCGAGGTCCAACACGATCTCGGCAAGCCGTCGGTTGCCGCCGTCGGCGGCGCTGCGCGCGGTGGCGGCATGACGCTCGCCATTTCCTGCGACGTGCTCGTTGCCGGCCAAAGCGCCACATTTGGTTACCCCGAAATCGATCTCGGTCTCGTTCCGGCAATTCATTTTCTGCATTTGCCGCGGATCGTCGGCCGCCACCGCGCGTTCGAGCTCTTGTTCGGCGGGCGCACCTTCGGTGCCACAGAGGCCGCCTCGCTCGGCCTCGTCAGCCGCGTCGTTGCGGACGAGAAGGTGCGCGAGGAAGCGCGCGCGCTGGCGCAGGCCTTTGCGCGGAAGTCGCGCGCTGCCATGCAGCTCGGGCGCGCTGCTTTCCGGCGTGCCAATGATTACGGCCGCGGCATTGCTGACGCGGTAGAGACTTTTTGCGCGGCTGCCGCGAGCGCCGATGCTCAGGAAGGCGTGCGGGCGTTCATGGAAAAACGTACGCCGAATTGGTAATGCTGCTCAGGGATGATGCAAGGTTCACGGCGGGACACCGTCGAGCAGTCTAGTCATCCTGGGTGCTAAGGCATTTCGCATCGATAGCGTCTAGCTCCTCCATCGTCGTACCATAGTTGTGCTTCGGCTGCGAAGGAACATGCGCCAGTGAGCGCCAACCACGACGTAACGACCTGGCTCGATAGTATCGGACTCGCACAATACGCACGGGTCTTTGCCGAGAACGCCATCGACCTCGATATCCTGCCCGATCTCACCGAGACCGATCTGGAGAAAATCGGCGTTGCGCTCGGCCACCGGAAGCGGATTCTCAGAGCGATCGCTTCGCTTTTGGCTGCGAGCTCACTCCCGACTGCCGCGACCCGGTCGCAATTAGAAGCCGAGAGACGGCAAGTTACGGTCCTCTTTTGCGATCTCGTCGGCTCGACGCCTCTGGCGGTCACGCTTGATCCCGAGGATCTGCGCGAGGTGATCCGCAGGTTCCAAACTTGCTGTGCGGCGGTGGTCACGCAGATGGGCGGGCACGTCGCCCGCTTCATGGGCGACGGTCTTCTTGTCTATTTCGGCTACCCGCAAGCGCACGAGGACGATGCTGAAAGGGCCGTTCGGGCCGGCCTCGAGCTCGTGGCAAAGGTGCGCCAGCTTCTGCTCCCAAATGGAGAGGCGCTGCAGGTGCGGGTTGGAATTGCAACGGGCGTGGTCATCGCCGGGGATACTGTCGGAGAGGATTCTGCACAGGAGCAGGTCGTCGTCGGGGGGACTCCGAACCTCGCCGCTCGCTTGCAAAGCGTGGCAGCCCCGAACTCCACGGTCATCGCCGCCAGCACGCTTCGGCTGCTCGGCGATGTGTTCGTGTGCGAACACCTCGGACCGCTCGAACTCAAGGGACTTTCCGAGCCGGTGATGGCGTGGCGAGTTTTGGGGGAACGAGCGGCGGAAAGTCGCTTTGCCGCGTTCCATTCGAAGAACCTGACGCGCTTTGTCGGTCGACAGGATGAACTGCACCGGTTGTACGGTTTGTGGAAGCGCACCGAGGACGGGGAGGGTCAGGTCGCTCTGCTGTCCGGCGAACCGGGTATTGGCAAATCACGCATAAGCAAGGCTTTGCTGGATCGGATCGCAGATGATGCAAACGTGACGATACGTCTCCAGTGCTCGCCCTACCACAATAATAGTCCGTTTTATCCCATCATTGCCCAGCACGAACACGCAGCGCATCTGCGAGGAGCCGATTCCCCGCTGGTCAAGCTCGAGAAGCTCGAAGCGCTCCTATCGCGGATCGGCCCAGAGATATTGGCCGACACCCCGCTCTATGCCGCGCTCCTCTCGATTCCGACGCAGGGACGCTATCCACCATTGGAGATGACCGCACGACGGCAGAAATCTCACGATCGAAGCCCTCACGCGCCAAGTTATAAGCCTTGCGCAAGAAAAGCCGGTGTTGTTCCTGATCGAGGACGCGCATTGGATCGACCCTTCCACGCTGGAAGCCACCAATCGGTTCATTGAGGCGATCAAAACTGCACGGGTGTTCCTCCTAATCACCTTTAGGCCTGAGTTTTTCCCGCCGTGGCTCGATCGCGCGCACGTGACGATGATCGAGATCGATCGACTTGCGCGCGACAAAGCCGCCGCCATGATCCGCGATCTTGCGGGTGGAAAGGAATTGCCACGCGAGGTGCTCGAACCGATCATCGGCAAGACCGACGGGATTCCTCTCTTCGTCGAGGAGCTCACCAAGATGGTGCTGGAGTCGGGCCTGCTCCGAGACGAAGGTGATCGCTACATCACCGTCGGTCCGCTGCCACACTTCGCTATTCCGGCCACGCTGCACGATTCGCTGATGGCGCGCCTTGACCGGCTCAGCGCGATCAAAGAAGTTGCCCAGATCGGCGCTGCAATCGGTCGCGAGTTCACGTACCGACTGCTCGAGGCCGTCGCTCCTATGTCCGGGCTCGCACTGCAATCCGCTCTCGAGCAACTCACGCGCGCTGGCTTGATTTTTTGCCACGGCGCGCCGCCGGATTCCACGTACCTATTCAAACACGCCCTGCTGCAAGATGCGGCCTATGCGAGCCTACTGCGGGGAAGACGCCAGCAACTGCATCGCCGTATCGCCGATGCCCTGAGAGAGCAATTCTCCGACGTCGCCGAGACAGAGCCGCAGCTGATGGCGCATCATCTGGCGCAGGCGGGATTGAGTGACCGCGCCATCGATTGCCTCCAAAAGGCAGGGCAGCGTGCGAACGAAAGCTCGGCCAATGCCGAGGCTATCGGGCATCTGAGGCTTGCCCTTGAGCTTCTGCAATCACTCCCGAACGATCCGGCGCACAAGCGAAAAGCGCTCGAACTGCAGGTGATGCTCGCTCAGGCCATGATCGCGGCCCTCGGCTACGCCGCGCCTGAAACGCGGAACGTGTTGCTGCAGGCGAAGGCCTTGACCGATGAATCCACCGGGGCTTTGCAGACGTGCGCCATCCTTTATGGGATATGGGCGTCTTACTACGTCGCCGGGGAGGTTGCCGCCCAACAGATCGCGGCGGCGGAGTTTCTTGCCGAAGCCGAGCGACTCGGCGAGACCGAATCGATCTGCTTGTCGCATCGTACGCTCGGCACCACCTACGTGCAGATGGGCGAATTCGCCATCGGGCGGCAACACCTCGAGCGCGCCCGCGAGCTATACGACCCGAAGCACCATTCTCAATCCAAGTATTTCTACGGTCAGGACATCGGTGCGACGGCATTGAGCTACTTATGCTGGGCGCTGTGGCATCTCGGACATGTGGATCAGGCGGCGGCAGTTGCGACCGAGGCGATGCAGCGCGCTGAGGCCCTGTCGCATCCGTTCACGCTCGCCTACACCATCTGTCACGCCCGCGGCATGATGGATATCTTCCGCCGTTGTCCGGAGGATGTGCAATCTTACGCAGATACTGTGGTTTCGATCTGCACCGAGCACGACTTTCCATTCTGGGCGGCGGGCGGGCGAATTCTCGAAGGCTGGGCGATTGCGTGCAGGGGACAGACAGACGAGGGAATCGAGAAGCTCGATCGCGGTCTCGCTGCCTGGCGGCAGACTGGCGCGCGCCTGTGGCTGCCGATCTTCCTTGCGCTGAAAGCGGAGGCCCTCGCCAAGACAAAGCGGGGCGATGCGGCACTCGACGCTATCGACGAAGCTCTCACGATTGCTGAGCAGACCGGTGAACGCTGGGCTCTCCCGGAAGTTCTGCGGATCAAAGCGTGCTTATTGCAGGCGAGCGAGCGTGCCGCTCTCGCTGAAATAGAAAGCCTGCTCGTTCAAAGCCTCGAAACCGGGCGGCGTCAGCAGGCACTGTCCTGGCAGCTGCGCACGGCATGCGATCTTGCGCGCCTTTGGCAAGCGCAAGGACGCGGCGATGAAGGCAGGACGTTGCTGCAATCGATTTACGATCAGTTGACCGAGGGCTTCTCCACGGCCGATCTGATGCACGCCCAGGCACTTCTCGGGCAGTTAGAGGCGAGCTAACGCGGAGAGCCTGGCAAGCAGAAATGCAGCCCCGGAACCTGTGGGACAGGCGCCGCCTGGACAGAACATGGTCAATCGCGCCACGGGCGCAAAGGCTCCTAGAACAACTGGGGCGCGAGCGTCCGCGCGAGCTGTTCAGCGCTTGCCGGTCGTCGCCACGCCGCTGAGCGACTGTGCCGTCTCGAGATGTTTGTGCAGCGTGGGCAGTGCTTCCTTGGCATAAGCGCCGGCGGCGTCGTTCTTCTTGGCCTCCTTTTCGTATTCCTTGATATCCTTTTTGTGGTCTTCGACCATGTGTTTGGCGAACTCGCGGTCGAAGTTCTGGCCGGACATTTTTGACATCCGGTCGTACATCGCCTTTTGCTTGCTGTTCGGCGCATTCGGCGGCGACATGCCCAACGAATTGGCGGCAGACTTGGCCTTGGTGTTCGCGTCCGAATGATCCTTCTGCAGCATTTGGCCGAACGAGCGAACGCGGTCGCTGCCGCCATTCTTCTGAGCAAGCTCGCCCATCTGCACTTCCGCCAAATTGCCTTCCATCGCCTCTTTGAGGAATTTCTGGCTGGCCTTGTCCTGCGCGAAGCTCGGTGAGCTGATGATGAGCCCGGCGACAAGGCCGGCTATCAGCAATCTTATCGTCATGGTGGGGTCCTCCAATGAGTGGTGCTGATCCAACCAAGCAGTCGGTCGCTAAAGCAATGGGCTGGTTGGTCGACCTCTGCCGGAACGCCCCTGAGCCGAGGGCAGGACACACTTCTGTTGCCCTCCCTCGGTCAGGACCCGACCGGAAACGCGCCGGTCTGGGTTTCCCGTCTTCTCTGCGGGGCCCTGCGGAACGTCCGCCCTGACAATTCTGCATAATGCAGTAGGTTCCAGGGTTATCCGGTGACCGAACTCGAGCGGCGGTTCGCCCGACCTTGCTTCATTGTCGTCCCGGCCGAGCGCACCGAGGGCGGGCCTATGACCACAGGGCAGTGATCATGGGTCCGCGCTTTCGCGGGAATAGAAGGTACAACGGTCCCGAGTGCATGCGTCGAAATTGCTGGCCGCGCCGAGAAAGCCCTAGCCTTTCGTCTTGAAAAGCTTCTCGCACATGTGGACGAGCTTTTTCGCCTTCTTCGGTCCCTGCCAGCCCAGAAATTTCAATGTCTTGGCTTGCAGCTCGTCAGTGGCGGCAAAGAATTTTTCCAGCTCTTGCTTGACCTCCGGCAGAAGTCCCTGCACGTCGTGCAATTCCCGTTCGCGATGGGAGTCCTCGGGCACGGTGATGACGCGATCGTTGCGAATGCGATCGTGTTTCGTCTGCTGGAGCGTTTGCAGCACGCCCAGGATCTTGCAACGCATGACAAGACCCGGACACGTCGCAGCATCGTGAATGACGATAGCGTCGAGCGGATCGCCATCCTCGGCTCGAGTCGAGGGAATAAAGCCCCAGTCGTAGGGGTAGGACAGCCCGAGCATCAGGGACTTCGAGAGAACGAACGTTTTGAGCTTGGGATCGTAACTGAGCTTCGCACGCGCTCCGCGTGACGTTTCGACTACAACGTGAACGATATCGTCCCCTCCCCAGGTGGGCAGCTTGAAGAGATTGGGCATTCCAGGACATTCGTGAAGGCGGAGGTCGACGCGGTCGGGGCGCTCGCGTCTAAGCGCCGCCGTTCACCTCTCGCGCACCGCGTCCTTCACACCGCCGACGGCGTTGCGGATCTTTCCGCTGGCCTTATCGGCCTTGCACTCGGTTTGCAGCTTCTTGTCGCCTGTCGCCTTTCCCGCGACCTCCTTCACATTACCCTTGGCCTGTTGCGCCGAGCCTTTGATGCGATCCTTATCAACCATAAAGTCGTCTCCGATTGTGTGGCCGGAGAACGATGAACGTCGCGGAAAGGTTCCGTATTCGCCGTTGAGAGCCCACGTTCCCAAGGAAACATCAGAAAGCAGTGGCGACCAACATGATGATTGCCGCCGCCGCCATCACTGCCGTCGCTACCCAGCCTATGAACCTCAAGCCATCATGGATGCGAAAGGAACCCATGATCTTTGAATTGCCTGTCATGTGCATTACTGCGACCATGATTGGCACCGCGACGACCCCGTTGATCACGGCACTCCAATAAAGCGCCTTGATCGGATTGATCGGTGAGAAGTTGAGCGCAACGCCGAGCATCGTTGCTATTGCAAGCGTCGTGTAAAACGCCTTGGCCTTCTCTGGCTTGCGACTGAGGCCGACCGGCCATTTCCACGCCTCGCCGACGGCATAGGCGGCCGAGCCTGCCAGGACTGGGACCGCGAGCAGTCCGGTTCCAATAATTCCCAGGGCAAATAAGGTGAACGCAAGCGGCCCCGCCACGGGACGCAAGGCCTCGGCGGCTTGAGTGGACGACTGAATGTCAGTCACTCCTGCGGCATGAAGCGTGGCCGCGGTGGCGAAAATGATAGCGAGCCCCACGAGATTGGAAAATGCCATCCCTATAAGGGTGTCCACCCTGATGCGCTCTATCGCGTCGGGCCCTTGCTGTGGCGCCCGCAAGAGCGGCTTGCGTTCGGGCTCGATGCGAACGTCCTCCGCCTCTTGTGCTGCCTGCCAAAAGAACAAATATGGACTGATCGTCGTGCCGAGCACAGCAACGACGGTGGTCCAGAACGCGGCGTCCGGGACGAATGCCGGAATGAGCAAACCGCGCGCCGCCTCACCCCACGGAATATGCACGGTCATGACCGTGCCGAAATAGGCGAAGAGGGCGACGGTCAGCCACCTCAGCACGGCGACGTAGCGCCGATAGGTCATGAACACTTGCAATATCGCACACAACATGCCGAACAGGATGACGTACAGCAATGCCGGCCCCCCGATCAGCAATCCGAGAGCGTCGGCCATTGCGCCGAGGTCCGCGCCGATATTGATCGTATTTGCAAGAAAGAGCAGAGCGACGATGGCTTGGAGCAACCCCTTGGGATAGTGCTGACGAAGATTGCCGGCGACGCCTTTGCCGGTAATACGACCGATCCTGGCGCTGATCTGCTGTATCGCGACCATCAGCGGATAGCTGAACAACATCGTCCATGAGATCGTGAAGCCGAACTGGGCGCCGGCTTGACTATAGGTACCGATGCCGCTCGGGTCGTCGTCGGATGCTCCCGTGACGAGCCCCGGTCCGAACAGCCGTAGCAGCCGCAGCTTGCTTGGATCGAGCGTGCTGGCGCGTCGGCCGTGCTTTGCCGTCAGCGACATGACCGATTTTCGCCTGCCTCAGCAGCGGCTTTTTGGGCAAGCTTCATCTTCTGCCCCACAACGAAACCACGGGATAAATTCCGACATCGCCGTGTGGAAATAACTCGCTCGGAATGCCATTGTTCCAGCTGCGGCGCCGCTCTGACCGACACTGCAATCGGCAGCTGAACGCTGCGCTTGCAGAACTGCCGCCGTGGTTGTCCGCTCCATACTTGCTCTCGGGAAGAAAGCACCGCCGGCGTCGGCAGGTCGAGACGCTCCGCTCAAGGCTCGAGGCTTCAGCGGATCGCGGCAGCCCACGCGGGGAGATTGTTTGGAACACATTCGGCCGAGCCAGATTAGGAATTTGGAGGACGGTGAGCGCATCCACGGAATTGCAAACGCAGGTTGGCAAGACAGGGCAGGGCGAATCCGCTGATTCTCGTTTCAGCGCCCGTTATTCGCGGCGCTGCTCACGATGCGCCAGCCCAAAAGGAAGCAGCGATGCACATAGGAGTCGCGTTCCGCTTTGGGCCGCCGCCCTCAGTGTGGCGGTGCTTGCGGTCGAGTTCGCCCGCTCGCGCGTATCCTATCCACGCGGATCGCGGCCGGATGATGAGGAACGTAACCTCGACGTGATCAGCGCTGAGCCTGGCCGCGGCAGGTGGGCGAGGACCCCTTCCGAAGTGCCGGCCCCTGGCTGGAAAGATATCCTGCTCCGCATCTGGCAGAACATCGGGAAGGATCGCGTCATCGTCGTCGCCGCCGGAGTGACGTTCTACTCCATATTGGCGGTGTTTCCCGCCATCGCCGCGCTTGTTGCGCTCTATGGCCTCTTCGCAGATCCCGCGACCATCACGTCTCACCTCGACAGCATCGCCGGCGTCGCGCCCGGCGGGGCCATCGAGGTGATGCGGGATCAGATCACGCGCGTCGCATCGCAAGGACGAACCACGCTGGGGCTGACCTTCATTGTCAGTCTGCTCGTATCCTTGTGGAGCGCGAATGCTGGAATGAAATCGCTGTTCGATGCGCTCAATCTGGTCTACAACGAGTCGGAAAAGCGCAGCTTTTTCACGCTCAACCTTATCTCGCTGACATTTACGGTCTTGGCCATCGTGTTCGTCCTGCTTGCGGTTGGCGCGATGGTTGTCGTTCCCGTCGTATTGAACTTCCTGGGGCTAGGCGGCGCCACCGAGATGATCTTCAAGGTCGCGCGCTGGCCGGCCTTGCTGGTGGTCGTGGCGTTGGCTCTCGCCGTCATCTACCGTTATGGACCGAGCCGCGAAAAGCCTCGCTGGCGCTGGATCAGCTGGGGTAGCGCGCTGGCCGCAGTCTGTTGGATCGGGGTTTCCATCCTATTTTCCTGGTACGCGGAAAATTTCGGCAGCTACAACAAGACCTATGGGTCGCTTGGCGCGATCATCGGGTTCATGTTCTGGATCTGGCTTTCGATCATCGTGGTGTTGATTGGTGGTGAGCTCAACGCCGAAACGGAGCATCAAACCGTGCGCGACACCACGACGGGGAAGCCGAAGCCGATGGGCGCCCGCGGCGCGACCATGGCCGACACGATCGGAGCAAAACAGGACTGAGCGCCTAACGGGCGGGCAGAAGCTCGCATCGTGTCTGCGCCCGTTGGTCCAGCACTCTCAGAATAGGTGCTTTGCCGGCCCCAATTACTCGCCCTCTGCGGGCTAACCCGCATCCATCTTCTTTCGGACAGGATGGATTGTCGGGCCAGGCCTGGCGACGACGCTCAACGAAAGCTTAGACGATCAATCGCGTATCGGCCGGGCGCCGGGCGCTCAATTGTTGCGCCTCCCTCTCCTCGGCCTTTTTGAGATAATTGTGGGCTTGCACGAGGAGGAGCCTGGCACGTTGCCGATCGCTAATCGCGTGTGCCTTTTCTAAGCAGTCTTCCGCCTTCCTCCGCCACAAATCGACGATTCCCATCAGCCAATCCCCCGTTGCTCGTTTGGCTGGGGCCATTGCAGCCGGCAATCGTGGCAAAATGTCGGAATCGTGCTTGCTGGCTCGGTAATCTCCGTATCCCTCCACTATGCGACTCAACTTGAAAACCATCCGGCGCACATAATGTCGCCCCGGTTGTGCGCATAAGAAAGTCCTTGACGTCAGCGGGAGGCGAGCATGGGCGGCAAATACTCCGCGCAATGGTGGGAAAAAATTGCAGACCTGAACCGTGAAATGGAGGCACGACACAGTCCGTCCCAGGTCGTGGACGATCTGATTCAGGCGACGGCCACTGGCAAGACGTCCCTCCGCGCGGAATATGAAAGGCACAGGCAGATTTCGCCAGCATTGAGGTAAGTCGCTCTGCGGGCCTCCATGCGCAGTGATGGGAGCCAGGGGCGAAGCGGCACGGCTTTTGTGCCGCGAGTCCGCCGGTCGAGCTACTCGTCTGGGCGGGGCCGACGCCCTAAGGAAGAACGCTTCGACCTGCCGATCTCATGATGTCCGCCGTTGCGCTCAGACCCGGCTGGTTTTTCAACTCCTCCAAGACCACTGGCAGGCGTCGGCGCCAATTGGGATGTTCGTGGGTCGTCCCAGGCAGATTGACCTGATCCCTCAGGCCCAGGACATCCTCCATGGATACGACCAATAGCCGCGAGCGAGTATCTGCGAGGTAGCGCGCCACCGACGCGAAATCGGCGCGGTCGAGGCCATGCTGCTGCAGAGCGTGGCGCAACGCGTCGAGGGCGCCGTGGCGCTGCTCACCAGTTTCCCCCGCATCCATCCCGAGCGCGCGTTTGACGGCGAGATCATGGTGCTCCCGCCAACCCGCGAAGGTCGCCACGTCGTGGGTTCCGAAGGACACCAGCGCGTTCTCTCGATAGCTTTCGGGCGGGAAAAAAGCGCCGCTGCCCGAGCGCTCGAAGAGCATAACCTGATACGTCCAGATGCCCCGTTCCACCAACGTCTCGCGGAAATTTTCGGGCACGGTTCCGAGGTCTTCGCCCACCACGATGCACTTGTACTCCATGCTTAATAGCGCGGAGACGGCCAGCATCGCCTCGAAGGGAAAACGAACGTAAGTGCCCTGACTCGCTCGCACCCCGTGAGGAATGAGGTAGAGACGTTTCAGGCCCAAGACGTGATCGAGCCGAATCGCCCCTGCGTAACGCATGGATGCCGCCAGCATGTGGCGAAACGGTTCGAACTGCCGCTCTTCGAGACCGGCAGGATTAAAGCCGGCCAAGCCCCAGTTCTGTCCCGCAGTGTTGAGCGCATCCGGCGGGGCGCCCACGGCCATTCCCGACAAGACCGCATCCTGATCGCACCACGCATCGAAGCCGTCGGTGCGAACACCGACGGCGATGTCGAGGTAGAGCCCGAGGGGCAACTTGCGTTCGTGGGCTTTTGCACGACAGCGGTCGAGCTGGTCATGGGCCAGCCATTGGACGAACTCAAATAGCCCGATCGTTTCTGCCTCGGTCTGCCGGATCCGAGCGAGGTTTTCGTCCTCCACTCTCCGCCACGCGTGAGGCCATTCCCACCAGGGATGGCCGAATTTCCGCCGAAGCCATTCAAAACATGCAAAGCGGGTGAGCGTCGATCCGCCCGCATCGCGAAAACGCGCGAAGGCCTCACGCCTTTCTTTCGTGCCATGCCGGAGAAATGCTTGGTATGTGAGCTTGAGGGCGCCCATCTTGGCGTCTGCGACGCCTTGGTAATCAACGACGCGCAGTCGCCGCAGGCGATCGATCTCCTCGTGCAGGCGGGTCGCTTTGAGGCCGGGAAATTCCGGAACCGCCTCCACGTCGATGTAGAGGGGATTGAGGAAGAGTCGGCTATTCGGGGCGTAGGGACTGGCGTCTGATGCGCGGTCGTCGAAGAGCGCGTGCAGCGGGTTGAGCCCGATCCCCGCAGCGCCAAGATCGGCAGCAAGCTCGATGAGCGTGGCGAGATCCGTAAAATCGCCGTGCCCCCAATTCCGCAGCGACCTGACCCCGTAAAGCTGCACCGCGAGTGCCCACATCCGCGCCGGCGCAGTTTGCTGGCCCTGATACGAGCGGTCGTGACAAACGATCAAGCAGACATCCTCGCTGCGCTGACCGCCTGGGCACGCAATTGTGACGTGCAGCTGCAATACGCCATTTTGCAGGGCGGGCAGGGTCAACAGCGGCGACGTGCCCTCGCCCTCGGCAATTTTTTCTTTCCCAATGATCTGCCAGCGGAGCGGTTGCCCTTCAATGCCACCCACATGCAGGGACTGACCGGCGCTGCCACGCACGAGGACCGTCCGTGGCAACATGCGATCGCCGGCGTCACCGGTCGCAAGCGCATCGAGGATTCGAGCAAGAACCTCCGGCTTGACGGCACGCACATTTCCGAAGCCGTCCCGGTATTCGGTCTCTACCCCCCAATGAGCCGCGCGTTCTAAGATGCTGGCCATATCGCGCTAATAGCGAGAGACTTGGCTGCGCAAAGCCCTCGGCTCCCGCGCCGAGCGAGCGGCATGATCCGGGTTTGTTCCGTTGACACTTGCGCCGTCGCGTCACACGATTTCATGTTTTTCGGCGCAACGCGACCCAAACCCGCCCTCCGGAACCAAACAGGCCGACTATCGGTTCCATTAGGGCGGCTTCTGCCGTTCGGGCGGGCAGCAACACACGATCGAGCCGTGACAGCGAACGCCAGCATCCGCTCCGTCGGCGACCTCTCGAGACATCGCATCTACATCGAGGACATTTATCCCCTCGTCGATGGCGGGCGTTTCCCGGTCAAGCGCACCATCGGCGAGGAAGTAGAGGTGTGGGCCGACATTTTTCGCGATGGGCATGTCGTGCTCGCGGCTGAGCTGCTGTGGCGGCGGGAAGGAGCGGAGAAATGGTTCCGCATTCCTATGACCCTGCGCGACAACGACCGCTGGAGAGAGAGGTTCACGCCTCACAAGCCCGGCCGCTATGTATACGCGATCGAGGCTTGGACGGACGTATTTGCCACCTGGCGTCGCGATTTCCTGGCGAAGCGCGCCGCGGGCATGGATGTCCGGCTCGAAGTCGAGGAAGGACGAAACCTCTTGGCCGATCTGCAACTCAAGAGCGGTGAGCAGACGCGGCTGATCCGCGACATCTGCAGCAGAGCGGACCTATTCGAAAACCCGGCACCGCTCTTGTCCGACGAGTTGGCGGCGGCGGTCAGCAAGGGCCAGCAATCTGATCTTACCCGGAGCGCCAACTTTCCGCTGCTAGTCGATCGGCCGATTGCCCGCGCAGGCGCCTGGTATGAGATGATGCCGCGCAGCCAATCCTCCATTCCCGGCAAGCACGGCACCTTTGATGATTGCATCAACCGGTTGCCGGACATTGCCGCACTCGGCTTCGACGTCCTTTACCTCCCGCCGATCCATCCCATCGGTCGCGTCAATCGCAAGGGCCGCAACAATGCGTTGCGCGGCGAGGCCGGCGACCCGGGAAGCCCATATGCTATCGGGTCCGCCCAGGGCGGGCATGACGCCGTGCATTCGGAACTCGGGACACTGGAAGATTTCCGGCGCTTGGTGCGAGCCTGCGCGGATCTCGGATTGGAGGTGGCGCTCGACTTTGCGGTCCAGTGCGCGCCCGACCACCCCTGGCTTGCACAACATCCCCAATGGTTCAAACGCAGACCGGACGGCTCGATCCAATATGCGGAAAACCCGCCCAAGAAGTACGAGGATATCGTCAATCCGGACCTTAACGGCCCGGACAATGAAGGCCTTTGGAAAGCATTGCGCGACGTCGTGTTGTTCTGGGTCGCTCAAGGCGTGCGTATTTTTCGAGTCGACAACCCGCACACTAAGCCATTTCCGTTCTGGGAATGGTTGATCCGAGAGGTCCAGTCCGTCGATTCCGGCGTGATCTTTCTCTCCGAGGCGTTTACCCGGCCCAAAGTCATGAAGGCGCTCGCAAAGCTCGGATTCAACCAGTCGTACACCTACTTTACTTGGCGCACGAGCAAGGAGGAGCTGCAGGCCTATGCCAGCGAGATTACCGGCTACCCCGAACGCGAATATTTCCGTCCCAATTTTTTCGTCAATACGCCGGACATTTTGCCGTTCCATCTACAGAGCGGCGAGCCGTGGATCTTCAAGGCACGGGTGACGCTTGCCGCCACGTTGTCCGGCAATTACGGCATCTACAATGGCTTCGAACTCTTGGAGCACGAACCAATCCCAGGAAAGGAGGAATACCTCAACTCCGAGAAATACGAACTGAAAGTGCGCGACTGGAATCGGCCCGGCAACATCAAGGCCTATATACGGCGTCTCAATCAGGTACGCAGGAACAACACCGCCCTGCTGCAAACCAACAATTTGCGTTTTGCCCAAGTCGACGACGGCGAGGTGATCGGCTTCGTCAAGGAATCGGTGACCCGTGACAATGCAGTCGCCGTTGCCGTGGCGTTGACGCGGGCCGGACCACGTGAGTTCTGGTTTCATTTTGGCGATATCGAGATCGGTCCAGCGAGCGGGCGCCGGCGCGTAAAATTTATCGAAAACCTGGTCACGGGTGAGCGGCACGTCCTCGAATGGGGCGGGGTTCGGTTGCGCATCGATCAGCAGCAGGATCCTGCATTGTTGTTCCGCTGCTTCACGTAAAGGCCGTATTGTGGACGTCGTGGCCGACATCAAGGCGGAGCCCAGGCTCGAAACCGACGAGCTGTGGTTCAAGGACGCCATTATTTATCAGCTCCACGTCAAGGCATTTGCCGACAGCAACAGTGATGGCATCGGCGATTTCGCAGGACTGACAGAAAAACTCGATTACCTCGAGGATCTCGGCATCACGGCGTTGTGGCTTCTGCCGTTCTATCCCTCCCCTGGCCGTGACGATGGGTATGACATTTCCGACTACCGTATGATCAATGCCGATTTCGGAACCATGGCCGATTTCCGGCGCTTCATGCAGGAAGCGAGGCGGCGCAAGCTGCGCGTGCTCACCGAGCTGGTCATCAATCACACTTCGGACCAGCACCCCTGGTTCCTGCGCGCGCGCCGAAGCAAACCGGGATCGGATGCGCGCAATTGGTATGTGTGGAGCGACACCGACCAGGCCTTTTCGGGAACCCGCATCATCTTTAACGATACCGAAAAATCAAATTGGGCCTGGGATCCCGTCGCAGGGGCGTATTATTGGCACCGTTTCTTTTCCCACCAACCAGATCTCAACTACGACAATCCGCGCGTGCTTGCTGCCATGATTCAGATCATGCGGCGCTGGGTCGATCTGGGCGTCGACGGGTTTCGTTTGGACGCTATTCCGTATCTGTGTGAACGCGAAGGGACCAACAACGAGAATCTTCCCGAGACCCACGCGGTCATCAGGAAGATCAGGGCCGAGCTCGATTCCTACTCACGCGGTAAAGTCCTGCTCGCCGAAGCCAACCAGTGGCCGGAGGACGTCAGCGCCTATTTCGGCGACGGAGACGAATGCCACATGGCCTACCACTTTCCGCTGATGCCGCGGATTTACATGGCGATCGCCCAGGAAGACCGCTTTCCCATCACCGATATTCTCCGGCAGACCCCGGATATTCCCGCCAACTGTCAATGGACGCTGTTCCTTCGCAACCATGACGAGCTCACGCTTGAGATGGTGACTGACGTCGAGCGCGATTATCTGTGGTCGACATATGCGACCGACCCGCGCGCCCGCATCAATCTCGGCATCAGACGGCGGTTGGCGTCATTGATGGATAACGACCGGCGCAAGATCGAGCTTATGAACTCGCTGCTGATGTCGTTTCCGGGTACGCCGATCATCTATTACGGCGACGAGATTGGAATGGGGGACAACATCTATCTCGGTGATCGAAATGGCGTCCGCACGCCGATGCAGTGGACGCCGGATCGAAATGGCGGATTCTCCCGCTGCGATCCGGCCCGGCTCTACCTGCCAATGATCATGGATCCGGTCTACGGTTACGAGGCCGTCAACGTCGAGGCGCAGTCGCGAAGTTTGGCTTCGCTATTGAGCTGGACTAAGCGCCTGATTTCGGTACGCAAGTCGAGCAAGGTCTTCGGCCGCGGCTCGTTGAGCTTCATCCGGCCGGCAAACCGTTCCGTACTCGTCTACGTCCGGCAATACGAGAGCGAAGTCGTGCTCTGCGTTGCCAACCTGTCGCGCTCGGCGCAAGCCGCCGAGATCGATCTTGCGCCCTGGCGCGGCCGCGTGCCCTTCGAATTGCTCGGGCGCACGAACTTTCCGCCGATCGGCGAAGGCCCCTATATTGTGACGCTCGGGCCCTACGGGTTCTTCTGGTTCCTGCTCCGCGAACCAGACACATCCACCATAGAGATGCCGCGGACCTGGGCGGAATTCGAGACGCTCGTCGTCACAGACGGCTGGAGGTCGCTGCTGCGCGGTCGCTCCAGATCCGTGCTCGAGCGCGATGTTCTTCCCGCATATTTTTCGAGCCGGCGCTGGTTCGCGGAACGAGGCCATTTGCCGGCGACCCACATCATCGGCGCCGTGCCATTCGGCGCCGGTGACGCC
>Ga0126369_10000548_pt1 | contig 24717 bp, 24 predicted proteins | sample PanSoiMetaPlot_1_FD_109646 | JGI IMG/M metagenome (GOLD analysis project Ga0126369, IMG submission 109646) | Tropical forest soil microbial communities from Panama - MetaG Plot_1 | ecosystem: Environmental > Terrestrial > Soil > Tropical forest > Bulk soil | place: Panama | collected 2016-02-17
CACCCACAGGCGTTGTCACCAACTACGAGGACGAGCGCGGACGAAACAAATAAGGCCGCCCGTGCCCACAGGCGGCCCCTCACCAGGAAAAAAAGGCGGCCTGCGGGTTATGTTTCTATCGGAATGCCGCCATGGTTGATCCATATCCGCCCGTTGAAACCTGTCAGTACTGTCAGGAAACAAAAGAAAGGCCGCCCGATTCCAAGTGTTTCAGGCGGCCTTTTGGCCGCCACGTGTGCGAAGCGGCCGTAGTTGACCAGTTGTTCGTTGTAGAGGTTTTGTCGAGTGCGTGAGATGTGTCCTTGTTCGGGGCGGTTGTACCGGGCACTTCGAGAAAAGTGAAAGGCCGCCTTGGAGAGAAGGCGGCCCAACATTTCGCTTTTGCGATCCTTCCGTTTTGACGGCGATATGATGAGCCTTGTTGGTCCCGGTTGTAACTAGCAAAATTGCCAGAAAAAAGGGCCGCCCGGAATGTGAGGCGGCCAAAGGTATACGTGTCTTTTTGTGCGCAGAGAGAGTAGAGCGCCGCGACGTGACTTGCAAGGTAGGACGAAACCAAAAGTTTTCTGAACCCTCGGGAAGGAGTGCCGAGGGCGTCGGGAAAATTATTTGTGCGCGAGTCGCGCCAACTTCTCCAGTTCGATTTTGATCGGCGCTAGACTCGCAAGTGAACGAGCCGATAATCGCTTACGAATCTTCTTGACTCCGATCGGCCTTCTCATGGAAGGCATTATCACTCATGACTCTTCGGCATCCGCGAACAGGATTGCCGTTCTAGGTGCGTGGGTGATACCGCCTTGAGGAGCTCGACTCTTTGCAGCAATTCGCGTACCATGACCTGCTATCGCACTCGAAAGTCCACGGTCCGACGGCGAGGCGTCCGAGACGAAGGTCGGTATGCTCGATCAGGTCCATTCGTCAAAAAAGTGCCCGGTGCTCCCCACACTGGAATCGGAGATCATGGTTGAGACCCTTCAGGTCGAACCAGCCGTTGCAGGCTCGCCGGAGCTGTGATGTCGATCACCGGGAATCGTGTGGTTGCGCCTGGGGCGATCCTCGAGAAGCTGGCTGACGGTTTCGCGTTCACGGAGGGACCGACGTGCGATGCGAATGGGAACCTCCTTTTCACCGACCAGCCCAATGATCGCATCCTAAAGTGGAGCGTCGAGGGCCGGCTGTCCACGTTTCTCCAGCCAGCGGGCCGCGCCAACGGCATGTACTTCGCGCCCGGAGGCGGGCTGATTGCTTGCGCCGACGAGAAGACGGCCCTGTGGTCGATCGCGCCCGACGGCACGACCACACTGCTTCTCGACGCGTACGCCAGCAGGCCCTTAAACGGTCCCAACGATGTCTGGGTACGGCCCGATGGCGCACTCTACTTTACGGATCCGTTCTACCCGCGGTCTTGGTGGGCGTACGACACCAGGCCCCAGGACGGGGAGCACGTGTACTTTTTGTCGGCCGACCGCCAGCGGCTCGTGCGAGTGATCACGGACATGACACGGCCGAATGGCATCATCGGTACGCCGGACGGCAGGGCTTTGTTCGTGTCGGACATCGGCGCAAAGCAGACCTTCCGCTACGACATCGCACTCGACGGTGCCGTGTCGGGCAAGAGCCTCGTCGTCGAGCAGGGCTCCGACGGGATGACGCTGGACGCCGAGGGCCATCTCTACCTGACTGGAAATGGCGTTATGGTCTTCGACTCGCGCGGCCAGCAGATCGAGCACATCCCGATACCTGACGAGAAATGGACGGCCAACGTTTCATTCGGTGGCAAGGATCGGAAGACGCTCTTCATCACGGCGAGCACCGGCCTCTACGGCATCAGGATGCGCATCAGAGGCGCTAACGCGGCGAAGTGACCATCGGAGAAACGCAAGCACATGAACGCAATTACCGTAGAGCCACACAAGCCCGGGAGCGCCCGTTTCGAGGAAATACCTGGGCCCGACGTGCACGACGGGTCAGTGCTTGTGGAGGCTGTCGCCGTCGGCGTCTGCGGGACTGACGTCGAGATCATCGAGGGGAAGTACGGCTGGGCGCCGCCGGGCCGCACGCGGCTGGTGCTCGGGCACGAATCGCTCGGCCGAGTACTCGTCCCGGACCCAGGCGGCAATCTGAAGGAAGGGGACCTGATCGTTGGTATCGTCCGCCGTCCCGACCCCGTGCCATGCTCCAACTGCGCCGTTGGTGAATGGGATATGTGCCGGAACGGCCAGTACACCGAGCGCGGCATCAAACACATCGATGGCTTCATGTCCGAACAGTGGCGGATCGAGCCGGAGTACGCCATGAAGGTGGATCGCTCGCTCGGTCTCCTCGGCGTGTTGCTCGAGCCCACCACTGTTGTCACTAAGGCCTGGGAGCAGGTGCAGGCAGTTGGGCAGCGGGCGTTCTGGGAGCCGCGCAACGTGCTCGTCACCGGGGCCGGGCCGATCGGCCTTCTCGCTGCACTTGTCTGCGCGCAGCATGGCCTGGATGTACACGTGTTGGACCGCGCTGTTTCGGGCCCGAAGCCCGAACTCGTGCGTGCCCTGGGGGCGACGTATCACACCGGGAGCGCTACCGATGTCGGCTTCAACCCCGACGTCATCGTCGAGTGCACAGGCGTGGGCCAAGTCATCAGCGATTGCCTCCGCGTTGCCTCGGCGGGCGGAATCGTTTGCCTTACGGGCGTCGGCAGCGGAGGCCGAACGACGGGCTTCACGGCCGATGTGGCCGCAACTATGGTGCTACAGAACAACGTCGTACTCGGCAGCGTGAACGCGAACAAACGACACTGGTACAAGGCGGCACGAGTGCTGGAGCAGGCGGATCGCGCCTGGCTCGGCCGGCTCGTCACGCGACGCGAGCGGCCGGAGGCCTTCATGCACGCCCTCCATCGGGAACCGGAAGACATTAAGGTAGTCATCCAGTTCGCGGAGGTGTGAGCGAAGGATGCGACCAAGTGCCCCGTGACCGCACACCGAAGTCGGAGATCGTGAACGAGACCCACCAAGTGTGAACTGGCGTAGCTGGTGAAAGGCGATTTATCACCAACGGGCCGGCTCTTTGTTGCACCGAAGTGACATGGACTGTCGAAGTTCTAAGCGTCTAACATCCCGTGAGAATGGCCACTGAGGAAAACCCGCCACCATCCAAATCGTTCTTTCAGTTCTCACTCCGTTTATCTTAGGACTTTTCGCTACGTGGCCCACGTTGGTTCTTGCTGAGAGATATGGGCGGGATACCACGCCCTTGATCCTGACCATCTGGTGCTTAGCCCTAGGAGCTTCCGCCGTTTGGCTCAACTGGGCGACATTCCGCCGCACAACAACCGTTCTTCCTTTTCTGCTAGCCGTTGTCATGATTTTCTTGGTCCGGCGATTTCAATAACGACGGCAACCTAGATATGGCATAAGGATGCGACTTAGCTGCGGCCGCAGGCCGCCTCTTCCGTCACCTTGCGTCAGAAGGCCTCAGGCTTGCCATGGGTGAGTCAAAGACAAAGTGAACCTTCTGAGTGTTATCGAGGAGGAAGTAGCACTCATTGACTTGGAGTCATTCCCGGTGGCCACTAGTGTTTCTTTCGGCGTGCCCAGTACGAAAATCTCAGCGCCGGCACGAGAGACACGTGCCATCATGCCCGCCGTGCCATCCGACGCCAACGCGCTGGTCCGGCTTCCACTCGGAAACTCCTTCGCCCACTGCGTCGATGATGCCCGCTGCTTCATGTCCGGGAACCCGCGGATACTGAAAGCCAGGCCAAGAGCCTTCTTTCGTAAACACGTCACTGTGGCAGACGCCACAGGCCTGAACCTTGATCCGCACCTGTCCTGCGCGCGGCTCGGGAATCTCGGGTTCGACAATCTCGAAATCTCCTCCGGTCTAGTGATCTGCGCTACCTTCATCGGGGCTACTGCTGGCACTGAGGCTACTCTGAGCGTTGCCATAAATCCTCCTGGGAACTTGCGTGTTATGGTTGAAGTGGTGGTGACGAGACCACGTATTTTTCAGCGCGTTGTTGTCTCACCTCAATAACGACTTCCAGCGCGACCGCGTGTCGAGCGAAAGGCCCGTGACGCCATACACATCGCCGCAAGGGTCTTGTCGTTTGCGAAATGTCTTTCAGCAATCGGAAGCGGCCTGAGCGACTCTCGGCTTTAATTACGAAAATGATCAGACCAAAAGATCGAATGGGAAACAATTGCCCTTTGGTGTCAGCAACACTTTGGTATCGATGGATGGTCGGAGACCTACTCACGTCGTCACTGCACAGCTAAAGGTGCGGGTTCTACGATGATCCCCGCAAGTGGCTCGAGATACCGCGGCAAACGCCGCCGTTTCCTCGTGTCTTACACCAACCCAGCCAATGTCTTTTCGAGGCGCGAAAAGGCTTGGATGATTTGGCTTCTGGGCCATTAATCAAATGCATGTTGCCAGGGCCGCAACTTCCCGCCCAAGAGCTGTTCGCGAGGCGCGTAAGCGTGGTTGCAACAGTGGAGGAGGTAGCGGATCACCTTGATCATGCGGTGAAGATCGCGGGAGTCGAACACGTGTCAGCAAATATTTGATTGGCAGTCAAGCATCCGGCAAGAACCCTTTGCCACCCGCACCCGAATTCCTGGATCGTCAACTCCAGTCGGCGGAATCTGCGCTTATCCCCTCCAAGCTTGACTCTGTCGCGCTCATGTTTGTTCGATCGCTCTTCTACATTGGTACGGGGATCGAGGGCGTGCCGCTAACGCCGGAGGTATCCGATCTTTTGTCATTGGGCAGCCAAGGCAGCAGGCTTCAGAATAATAAATTCCAATGGTATTGATACACCGATGTATTGCTGCGAAGTCCGTTGGAAGGCGATTCGTAGCGCGGATCGTCCTCGCCCTTTCGATTCGAAAGCAGTCACTGAACGTAGAAGCGCCACCGCCCGGTGACGTGAAGCACTGAGAGCTCCTGATGTCCCTCGGTTTCGAGGAATCGTCATGAAAGTTTCAGGTGCCGCAACAATATGAAGTTCGCAATGGTGAAGTAAATGACGAGTCCCGTCACATCGACGAGGGTGGCAACGAATGGGGCTGAAGCGCTTGCAGGATTTAGACCCAGCCGACGCAGAATGAACGGCAGCATAGAACCGGCGAGCGTCCCGAACGTCACCACACCGATCAATGCCAAGAAGATGGTTAAGGCAAGAATTGGAGTCTGCCCACCGTAAGTCCCGAACACTCTTTGCCAAATCAAGATACGCATCATTCCGATGGCGCCGAGAATCACACCTAAGGCCACGCCCGAGATGAGCTCACGGCGAATGACACGGAACCAGTCGCGCAGTTTGACGTCCCCCAGAGCCATGGCCTGAATGATGAGCGACGTTGCTTGGGAACCCGAATTGCCTCCGCTGCTGATGATGAGCGGAAGGAATAATGCAAGCACAACAGCCTTAGCGATCTCTTCCTCGAAGAAGCTCATCGCAGTTGCCGTGAACATCTCGCCGACAAAAAGGATCGCTAACCATCCGGCTCGCTTCTTGACCATTTCGAGGACCGACGTGTGCATGTAGGGGGTATCGAGGGCCTCCATACCGCCGATGTTCTGGATGTCGCGACTGGCTTGTTCCTCAACCACGTCTACGATGTCGTCAACGGTGACGATACCCACCATGCGCCGCTCGACATCGAGTACAGGGACGGCTAGCAGGCGGTTGTCGCGCACGACTCGGGCGACTTCCTCCTGGGCAGTCTGGGGCGTAACGAATACAAGGTCCTTCGCAGTCATGATTTCCTGCACCAGTTTGCCGGTGTCGGCAGTGAAGAGCTGCCGTAGTGAGACCACGCCTAGCAGGTGCTGATTCTGGTCGAGGACATAGCCGTAGTACATCGTGACCACGCTTGGGGCCTCTTTTCGAAGATAGGAAATCGCGACATCGGCTGTGATCTCCGGACGCAAGCGTGCGAAGCGCGGATTCATCAGGCCGCCAGCTTCGTCCTCCTTGTACGCTAGGAGGGCAAGCACCTCCTTGCGCGTGGGCTCGTCAAGTAGAGCTAGCAGTTTGTCACGACGTTCCGGCTCAGCTTCCTGGATCAAGTCCGCAGCATCGTCGGGCGGGAGTATACGCAACCAGACATGATGCTGTTCCTCGGGCAAGCCGAACAAGATAAAGGCTTGGTCATGACTACTCAGCGCGAGGAAAAAATCGGCTTTCTCGCCGGTATGCATTTCACGAAACTGCTTTAGGCGCTCGGCGTGCGAGAGATAAGGCCAGCGGTCCCAAAGCTGGTCGACCGCAGAAGGCATTGCGAGTTGGGTAGCCATGTGGTCATCGTTCCTATCGAAGTTGGTTTTAGTTTGCCGCCCGCGGCGCCCGCTCACACTATCACAGGATTGTTAAGAGAGATTGGCGGAGCGCGGGCGCAATGAAAGAAGGAATCTCCGGTTTAGGTTCTCGATTTGCGAGCATCGACCGAGAACGCGGATTTCGTGGCGAGGTCGCTGCACGCCACGTCTTTGAATTGGAGCTATACTTCTCCCACACTCTAGGAGATCGCAAAACCCTTCGGGATGTCACGTGGAAAATCGATGGAGGACGAAGCCAGTTCTGTGGTGACGAGCGAATCCAATTACCCAACTCTTGAGAACTGTATCCAGACGGGCTTGGTCATAAAACCCACAATTCACGGCCAGTTCAGCCCAGGGAAGCTCGAAGCAGGTCTGCATCCGTCGCACTGCCCGCTGAAAGCGCTGAATCCTGCACCAAGCCTTTGGTGCGAACCCGACCGGCTCGCGGAAGACCTGCGAGAAGCGCCGTTCGCTCCATCCCGTCTCCTTCGCCATATGCGAAACCTTCGCCACTGTGGGCGCCTGCTCGAACTGGCGCAAAGCAAACTCGACTGCCGGATGCATCAGAGAAACGCCTATGCTTCATGCGCTGCCCGAAGTTGAGCAGCAAGAATTTCTCGAGCATTTGGAGCTTCTGCTGGGGAGAAGGAGCAGGGGCGTTTCTTAGGCCTATTGCACCACCGGGGTCATGACTGGGGATAATCCGGCTGATTGACACTTGCAATCCTGCGCCGGCTTATAATAAACTAAACTAAATAGACTAAGTTCAACAGGGCGCTTATGAAAACAGTCAATATTCATGAGGCTAAGACTCAGCTCTCCAAGCTCATAGAAAAGGCGTCAAAAGGAGAGGCATTCGTCATTGCCAAAGCTGGCAAACCGGTGGTGAAGGTCACTGCCCTCAGCGCTCCAACCGGAGCTCAAGTACGGCGGCTCGGATTCATGGCGGGGCAGATCTCTGTGCCGGACGACTTTGACCGGATGGGCAAGCAGGAAATTGAGCGAATTTTCGGCGGTGGTGCATGAAACTGTTGCTGGATACCCACCTTCTTCTCCGGGCAGCGGGTGAACCCCAGCGGCTGTCAAAACAAACTCGAACCCTGATTGACGATCCGGGCAATGAGCTTCTCTTTAGCGCAGCGAGTTTGTGGGAAGTGGCGATCAAGCGCGGGTTGGACCGGAAGGATTTTAGAGTCGATCCGCGACTGCTGCGACGCGGCCTGTTGGACAATGGGTACACTGAATTGCCAATCATCAGCGATCACGTTGTTGCCACTGAGAGTTTGCCGCCGATTCATAAGGATCCTTTCGACAGGATCTTGGTGGCACAGGCGACTGTCGAGGGTGTAGTGCTGCTGACCACAGACTTATTGGTGTCACAGCATCCGGGTCCTATCAGGACAGTCTAACTCGCGAAGAACACTTTTTTACACCAACCGCTCGAATGGAGGACGGTAATGGCTGACGAGGCTATGGACGATGATATGAGAGAGGTTCTGGACAAACTGCAGAGAGCTAAAGACAAAATCAAGAGACGAGCGAGAAACACAATCGGACAGAAGAAATCAAGCGGCGTGAGGGAATACGTCTCTGGAATGCGCTCGTGGAAAAGGTTGAGAAGTTTTGTGCACGGTACGAGCCTAAAGAAACGTTGAAACTCAAGAAGGCTCAATCGGGTAGGACACAAGAGTAATGAAGCCGACGCACCGTCCTAACGAAGGTTTGTGTCCTTTGGTGAATGTTCCTATCGGGCTAGCGTCGTCGATGATCGTAAAGTTCTGAACGCGCCAAGGCGCAACCCGCGAGCATGATCGGCTCACTGCAACAAAAGGAGAAGTGCTTTGGCGACCTCGTGTATGTCCACGTTATCCCCGGCATGTCCATTAGAAAAGAGGAACCCTATTGCCAATGACTTGTGGATAAAACTGACCCTTGGTCTTTCCAGCTGCACTCAGGAAATAAGCATTGGTCGAATCTAAGACATACGAAATTGTGCAGGCGTTCACGTCAAAGTTTACCCGGACAGTTACGCTGTAGGTGCCTTTCTCGAAAAGTATCCCAAATTCATGGTCGTTTGATCTCAGTCGGTTCTATCATCTTCATCAGTAATCCGGTGTCTCGGCGGTCGTCTCCGGTTGGAATACAGCGCTTTGCCACAAATGGCGTTTTGGGGCTGGGACACTGACGGAAGATAGTCTGCACGGGCAGTGGGAAACGAGAGCATGCAAAAACCTACCGCAGGGCTACCGGAGCAAGGGGCTCAAACGTCGTCCGCTGCTCGGGATCTCATCCCGTCTGAAGGCGAATACCAACCAAGAACCCGAACCGGTGTAGGGAACGGAGGGATTTTGGTTTCGACCGATGAAGTGTCTCCTGGATGTGTCGAAGGCGAGTCCGATTCCCGTTGGGCCGAGATTCTTGCTGCCGCTTCGAGCCCTGACTTTCAGCGAGCACAATTTGTCCGTTTAATCCTCATGGAGATGTCATCGGCTTGCCACGAACTTGGCTTGGCGACGGGTCATTCCTCCCTCTCGTTTAAGATCAAACCGCTGACGGCCGAAATTCACGGAGAATGGTAGTCGCACCGGTTTGTGAGCGGCGTCTCGGAGACCTTGCACTTCGCTGCTCCTTTTGGTGCACGGCCGCTTTTTCGCTTCTTCATAGAACAGGGTCGGAGTGGCCTATATTTCGCCATCTTTTACCGTCGCCAATCCGAAAGCAATGTTTATTGCGACAACGAACTGGCGACTGACGAAAACGCATTATTTGCGTTGCCGCCGATTAGCCGAACAGTCCCGATTACTAGGACCAGAATCACAGCCAACATGACGGCGTATTCTGCGATGTCCTGTCCTTTCTCGTCGTGCAGGAGCCTGTAAAGGGTAGTCATATTCCTCCCTTGAAAAGGAAATTGGTGTTTCTTGCCTCTCGGAACGGCCTGAGAAACGCGGGACGAGCTAACAGCGCAGCGTCTCGTCCGGAGTCAGAACCGATATCACTAGAGGGTCTGCAGACTGATTCGTCCAGAGACGCGAAGACTGGAGTTTGGAAGGTATTATTGTGGCGACCAAAACCGCGAGTACAACAACCGCCCGGGGAGGTGCGCACTTCGCGTGGATTCTGAGGGGTTCTGTGTTGCGATGGAACGCGGCATCAGGTAGGTCGACCTGCGGTAAGACTTGAATTGAACAGACGATCAGAAGGACGCCGCCAAGCACCATTAGACGGGAAGTGCTACAGAACTTCATGAGGAGCACGGTACGCTCCCAGCTGAGGTGTGTCAATCTCCGCATCCGACCTCTCCGAGTACAATTTCTGGTCGAGCCAGAAAAATTGAGGACGAGTGCCAACCGATCACCTAATAAAGAGCGCGTCTCTTATGCGATCAAAGACTTTCGCCGAATTGTGAGAGCTATCCCAATCAGCCCAATACCTATTAGCGTCGACGTGGCTGGCTCAGGGAGCACAAAGTGACCATGCCCTCCCAGGACATGGCCAATTCCCATCGCAAGCTGTGACTTAGTGACCCCAACAAATTCAACCACGCCACCTCTCACGAATCTTCCAGTGAAGTCCGTCCCCGCGAAGCGGCCAGCAAGCTGAAAGATTATTGTTTGCCCTGTCGATTCCACAGGAATCCAGAAGACCGGACCCGTGAAGCTGGCGTTAAGGATCACGCCCTTCGGCTGACCGACTTGCCTTTGCCAATTAGCTCGAAAATACCACCGGCGAAAGTTGCTCTATCGCCCTGGAAAAGCGTCCTGCATCCCGACAAGCATGGGCCAGTAGAAAACATGACTGAACCCAACGAATGACCATGAGGTGCAACAATCCCGCCATACTGTTGCAGCTGGACTCCTCTAGAAACTATTCCACCTGTCGAGATTGAGACCGAGCCGAATCCGAACCCAATGTCGATGCCACTCGCCCGAACCGCCGTAGGCAGTACTAGAGCCATGAGAGCCAAAACTATCGCTCGCTTCATATCGTCCTCCTAGGAAAAGCAGCCCTTGGATTACGCTTTCTCTTTTTGGCCCGTATTGCGTTGCTTAGATTTCTCTTGGAAGCAGCTGCGGAGAACAGCACTTTAGGGCTTCCAAAGAGAAGGATACACCCTTTTGATCTACCCACACAGATGTCTATTCAATGGCTACTTATCACTGCAGTGAACGCCGAACCCGGGCACACTGCTTTTCCGAACGCAGCCTTCTCAGGCCCGTTGAAGCACGGTCTGCTTCGTGCTCTGTTCAACTCGATGCCATCATCGCCCAACTCACGAGCATGGAAAAATACGGCGCAGGTGGGCTGGACGTCGAGAAAAAATCACGAGCCCGGTCGAAACCGACCTTTGACATCCCCTTTTTTAGAACTCATGACCCCATTGGTCAATCGGTGAAATGGCCGATATCACGCCACGTGAGACAGTGCTAAACTCCGTGACGCCTCGCTCATGTCGACTTCTGGCTCGGAGACAACAACGTGCGATGTGTGGTACATGAGGGCCCGAAGTTGTTGGAGCGTTGGTCGAACAATGAGACTGCAGTGACGCTTCTCGTCAATGATTGTACGCATAGCTTAGGCCAAGTGCGCACCGTCGACGTTAGCTACGAGAAACAATCGGTCACAGTTGAGCTGGATGACGGCGCGGAGGCTGGTTTGGCCTGGTCGATACCGAAATGTTCCATTGCGTTAACACCGGGGCGCTTGCAGAATATGCAAATCTCGGTTGGAGGAATGCCTTAGTAATTCGCTTGCCGGTTGGAGCAGGGAGAAGGGGGGAGATGGCTCACTTTCGCGGAGCCTAACAATTCTAACTTGTCGAAAACAGGCTTATAGCACAATCTCGCCGTTTATTTGCCAAAAGCCGTGCAAATGAGGCGTAAGTGCGATCGCGGCGCTAGCGGTACCCGTTTACGAGCATGATCGAGCTGTCTGATTGGTCCACCTGAACATACACCAGGGATTTGCCATCGGGAGCGACAGCAGGATTGATGACGGTCTTTTGAAACTTCATCACGGAAAATATTTTCTTTGTGGCGAAGTCCTTGAACATCAAGTGCCGGCCTTCCCCCAGATAGCTGACGAAAAAATAGATGCCTCTCGGCGCCAGGGTCCACTGACACCAGCACTGGAGTCCATTGCCCTTCAGGGCTTGCGTTTCCTCACCGCCTCCTATTGGCATTTTCAAAATCTCGTCCGAAATCAAGCTCTTCGAGTAATACACAAAGCCGTCTGCAGATTCGATCGGCCCCACTCCACCATTCTTTGTCAGCTGCACAGGAGCGCCGCCAGACGCCGGGACTTTCCACACTTGCGTGGGCTCGTTGCCTCGATTTGAAGCGAAGTAAATCCACTTGCCATCGTGTGACCAGCTAGGCACTGCATTGTCCGCTCCAGCATTCGTCGGAACTAGTCGAGCGGTTCCGCCCGCTGCGTCAATGCGATAGATCTCGCTGTGCTCATCCGGGCGATAGTCAAACGCCACGAACCCCCCATCATGCGACCAACGGGGCGTCCCGGAAAATCCGCCCAGGTATGTGAGTTGGGCCTCGCTCGAGCCGTCCGCATTCACGGTCCAGATTTCCGGATACCCGGAGCGGCTCGATTCAAATACGATCTTCTGGCCATCTGCGGAAAAATGGGGCACGCCCAACTCGTTCTTGGAAGCGACGAGAATCTTTGGCTCGCCTTCCGCGTGCTTCGTATCTCGCAACCGCAAATGCCGGAGACTCGAATGATATGTACCGCTTGCGTAAGCGAGCCGATGGCCTTTCAGCGAAAGGGCTGGTGAATTGGCGGGTAGTCCCACACCTTCCAGGCGTCGTGGCGCGCCGCCTGACGCAGATAACCGCCACAGCGCCATGATTCCTCCCCGGTTGGAGGCGAAAATGATCTCTTTGCTGTCCGGAGTCCAGGCAACCGGGCCGGCCACGAAACGACTGTCAAGAGTTAGCCGAGTAGCTTCACCGCCGGCAACGGGTACTACGTAGACATCTTCCACGAAACCCGGCCCGCTCGACCGGAGAAAAGCGATCAGTTTCCCGTCAGGAGAGAACGAAGGCGACCAGTCACTGTATTCCGCTGGGGGTGAAGTCAGGAATCGCTTCGAGGAATCCGCGAGGGATACAAGCGCGATAGCCGGTTGTTTCCGAGGATCCGACAAGCTGAGGGTGAAGTATTTCCCGTCCGGCGACCAGGAAAAATCAGGGGACATGTCTACATGCTGGGAATATTCACCCTCGGCCTCATAGATTTTTCTTGGGGTGCCGCCGAGCGCCGGAAGCAAATAGATTGTAAAGTTGGTCGCCAAACCTCGCGCGAAAGCAATGGAGCGGCCATCCGGAGACCATACCGGGCAGCAGTCATCAGAACTGGTTGTAAGACGCAGTGGCTTCTCCCCGCCCATCACAACGGCATAAATTCCAGATCGCTTTTCGTCTGGGTCGAACACGGTGTAGGCGACCTGATTGCCGTCCGGTGAGAACGTCGGATGATCTTCGATCGATATCATTCCTGTGAGAGGCACAACTTCGTTGATGGTTGTTCCCGCGAACCTCTCGGCCCTTCGCAAGTACGTCCACCAGACAGTGACGATGACAGCCAATACACCCACCAGACCGACCCACTTCATCCACGAAGTTCCTCTAGTTCTTCCACTGGAGGCAATTTCCTCGGGGTGATCACGCGAAACAGACTCTACGGCTCCAATGAAACGGTAGCCCTTTTTGGGGACTGTTTCGATGTATCTGGGTATCTCGGCGGAATCGCCCAGAGCGTCGCGAACCCGCTTGACTGCCGTGTTCAATCCGGTGTCGAAATCCACAAACGTATTGGCCGGCCAAAGAGCCGCACGCAACTCCTCACGTGTCACCAGCTTCCCCGGGTGTTCTAGGAGTTTCAGCAGGATCTGGAAAGGCTGAGCCTGAAGATGAATGCGCACACCATTCTTGCGAAGCTCGCCAGTTTGGGTGTCGACCTGGAATGCTCCGAAAGAGTACATAAAGGACTGCTATCTGGCTTTTCGTCTGAACTCGCGCGAGTCTACCACAGCCTCTGGGCTGAAGTGATGTTTATAGTCTTACTTATCCTTCTGATATCACTGGGATTGCTGCGACACAAGAATTCCAGATGGATTCCAGACCCGGTCTATGGTGCCAACCTCTGACATAACGGAATTTTGGCGCTCCCGCAATCGCGGATCGAGGGAGCGCAATGAAACTCACCAAGCTGTTCCTCAGGAGCGTGAGCATCTGGGCCGTAGTCTTGTCCTTTATTGTCGGGGACACGAATGAAGCTAGAGCGTGCCCGGTGGATTCGGTCGGAACAGCGAGCCGAGTCGAGCTTCCGTTCAAGCTTCATGATGGGTATCTGATAGTGGTTGAAGGACGCATTGGCGCGCGGCAGCACTTGAGGTTCGCATTGGATACTGGATCGACCTACAGCGTCTTGCGCTCCGATCTGGCGGAAGGCATCAATCCCAGTAAACACGCCACTCGCGTCCTGAACTTGGACCACGTGGTGAGCCGGGAGCTATGGGACGTTCCCGATTTGCAGCTCGGGCCGTTGCGCTTTTCGTCTTTGCCTATGATGTTGCATAGTTTGGACTATCTTCGTTCTACCGGGCCATCAGTGGACGCGCTGATCGGTCTGGATGTGCTGCAGCGGTGTAGCTTCGCCATTGATTTTGAACGCCACGTGATTGTGTTTGGTACAAGCCGAAGGTTGCGCTCTGAAGCACGCTTAGATAGTTCCGAACCCTACTGGGCAGTGGAAGCCGTGCTGATGAATCGGTCCGTGCGCCTTATTGTAGATACCGGGGTTCCCTCGATTCTTCTTTATCGCGACCGATTGGGGAACCGCTTGCCGAAACTTCCTGTCGAGCGCGTGATCCGCGGTGTGAGTGTCGGGGGCACAGCCTCATTGGAAGTAGTCACCCTTCCGTCGCTTCAGCTCAACGGTAAGGAGCTGAACCGCCGTGCGGTGATGCTCGAAAATTCCCCGCAGAAAGCATTACCTCGAGTGGATGGGTACCTCTCGCTGGTCGCTTTGGGAGCTCGTCGACTCTACGTGGACGTCGAAAATAACGTGATGAGCTGGGAATAACCCTCGTACAGGAGCTATCTGTTCGGGACGATTGAACAACTCTAGTCTGTAGTCCAGAACCGCACGATTCGGTAACAACTCAGTGGTTTACTTGTGGAGCTCAATAGCGGTGATATGTGGAGTGTGGTTGTCGTCGGCAGATTCGACGTAGTCAACTTTTGCTGATCTGTTTTCCAAGTCACTGCAGGGTTTTAGATCGCGAGTCAGAGTAAATAGGGAAGTGAATTGGATTTGATAGTAGTTCTCTGAATGGAGCGCCACGGTGTGTGGGGGAGAAGTTACGGTTAAATCGATTGTCGGTGGGTCGCAACGCACGATTTTGAGCACTCCGACTACGGAGCGGTGTGGCCCGCCGGGAACAAATCCGCGATTATTGGAGTGCGCTGGCTCTTTTGTTTCATTTCCCGAGTTTGTTGTTTTCTCCTGAGAGATTTTCTCCTCCGCAACCAAAGAAGACGCATATGCAAGAGCATCCTTCAGCCGCTGATCGACAGCCGCGCCTTCCTCCGGAGTCTTGGCCACCATGGCCGCAGCTCGTAGCGTCTCTATAGCAGAGCCCGCTTCCCCCATGCTCAGCAGAATGTTAGACAGATTGATCCGGTAGCCTACATTGTTTGCATCCAGCGAAACCGCCGTCGATGCAAACCTCTTCGCTTCTTCCAGGCTCCTGCCGCGGCTCCACAGAAATTCCGCAAGTTGGTTATAAGCTGTCGCAGATGCGGGATCCAACTGGATCGCCTTGCGAAGTTCGCGTTCTCTCTTTGCGGCTTCGGCCGATTCCAGGAGAGCTGCTGTCGACTTCGCCGGAACGTTATCTGGATCTTGCTTTAGTATGTGGTCCACCAAAGCACGCGCTTCTTCGAATCTTCCGCTGCAAGCCAAGAAGTCCGCTTGTACCGCCTCAGCCTCTATCGCCTCAATTGACTCTACTTCAAACTCCGAATCATCAACTTTGACTAGATTTCTTTTTTCGAGATGGTCAAAGCTCTGTTGCTCGACATAGGACCTGAGAAGTTTTTCCATCTTCTTAAGGTCACCAAAGGCACGACTGCCAGCGGTGACCGGGTCCACTTTTTCTCTCACAAGTTTCGTGTAGAGCTCGAGCCTTGAGGTTCTTTCCTCATAATCTTTCAGCGTTAAATAGTGAGTTATAGCCCATGACTCTGCATAGAAGACTGAGCCCGTCTTCTTGTCGATGTAGTCTGGAGAGTTCTCGTCAATGGCGAACAGAGTGGTAAGAGGCAGCCACTTTTCCTTGCGCAACAATGCGAGGTAATGCTGATTCGGTTCGCCGAGCAGAATATTCTGATTGTGAACCTTAGTATTTGCGTAAAACTCGGCCAAACCTTCGTCCAACCATAAAGGGACCGAATGGGTCGCCTGATCAAGCAGCAAGTGAGTGTATTCGTGAAATGCGACCGGGAACGGATCGCCACCCTTGCCATCCAGTCGCATGAGTATGTAACTTTTTCCAGAATCCCGCAGGAACCACCCGCGTAGTTCCAAAGTTCCCTTCGACAAGTAAATACCAGGTTGAAGTGTGCGAAAGACGTTTTGGGCCTTGATCGCTAATACAATCACAGCTGATTCTTGGTCGGAATCCACTTGAGGGTAAATATCTTGAAACAATCCTCGCATGTGCTCGAATTGAATAGCGACCCTCCGCCCTTGCTTCGCGCTTGCGTCTGTGAGTACGGTAAAGTGGGGACTGTGCACCTCAACCCAATTTCCAGACCGCTCCTGCGCCATGGCCACAGTGGCTGCCAAGATTGCGAATAGCACGAGCACATGCTTCGACATAGCGGCGACAAAACGTATTGCTAAATATGAAACTTAACCTGTCTGAGCCCCGGGAAAATTGGGGTTTGCAGGAGCCTATGTGCGGCTAGGTTAGTCCACAATCTCGGCACAAATCAATTGGCTTGAGGAGAGTGTTTTGTCAGTGACAGGGGACTATTCGAGGCAAGAGCGAGACCTTTTGCACAGCTTTCATTGACTCCCCGCGCCTGTTGTGCCAAACTCCTGCAACAAGATTCGGGTTTCATTTCTGGGGGCTGCCATGCTGATTCGCTGGATGGGGCGGCTCTGGACCAGCATCCTTTTGGTCACTGCCTTCTTCGTCTGCAACACGTCTGCTCAGGGTCCCACCACAACCGATGTGCCGCTCCAACAGGATCCTCTGAGTTCTCAAAACGCTGCTCTGCGTACAGGTGTACTCGTCATAAAGCTGTATTCCGAGAGCACGAGCATTCGCTTAGAGAGACAAGCTGTCCTCAAGCTTACTAACCTTGCCGACAACTTGGTCACTTGGCAGACGACGGACAATACATCTCAGAGCGTGTTCACGAATATCCCGTACGGCAGATATGAACTGGAAGCAAGTCAGGCAGGATACTTCACGACGCACAATGCATTTGAGCTGCTCGACTCCTCGACGAACATTGAGGTTGTGCTTCGGCGCGATCCATCAGCGATTAACGTCAGCGCAGCTGACTCAGTTTCACCACCGCGAGCACGGAAACTAACCAAGAAAGCAATCAGCCAGCTGAAATCAGACCATCTTTCGCAAGCACAAAAGGAGCTGGACCAGGCATACTTGCTCGTCCCGGCCAATCCAGATCTGAACTACCTTTTAGGGTATTTGTATTTCAAAAAAGGGGATGTCGACAAAGCCGGAGGATACCTCTCGACAGTATCGAATGTGAGCCCTCAGAACGCCGAAGCACTCACGCTTCTCGGAAGAGTCAGTCTGGAGCGCGAAGACTACCCGGCCGCGCGATCGGCGCTCGAGCGAGCTGTGCTGCTGGATTTCGAAAATTGGCTACCGCATAGTCTGCTTGCTGACACATATCTCCGGCAAAGTGAATATGAAAAGGCTCGCGACGAAGCTGAAATCGCGATCTTGAAGGGTGACCATGCTGCGAGCTTATCCCGACTGATTCTTGGGCAATCGCTTCTGGCACTCGGTCGCAATCACGAGGCTGAAGACTCCCTCGACAGGTTCTTGAAGGAATCGCCGCAGCATCCAATGGCGGGCCAAGTGCGAGACTTTATCGCCACAATGCAAGTCCAAGTCGCAACCACTCCCTTTCAATCGACAAGCTCCGGCGTTCACATCTCTGAGCTTGATCCCCTTGCGATGTTTCCTGCACCTGGACTGCCGGCGAAATCTTGGCAGCCACGGGGAATTGATGAGGTCAAGCCTTTCATCGCACAGAACGTAGTTTGCCCATTTAAGCAACTCCTCGACGAGACAGGCAATCGGGCCAATCAGTTAGTTCAAAATGTCGAGCGCTTTGCAGCGGTCGAGGACTTGCTTCACCAAACACTCGATGATTACGGAATCCCGACACGCAGCCAAACTCGCAAATACAATTATGTAGCGAGCATCTCAGAGCCGCAGAGCGGGATTTTGAACGTCGATGAATACCGTGCCGAAAAACTAACTCTCGAAGGCTACCCCGATCACATTGCCAGTACTGGTTTTGCAGCGCTCGCCCTGGTGTTCCATCCTCACATGCGCGATAGTTTTGCTATGTCATGCGAAGGGCTTGGCGACTGGCATGGACAAGCAACGTGGCTGGTCCACTTTCGACAGCGTGGCGATCGCCCGAACCATATTCACGCCTATAAGCTCGGCCAAAAAACTTACCCAATTGCCTTGAAGGGAAGGGCGTGGATCTCCGCTGACAACTCCCAGATCATGCGGATCGAAGCTGAGATGGTGAATCCGGTTCCGGAAATTCGACTTTTGAGTGAGCATCAAATCGTGGAATACGGTCCGGTGTCGTTTCCAAAGAAAAATACAACCGTCTGGCTGCCTAAGAACGCAGAGATTTATTTCGATTTCCGCAAACACCGCTACTTTCGCCGTCACAGCTTCGATCATTTCATGTTGTACTCGGTCGAAACCGATGAAAAACGGAAGGAGCCGGAATTGCCTTCAAGCTGAGGAAAATGCGGGGCAACGCTTTCGAGATTCCCTTGTCTTCCCGCGCAAGAGTTCCTCGATAACGAGGATCGCCCAAGCAATTGCGAATGTTTACAGCCCAAACACTCCGGCGACGCTTCGGAAGAGAAGGGAAGCGCTTTCCCCGAAGTACCTGTTCGGCAGACCTGAGTTCGTTTTCCGTCAGCGGACTCTGAACGACCGCCTGCAAATCGATATCGCTTTTCTCCGGCGCAAAATCTCCTTAGGCCAGCGAGCCGGACAGATATAGCCCGACAAGTTTTCCGCCGAGAGAGCGCTTCACTCCCTCCATCCACCCGAACAAAACGTGTTGATCGCAGCATATGGAGTTGCGTCTTTCATTCGCCGACCCTGCCAAAGGAATCTTAGTCGGATTGGAAGATTTGCAAGAAATTCGCCCACTCTTGGGCAAAACATTTACTTTTTCTTGACAATTCCGTTGTTAGTCCGCGAGTAGCATTGATTCGGCGTGGCTGGGGTGTCTTCCCCGTCGGTCCAAGCGCGAGAGAATACTCGAGTGTAGGTCGCGCGATGGCTGACCTCTCACCTGCTACTTAGACCGGGGAAAGAAGACTTCGCCATGGCGCATCCGTCTTCCCGCCTCTTCTTATCGCACGCGGCTTCGTTGACCGCTATCAGGATCGCGCCATTCGATCCCGTCCTCTCTTAAGCACAAAATTGCTTTGGGCCGATCACGGCGCGAATTTCAGCGGCAGCAATGGTCGAGATGCCCGGTGCGCGGGTTTTCGTTGTCAGTACCTGGTCATCGGACTGGATTCGCGAATCGTCTTCTTGGAAAAACATTCGGCAAGAGTCAAACAAGAATCGAGGCAACGAGTTTTATGTTCGAATCGAGAGCTCACAATCGTGTCGGATTGGCTGGAGAGTTTCTAAGGAACTGCATTTTACGATGCAGTCACGCGATTTCCAGGATCCCTTCTGCCACGAGTAGGAAGGTGGCAGTGACCGTCCTGCTTAGCTGCGTTTCCGCGGCGGCCCAGACGCTCACAACCCTGTACGATTTCGGTTCCAATCCGCGCGATGGGGCCGACCCGCTGACCGGTGCCGTCTTCGACAACGCTGGCAACCTCGTTGGCGCAGCCGCCATTGGAGGTGGTTCAGGTCGCGGCCTGATCTTCCAGTTGTCGCCCCCAGGAACACCCGGAGGTCCTTGGACTGAAACCGTACTCAAACGGTTTCATAAGAATCCCGATGGAGCGTTTCCGGAATGCCGTCTGATTGTTACTTCGACGGGAGAACTTGTCGGAACCACCTTTGAAGGCGGTACCAACAACGGCGGGATTGCTTTCGCATTGGTCCCGCCTGTTGTGGCGGGCGATCCCTTCAAGAAACTGGTGATTTATAACTTTGGAGGCTTTCCAGGCGACGCAGTGAATCCTAACGCGGGACTATTGGCTAACGGGCCAGTCTATTACGGCGTAGGTAGCGGTGGTGCAAACTTCACCGGCGCCGTTTTTCAATTGACGCCTCCAACCCGGCGCGGACTTCCCTGGACCGAGACCATTCTTTATGGCTTTGAGGAGCGCGGTTCCGGCGATGCTGCATTTCCATCGAGCGAATTGATTATGGATAAGAAGGGCAATCTCTACGGGACCGCCTTGCTCGGTGGCACCAACGATGTGGGAGCAGTGTACGAATTGTCGCCGCCCGCGGTTGTGGGTGGCCCTTGGACAGAGCAGGTCCTGTTTTCTTTCAACGGGGCGGATGGAAGTTCTCCTGCCGGCCGTTTGCTGCTCGATGCGAACGGCACGCTATTCGGAACGACGGATGGAGGGGGTGCGGGCGAAGCAGGCACCGTGTTCCAACTCGCTCCCCCGGCGGCACCCGGTGAACCGTGGACCGAGACCGTACTCTACAGCTTTTCGGGCGCTGTGGACGGAAGCAGCCCCGTAGGCGGTGTCGTGATGAACCAGCAGGGAAGGCTCTTTGGAACCGCGCAACATGGCGGAAACGGTGGTCCTCGAATTAGTGGTAGTGTAGTGTTTGCACTCGATCCTCCAGTGCAGCCAGGCGGCGCATGGACCGAGACCGTGCTTTACGCTTTTGGCGGCCCCGACGGCTTTGCACCTGCTTCCCTCCTGACGTTGAAGAAGGGCAAACTTTATGGGACCACAACACAAGGTGGCTTCTTCGGAACTGGTACGGTGTTTGTGTTGAAACCCTAGGCATATCCGGGATAGGCTTGCGAGTTCAGTTTATCGATGTCGAAGTCTTCTTCCTTCTTCCACAGTGTCAGCGTAATGGCTGCCATCTTGGGTGCCAACGTGAGGCGCACCATAGAGCGAAACGTCGTTGCTCTTCGCTATTGACAGTGCTATACCACTAGTCCATGGCAGAGGCAGCGCGAACCACGACGCCTGAGGCTCAGCTTTTCCGTGATGTTTTCAATGCGAGCCCTATCGGGATTGTAGTAGAGAACTTCGAGGGGCAGCCGCTCTTCGTTAATCCTGCCTTCTGTTCATTCCTCGGATTTAGTGAGCAGGAACTACGCGACAAACACTGTGTGGATTTTTCTCCTCGTGAAGATGCGGAGAAGGACTGGGCGCTTTTTCAGCAATTGAAAGCAGGGTTGATAGATCACTACCAACTGGAGAAACGCTATTTTCAGCGGGACGGTTCATTGATCTGGGGACGCTTGAGCATCTCCTTGTTGAATAGTCGTTCATCGCCGCTGGTCATTGCGATGGTCGAGGACATCACATACAAAAAGAGGGCAGAGGAAGTACTGCGCCGACATTCGGCAATTGTGGAATCGTCAGAAGATGCGATTGGTTCGGTGACTCCGGAAGGCGTTATCGCGAGTTGGAATGCAGGTGCGCAGCGCATCTTCGGCTACAGCGAGAGTGAAGTGGTGGGGAAGCCAGTCACGATTCTTGTCCCGCCTGAGCGACCCGACGAGGAGAACCAGATTCTTGAAACGTTGAAGGCGGGGGGGCGGATTGATCAACTTGAAACGGTTCGTGTCACCAAAACAGGTGAAAGAATCCACGTGTCCGTAAGTATTTTCCCAATTAAAGATTCAGCCGGCAACACAGTCGCTTTTTCTGGTATCACTCGTGACATCACTGAGCGAAAGCGAGCGGAACAGGCGCTACTCGAAAGTGAAGAGCGATTGCGTCTCGCTGCGCAAGCCGGAAGGATGTTCGCCTATTCATGGGATGCGGCCACCGATATCATCGAACGCTCCGGTGAGGCTACGGAGATACTCGGCATAAGAAACCAAGAGGCTGCTACAGGTTCAGCGATTGCGGCGATGGTTCACCCGGATGACAGGGAAAGACTGGAAGCCGCCTTGACGAAGCTAAGTATCGAGAATCCGGTTCTTCGGATCACGTATCGGTTCATACGCCCGGATGGAGCCGTCACTTGGCTGGAACGGAATAGCCGCGCGTATTTTGACACAAACGGTAGCGTAAAGCGCATCGTTGGGATGATTGTCGATATCACGGATCGGAAGATCGCAAAAGCGGCGCTCGCAGAAATGACTCGAAAATTGATCGAGGCGCAGGAGCAGGAACGGACTCGGATCGCGAGGGAGCTTCACGACGACGTCAATCAAAGGCTCGCAATGTTGTCTCTGGAACTGGCACAACTTCGAGACAATCCTTCCGAGGTCGAAAGCCGCGTGCCAGACCTGCGAAGACAAATAACCGAGATTTCTAACGACGTACAAGAGTTGTCACACGACTTGCACCCGTCAAAATTAGAGTATCTGGGTGTCGTCGGCGGACTGAAAAGCTGGTGCCAGGAGTTTGCTGCGCGGCAACGTTTCGAAATAGACTTCAGAAGCGACGTTTCCAGCCATCTACCGCGTGAACTCGGGGTTAGTTTGCTTCGAGTTCTCCAGGAGGCCCTACATAATGCGACGAAATACAGCGGCGTGAAACGGATCGAAGTGGAACTTCGGGAAGACTCGGGCGGGATTCATCTCACAATCAGGGATTCAGGCAAAGGGTTCGACATCGAGACGGCCCTAAAAGGCAACGGTCTAGGGCTGACCAGCATGCAAGAACGCGTACGGCTCCTCGGTGGCACGATTTCCATTGACTCGAAGCCGTTGGGAGGAACGACAATCCATGCTCGCGTGCCGTTTGAGTCAGAACAGGGATCTGAACTGGCCGGATGACTGTGCCCTCTCAGTCAGACTAAACCAGCGAGTGCTGTGCACAGATTCTTTCGAGGACATCCTTGCTTCCTTTTCGGTGATGCTGCCCCGCTGAGGTCCAGCACTGAATGTCGACATCATAATTCCTGACGAACTCGTCCCAACGGTGTTCCTGATGAATCGCCGCATCCGCATTGCCTTGTGCCCACAAGGCAGATATACACTCTCAACCGACCGCAACATGGCGGTGCCCTTCGTTCGCCATTCGCACCGCTTCTACTATGACGTCTGGTATAAGTGCAGATCGATTTTGGTCGGTCGCGGTGCAGTCAGTCACCGTTGAGAGCAAATCAGCAACGTTCACAAGGATAAGAAGGTTCCGTTCAACCGCGCTCTCCACGTCCACACCATCTGTCCTCAATTTCCGAAGAAGCTTAGCGCGATGGGATTCGGTCACCATAACAACCATTGCATTACCACTTTCCAGAGTGAGTTCTATCGAGTGAGCAAGCCCATCCACTAAAACGGCATCATCTGCGCAGACCGTGAGTTCATGGCGTTCAACGTCATGGAGTCCTGAACGTGCAACAACCTTCCCGCGCAGAGCACGGTCGGCATTGTCGATTGCATTGCGATCTTTCAAACCGGTGCTGACGAACTGTTCTCCGTGAAGAACCGCTTCTATCGCAGGCAGAAGTTGGCTTCCAGCCTCCGACTTGACGACATAGCCACCAGCCCCGGTTGTCAAAGCCTCCTCCACGATATCGGAGGCGCGATTTTCGCTCACGAAGAGAATTTTGGACCTCGGACAAACCTTTCGAATTTGGCGAGCGGCCTGTATCCCATTCAATGCTGGAAGACCGATGTCTAGCAGGATGAGATCTGGCCGCAACTGTTGTGCTTGTTGAACAGCTTCGGCTCCATCGCCCGCTTCTCCCACAATCTGCAGTTGTGGGTGTGCCTGAACTTTTTTCGCGAAGAATTGTCGGAACGGCTCGTTGTCGTCAATGATGAGGACGGAAATTTTTGAGTTTTTCAAATTGCCTCCATGTGATTTGGATCACGTCACAGGCTGGCGTGGTGAGATCTGACCTCTAGAGAATTGCATTGACTTACGAGTGCCCCGCGTGCCGAGATAATGGACCAAATCCGGTGAACTGAAAAGCTGCTAATTGTAACAGCTGAAAGGCGGGCTGACCTTCCCGCGCATAGACCCTTTTTTCGAGTCGTCTCCGGAGTTAGCGCCCGCCCCCGATTGCCTTCCCCAAGACCATCCAGAGGCGGGATCAAGTGCACGGGACAGGCCACGAGGGCGACCTTGAACCGTGTGCACACTTGAAAAATCAGTTTTTCGATGCCGTAATTCTTATGCTTGGTGGAAGCCATTTGTTGTTGCTCGAGAGCAAGCAGTATCAGAATGTCGCACATGATCAGCAGAAATTAGAGCCGCCCGCGCCGTTGCCCGGACGTGAGCGGCTCTCGTTTGAGGCTCATGTTTGTGAGTTTCAAAAAGGTAGATCAACACTGATCTCGCAGAATACTGTCAAGAACGACAGGCGGGCCGGAGCTCTGCTAGGTGTACAGTCCCTCGTCCCGCAACAGCGGGCTGAGGAGACTCACTATGGGATTTCTTGCATGGATCGTGGTTGGTCTGATCGCCGGTTGGCTCGCTGGTCAGCTTATGAAGGGTGGTGGCTACGGTACGCTCGCGGACATCATTCTTGGACTCCTTGGCGGACTTTTGGGAGGTTGGATCTTCGGGAAACTGGGAATCTCCACGGGTGGGGGCATGATCGGGTCAATCATTGTTGCGTTTATCGGTGCGGTGATTCTTGTCGGGATTACGCGCTTGCTGAAGAGAGCTTGATTTCTGACGCTAACCAAGCCAGCGGGCGATTACACAGATTTATCGAGCGTTGCCTGCAACGTATATTTCATCGGAAGGAATCAACGCGAAAAGCCCGGTTGATTCTATGAAGGTGGACGTGGCTGCCAATGCAAGCCATAGCAGAGACACTATTATCCATGCCATGGTAATCACTTCGTCGCTTGGTTTTCTCAAGAACATCGCAGTTCTGAGGATTCGTGAATCCGAAAAAGCCGCCACTCCTGTTGGGTAAGAGCGGCGGCTTCCCGTCTCCGTATGAGAGACCAACGCTTCACAATGTTGTCAACTGTGTCCTTGCCCTGCACACTGTCAAAC
>Ga0126369_10000550_pt1 | contig 24658 bp, 21 predicted proteins | sample PanSoiMetaPlot_1_FD_109646 | JGI IMG/M metagenome (GOLD analysis project Ga0126369, IMG submission 109646) | Tropical forest soil microbial communities from Panama - MetaG Plot_1 | ecosystem: Environmental > Terrestrial > Soil > Tropical forest > Bulk soil | place: Panama | collected 2016-02-17
AACTCCGGAACCGCCGGCGGGACCTTTGTCTTGACCTTGCGCTTGCCCTCTTCGATCGAGGTCTGTGCGAATGCCAGCGACCCTGCGAACGCGGCCGCAGCTGCAGCGACGAGTAGTTTCTTGCCCCAGTTGCCATTCATTGAGACCACACCCTCCTCAGGTGGGAAAGTACCCCGCAAGGAGAAAGGCAAGTCCAGGGCCACCATGCACCACCACTTTTGATACGCGGACTTTCCCCAAACATCGCTCCTAATGGCTTTGGATTTATGCGCTTAGAACTTTAGCCGGGAATTTCGAAACCCTCACTGCGGCGGGCAGACGTCTCAAGCGCCCAGCCGGACCTTCGTTCGGGTCTCATCGCTGAGACGTCACCGATACTTGTGGACCGCGTTACCGTAACGCATCCGTGTCAGAGGGACGAAGTTCCATTGACTCAGATTGAGATGACTGGGTAGCGTGGAAGCGGGCGCCTTCTTAATTTGAGACGCCGGCAAAGCCCCTGAGCCTGATGCGTGAACGCAAGAGCCTTTCCAGTCGCCGTACTGCGGCCGCCGCCGGCCGCAACTCCCCCGTGCGGCCCAAGCACGACTATTCCAAAGAACTGATGGAACTCGCCGTCGAGGCTGCCAACTCCCGCGTTTTGCCCGAGTTTCTGCGCGGTTTCGCTGAACGCACCGCCGAAATGCTGCAGGCTTCCTGGGCCGCCGTGGCCGAAATCACCGGCAATCGCGTCGAAGTCTATTCGCGCAAGTCTGACTTTCCTGCAAATGCAAATGATCATGAGTGGCTCACCGAAGCGCTTCGCCAACGGCGTCCCGGTCTCGAATCGCGTCCTTTGCAACGCACTGGCAAACACATCGCCTTTTATCCGATCTACGCGAGCGACGGCGAATTAATGGGCACCCTGTGCCTGGTCCGCAAAATCCTCGGTTTTTCACCGAGTGAAGAAAAGCTGCTGTCCGCTCTGGCCAGCCACGCCGCGCTTTCGATGGAGAAAGTGCGCCGCTTCTCGCAGCTCGAGCGCTCCAAAAAGCAGTGGGTCGAAGATATTGACGCCATCAGTGACTACATCGCCGTCCACGACCAGGCTTGGAAGATCGTCCGCACCAATCGCTCGCTGGCCACCCATCTGGGTATTCCACCAGCCGCCTTGGTCGGCGAGCCCATCAGCAGCCTTCGCCATATCGCCGAAACCGGCAGCGCGCTTCCCTGCCCCTTCTGCCGCGATACACGCGAAACCCGCGAGGAATACATCGCCACCAGCGCCGGACGTACGTTTCTGGTGTCCACCTCGCGTACGCGCGGTGCCACCGAAGAAGAATCCCGCACCATTCATGTTCTGAAAGACATCACCGACCGCCGCGAAGCCGAGCGGCGCTACCGCGAACTGTTCGACAGCATCCAGGAGGGTCTCTTTTTTGCCTCACCCGAAGGCCAATTCCTCGACGTGAACGACGCTCTGGTCCGCATGCTCGGCTACGATTCCGCCGAAGAACTCCTCCGCGCCGACGTGAGCGCCCACCTCTACCCGACTCCTGCCGCAAAAGAGCGGCTGGTTAACGCGATCGCCGAACGCGGCGCCATTCGAAACTATGAAGAAACCCTACGCAAGAAAGACGGCGGCCTTCTGCACACGATGCAGAACGTCAGCGCCGTGCGCGACGCCTTTGGCCAGGTCGTGCAAATCCGCGGCCTCATGCTCGATGTGACCGAGCAAAAAATGTTTCAGTCGCAACTCCAGCGCGAACGCGACTTCAACCAGAAAATCCTTAACGCTACACAGAGCATGATCCTCGTGCTGGACACCGCCGGGCTCATCAGTTATGCGAATCGCCGCTGCTACGAAGCTGGCTACCGCCAGAACGAACTCATCGGCCATCGCCTGGTAGAGTGGGTCGAAAATTCGCATCGCGCGGACTTCGAAGCCGCCCTGCAAACCACTGCGCACGGCCAGCAGGTGGACAACCTCGAGTTGCGCGCCCGTCGCCCAGACGCTTCGCTCGGCCATTTCTCGATCAGCCTCAGCCCCATGCGCGACGAAGCCAACCAGGTCAACAGCGTCGTTGTCGTCATGACTGACATCACCGACGCCGCCCTGCTCCAGGCCAAGCTCGCTCACGCGGAAAAGATGGCCACCATCGGCCGTCTGGTCTCCGGCGTCGCGCACGAAGTGAACAATCCCCTCGCCGCCATCCTGGGCTTCACCGATCTGCTCCTGGAAAATCCCGAAACGCCCGCGTCGGCCCGCGAAGATCTGCAAATCATCCTTCAGGAAACCCAGCGCACCAAGGAAATCGTTCAGGATCTGCTCAGCTTTGCTCGCCAGCGACCGACGCAAAAGGAGCCCGTGCACGTCAACGCCGTCCTACGCCAGACCATCAAGCTGCGCAGCTATGATTTCTCCAGCCACGGTGTGGAAGTCATTGAGGAATTCGAAGAAAATCTTACCCCTACACTCGGCGATGCACAGCAATTGCAACAAGTCTTCCTGAATATCCTCAATAACGCCTACGACGCTATCCAAGAATCCGGCAACCACGGCCGCATCGGCATTCGCACGCGCCGCGCCGAAGACGACATCGAGGTCGCCTTTGTCGACAATGGCACAGGCGTCGCCGACCCCGAACGCATCTTCGACCCTTTCTTCACTACCAAACAGGCCGGCAAAGGCACGGGCCTCGGCTTGAGCATCTGCTACGGCATTGTCCGTGCCCATGGCGGCGAAATTCTCTGCTGGAACAACGAAGGCGCAAACGGCAGCACTTTTGTGGTACGGCTCCCAGCCGCAACCGAAAACGCCCTGGCCGCTGCCGCAAAAGAGGCCGGCCGATGAACGCCACCGCTATGCCGCGTCCCGCCGCTTCGATTCTCGTCATCGAAGACGAGCCGTCGGTAAGCGCGTTCGTCCGCGCGGCCCTTGAACGCCACGGCTACCGGGTCGTGCAAGCTTCATCCGGAACCGCGGGCCTTGAGCACCTCGAAAAAGGCTCCTTTGCGGGAATCATTTCCGATATTCGCATGCCTGGTAACATCAACGGAGCGGACATTCACGATTGGATTCGGAAGAACCGGCCCGACCTGACGAGCCGGATCATTTTGATCAGCGGTGACACGGCCAACAGCGAGACGCAATCGCTCCTCGCCTCCAGCCCCACGCCCTGTCTTGAAAAACCTTTTCGAGTTCAGAAACTGATTTCGATGGCGGAGAAAACCTTCGGGAAACCATGAGCGACGATCTCAAAATCAAATTACTGGTAGTTGACGACGAACAAAGCATCCGCCGTCTCTGTATGACCATTGGCGGCTCTCTCGGTTTTCTGTGCACGGAAGCTGAAAGCGCCGAAGCCGGAGTTACTCGACTTGAAACCGACCCCCCGGACCTCGTCCTGACCGACCTCAAGCTCCCCAATCTGAGCGGCGTCGAGCTTCTCAAGCAAATCAAGAGCATTCTGCCGCGCACCGAAGTGGCCATCATGACCGGCCACGGCTCCATCGAATCCGCCGTCGATGCCATGAAACTCGGCGCCTACGACTACATCGAAAAGCCCTTCCGCGTCGAAAAAATGCGTCTACTCCTCCAGCGCATGGCCGACAAGGTCCGGCTCGTCAATGAAAACGCCTTCCTCCGCGAGCGCGTCAACACGGAAGAAAATCTCGATGGCATTATCGGTAGCTCCGCGGGCATGCAGGATGTTCTCCGAATGATCTCCCGCTTGAAGGACACCCGCACGCCCGTCCTTATATCCGGCGAAAGCGGCACAGGCAAGGAACTCGTCGCCCGAGCCATCCATTTCCGCGGAGCACTCGCGCAAACATCCTTTGTCGCCGTGGATTGCGGCGCACTTGTCCCAACGCTGATGGAAAGCGAACTGTTCGGCTACGAAAAAGGTGCGTTCACCGGTGCAACAAAGTCCAAAGCTGGCCTGTTCCAGGCGGCCAATGGCGGTTCTATCTTCCTCGACGAAATCGGCGAGCTTCCGCTCGAAATGCAGGCCAAACTCCTCCGTGTCCTTCAGGAAAAAGAAGTGCGCCCGGTCGGCAGCAACGACCGTATTAACGTGGACGTCCGCGTCATCGCCGCCACCAATCGCGACCTCGAAGCCGCTTACCGCGCCGGCACCTTTCGTAAGGATCTCTACTTCCGACTTAACGTCGTGACCGTACACCTTCCGCCGCTGCGCGAGCGCCGCTCCGACATACCCATGCTCGTCCACCACTTCCTCAATCGCTACGCACCCAACACGACTCTCCAGGTAACCGCGGCGGCCATGAAAAGCCTTCTGCAATATGAATGGCCCGGCAATGTCCGCGAACTCGAAAATTGCATCGCCCGCGCGGTAACTCTCGGTGATCAGCAAATCATTGATGTCAAGGATCTCCCGCCGGCCATCCGCACCGAACCAGCGGCAGGCTCTGAGCCTTCCTCCGTCGCCGATGCCACGGCTCTTTCGACTACCGCCCTCGCCGAGATGGAGCGGATGACGATCCTTCGTGTTTTCGAGCAGGCTCACGGCGACAAAGCCCTCGCCGGAAAAATGCTCGGCATCAGCCGTGCTACCCTCTATCGCAAGCTCAAGCGCTACAACATCGGCCTCCATGCCGACGAGAAACCCGAGGCCATGCAAGCGGCGGCTGGCGATCTTTCTTCCTAAGTCGTCTCAAGACCAGCTCAGGGTGAAACTCGAAAGCTGAGACACCCACGTTTCAGCGTGAGACATCCATTCAGAAAAGCAGATTCGGGAAATTCTTAACCCCCTTACTTTCTTCAGGTTGCATTTCAGAAACGCCCCGTTCCCTTTGGCGCTCGGCGTGCAATTCCCTGCTTGGGACATTGTGTCCTTGTCCGTCTCCGCGGTGTTTTCTCACCCTGCGAGTTCGGAGAAGTTCACTTGTCTCTGGCTACGGGGAAAACGCGACCAATGGCACTGACTACCGACGAGCTGGGTTGTTGTACCGAGCAGTTGGCACGATTTTTTCCCAATCTTCCAGCCGTAAAGATCCCCGCGCGGGTCACTCCGCTGCGAGCCAGTTCGTTGGCGCGCTTGCAGGAGTCCGTGGTCGTGGTATACGGCTCGGAAGAGTACGCGATTTTTCTCAGCACGCTGCCGCTGGAGTTCGCGGACCACGTGCGGGTTTCTCGCGATGGAGGAGGACATTCGGCAGAGGCCAGTGTCATCGCCCTGCAGTATCACGAGGGGCGCAAGGCCGTGGCGGTTCGTTTTCTCGACGGCCCCTGCGAATGGATGAGGCAACCGTGAACAAATCACTTACGACCTTGAATCTGCCTGCTCCACCTAAGGCAGACAACTCGAAGCAGGCACAGTGGGACGAGCTGCGGTCAGTCTTCCCGATCTATGTTGCTCTCGCCAAGCAGCTCCAGCTTGATATCCCCATTCCCCAGAACAAGCGGATCCTGCCGGAAAAAATCGATCCTGAACTCTCCGTCCAGATTCAGTACTGGCTCGACGCCATGGACCAGCAGGTGATGGTGCATCAGCTGCGCCATCTTCTGCAGATGACCACGCTCAACGCCAGCGAGAGCGGATTGCGTGCGCTCATCATGCGCCACCTGCGCAAGCCCTCGAAGACCAGCGTAGATCGTGACAAAGCCGACTTCCTTCTCGTCCAGTATTTCGCACTCACCGCGCCTCCAAAGATTTATCATAAACAGATCGAACTCGCCGACGTCGCCAACGTTCTTAAGCCGGTGTTCGGCGAAGTGGATTCGACTCCTCTGCCCTGGTGCGAGCCCCTTGAAAAAATGATCGTCTCTCTGCGCGGCTTCAAGAGCCTTCGGGATCTGCTCAAAACCAATTTCATTGAACAGGGCCGTCGCGTGAAGGAATCCGCTGGAGGCATGTTCTACGACCCCTCTGCCATGCTCGCCTTTATCCGCTTTAACTTTCTCCTTCGGCGCACGCTGATCGAATTGATGCATGCGGACCTGATCTTCATTCGCAGCGGCCTCACTCAGTTGCAAAACGCGGGCACACGCACGATTGATTGCCAAACCGTGGGCCTGGGCAAGGCCGAATCCGCCGACAAGCTTATGCGCATGGCCGACGAATGGAAGCAGCCGTTCCAGAAGGAGTACACCGAACGCACTGTAAACCAGGCCTTCGACAAGCTTCTTGGTTTGCGGGCGGACGTGGAGCGCTCCATGGAAAAAGTCCTCGGTAAGACCTCCATCGCGCCTGCCGCTCCGGAACTAGAAAAGCACGCCAAGAAAACCCTCGCCGCCGAGACACCCGCTCCGCCCGCAGCAAAGGTGAGGGAAAAAGAGGCTCCGGAACGGCCCGCTCTCAACGATGCAGACGCCTCAGCCGTCGGTCTCGATTTCGAAAACTGCATGGAACAAATCTGGGAACAACTTATCTCCGCTCCGCCTTCGCGAGGCCGCTCCATGACTACCGTCAAAGTCGGCGGCGCTCGCCTGCTTATGTCTTCGTGGGAAGTCGCTGCCTTCGTCAGTGAGGACGGCCCTTCCGCCGAAGATTTGCGGCGCGCCGTGGTTGCTCGCGCGCTGGTTAGCTCCGGCCTAGAGCACGCCAAGGAAACCGGCAACGCCACCGGTCTCGACCGCGCGCTCACGATTGCCCGCGTCGAGGTCACGCGCCTTCAGGAACGCGTCGAGGTCGCCAAGCAAGCCAAAGACACCGAAGCAGCGGTCAACCTGGGAATCAGCACGAAACGCTTACTGTCGGCTCTCGACGAAGCCGAAAAACTGTAGCCGGTACCACGGGCTTTGGCCTCTGGCCGTGAAAAAGATTCAGGAGCAAGGGTCCTTTGCGAAATACAAACGTACTGATTCTCACGGATGATCCCGAATTCGCCAAACTGCTCACCGCGTGCTGGCAAGTCGAACGCCAGCTTCCGGGAATTTGTGTAGTCACCAGCGAGTTCTGGAAAGACGCGGACACATCTTCGCAGGACCTTATTGTCATTGGACCACTGAAAGACGGCAAACTCAGCGATGTACTCCGCTCCATGGAACCCAATACCGCGCTGATCCTTTGTGCGCCTTCCGAAGCCGGGGAGCTAGGCTTGCTGCGCAAAAAATACCCGAAACTTCTTCACGTTCCTCTACGTGAAGACTGGACGCAGATGGTGCTGCTGCTGGCCGGCGAATCCCTGCGCCGCACCGAAGCCCTGAAGCTCGCGCGCCAGGCCGAACGCCACGCCGCTCAATATGCCAACCAGGCCATGCTCGGCCGCTACATGTACGACATGAAGCATAACGTCAACAACGCGCTCACTTCTCTGCTCGGCAACGCCGAGCTCTTGCTGCTAGAACCCGGCGGCCTTTCTGCACAGTCTCTTGCGCAAATCAAGACCATCCACACCATGGCCCTGCGGATCAACGAGATCATGCAGCGATTCTCATCCCTTGCCAGCGAATTGCGGGAGGGTGAGACGCCATCGCAACTTGAGACAGAAGAGGCAAACACCGGGCCCTATCCTCGCCGCTAGCGGTGTTCGAACGACGTACAACTCGCACAGTTTCAATCACATAGAAAATTTGAAAACGTCCGTCGATAACACCCTCAAGGTGGCCGCCGACGTGCATTTTTCTGCTGTGGAGTACTGTGCGGAGTGTACGGTCGTGCCGAAAAAAGTGCTCATTGTCGATGACTCGCCAGCCCAGGTCAAACTGATCCAGGGGCTGCTCGAACCGGAGGGTTATTGGCCGGTCGGTTTGAGTGACCCGAAGCGCGTCGAGGAAACCATTGCCAGCGAACGTCCGAGCGTCATTTTGCTCGACGTCGTGATGCCGGAGCGCAATGGCTTCCAGGTTTGCCGTGAGCTCAAAGGCCATACGGAGTTCAACTCCATTCCGGTGATTCTCGTGACCTCCAAGGACACCGCCAGCGACCGCTACTGGGGCGAGCAGCAGGGCGCCGATGGGTATGTGACCAAGCCTTTCACACGAGAAGAGCTTTTGCGGGCGGTTCGCCGCTTCGTCTGAGCAGGAGAAGAACACACGCATGAACGAAGATTTCCAACTGGCGCCGATTCCCCCCGATGCGGAACTCGGCGAACTTCTGGAGGCGATGGAAGCCAGCGTCCAGCGCACTCCGGAATCCCAGTATTGCGTATTCCGCAGCGGCCGCGAGCGCTTCTGCCTGCCTGTGCTCGATGTGGAAGAAGTTCTGGAATGGCCGCTGGTGACCAAACTCCCTTTGTCGCCGGCCTATGTGCTCGGCATCTTCAATCTTCGTGGAGCAATTGTTCCTTTGATTGACATCGCGATCACCGAAGGACGGCGCGCAGGGTTGCTGCCGAAGCACGTCGTTGTCGCTTCTCTGCGAGGAGACGGTCATCACGATGACCTCCGCCTCGGCATTGCCGCTGACGAAGTCGTTGGCACGTTTTCAGTCAGGGACCGAGAAGATTTGCTCGAGCAAGCGCCCGAAAACGTGCCGCACTGCGTGGGAATGCTGCGGCATGAAGACCGCCTGGCGCTGGTAATCGATCTAAGGCGGTTGCTCGAAGTTTATCCGGGGCCCGGTATCTAGAGGAATTCAGGAACACGTTTGGGAGGAAGGAATGAAATCGCGACTCAGTAGCACAATCTGGATGCTGATCTTTGCGAACGTCTTCGCTTTCGCTGCAGCGATCTGGTTCGCCTTCAGCGCTGGCAAGCAGGTAGGGGCGGGCTCGCCGGAAACCAGCGGCATCATCATCGCGGTCGTTGCGGGCGTCGCCATCACAATCGTCCTCGCTTGGCGGCTCGGTGGAATGATCTCGCCGGTGAACGAACTTGCGGCCTTCTCCGAACGCCTTGCGGCAGGGGACGCGAAGGCGCGCGCCGATATCCAATCGGGCGACGAATTCGGATACATCGCCGAGAACCTCAACCGCGCCGTCGGCAAGGTCTCCAAGGCTTCGAGCAACCAGGAAGCCACCGAGTCGCTCCAGCGCAGCATCACTGACCTGCTCGCCGTTATCAATCAGGTTGCACGCGGCGACTTGACCCTCCGCGGCAAGGTCACCAACGACGCGCTCGGCAACGTTGCTGACTCCATCAACTATATGCTCGACAACTTCACCAAAGTGCTCGAGCGTGTCCGCAAAGCCGCCATGGAAGTAGCCGTCTCCGCCAACAACATTCTGCTTGCGGCCGATGAAATGCAGGCCGGCGCCACCCAGCAGGACCAGGAAATCACCAACACCTCGAGTGCCGTCGAAGAACTGACAGTGTCCATGAAACAGGTGTCGAACAACGCCGAAGCTAGCGCCGAAGCCGCACGCCGCGCTCTCGATGCCGCCGAACAGGGCAACCGCGCCGTGCGCGATACGCTCGAAGGTATGCAGCGCATCCGCGCCTCTGTGCAAGCCACCGCCAAGAAGATCAAGTCCCTCGGCGACCGCTCCCTCGAAATTTCAGAAATCATCAACGTCATTAACGACATCACTGAGCAGACCAACTTGCTCGCTCTCAACGCCGCCATCGAAGCCGCGCGTGCCGGTGAAGCGGGCCGAGGCTTCGCGGTCGTCGCCGACGAAGTCCGCAAGCTCGCCGAACACTCCCGCAGCGCGACGAAAGACATCGCGGCTCTAATCAAGGCTATCCAGGCGGAAACGAACGAGGCCGTCGTCGTTATGGAAGACGGCACGAAAGAGGTGGAAGGCGGCGCACAGCTCGCCGATCAGGCCGGGCGCGCCCTCGATGCGATTTCCAGCGTCGTCCGCCAATCCGCCGAGCTGGTCCAGGAAATTTCCCTCGCATCCAAGCAGCAGGTGCGGGGTACCGAGGGCGTCGCGCACGCCATGCAGATCATCTCTGGCATTACGCGCCAGACGTCGCAAGGCACGCGCGGCACTGTAGCCACGGTGAGCCAACTCGTGAAGCTTTCCGATCAGCTCAACGAAGCTCTCGCGCAGTTTCGCGCGAGTTCCAAGGCGGGAGCGGCAGCGGCCGAAGAAGCCGATCGCCCGGTCCCTGCAGGAGCAGTTCGCTAGTGCACTAAACGGACTCCCGCCATGAAGACGGGAGCTGAGCGGGTAAACGATGAGTGAACGCCACGGGGCGGGACACGGTTTGACGGACCACGAATTGAGCGAGATCCGCATGCTGATCGAAGAGCGGACAGGTATTCATTTCGACGAGTCACGCGAGCGCTTTTTCTCCACGCGTGTCCGCGAATACATGCACGCTCGTGGTCACGCGCGCGGCGGTGAACTTTTGCGCGCCATTCGCAAAACCAACGTTGAATACGAATCCTTACTCGAGCGCCTGCTCACCCAGGAAACATCGTTCTTCCGTTACCCCGCGGTCTTCGAAGCTTTCGAAAAGCGGGTGCTGCCAGAACTGCATGTCGCCAAGTTTTGGAAAAATCCACGAACCATTCGCGTCTGGAGCGCCGGCTGCTCCAGCGGCGAGGAACCCTACTCTATCGCCATCACCATCGCCGATTCACTTTCCTTCGCGGATGCGTGGAATGTCGAAATTCTCGCCACCGACGTCGGCCGCCAGGTGCTCAAGCACGCAGAAACCGGTATTTACGGAGGCCGCAGCCTGGCCAACGTAGATGCCAGGCAACTCGCAAGTCACTTCACACCGGTCGACGGGAAATATCAGGTCAAGCCCCGCCTCCGCAAAATGATCTCCTTCGCGCCGATGAATCTCGCCGCGCCTGTCTATGTAGGCCGCATGGACCTGATTTTCTGCATGAACGTGCTGATCTACTTCACCGAAGAGCGGCGCCGTACACTCGTGCAGCGTTTCTACGAGTCACTCGAGCCGGGCGGCTATCTCTTCCTGGGCCACTCCGAGTCCATTTCCAAGATGCCCGTAAAGTTTCAAGCCATCGTTTTGGGCGATTGCATCATGTACCGCAAGCCTACTGCGCAGGAGCAGCAAAAGGCCGAACTCGTGACGGAGGGACGCGCGTGACCACGCCGGATCGCGAAGCCGTCGAGCTTTTCCTCCAGGAGGCCTCGGAGCACCTGCAGTATCTGCGCGAATATGTCGGCGTCCTCCAGGAGGTTGCTCCACGCCGTGAGGATCTCGAGCGCCTCTATATTTCCGCGCACACGCTCAGCGGCACGTCTGCAAGCTATGGCTTCCCGCGTTTTTCCGAAATCGCCGCAAAGCTAGCACACATCTTCCAATACGCACTGAACGCCCCGCTTGGCGAAGATCTCCACGGTCCTCTCACCGAGTTTCTCTCCGACGGCATCTCGCTGCTTGAAACCAGTCTTCTCGAAGTGAGCGACACCGGCAAGGAAAACGTCGAAGATGTCGCTGCCTTCAAGGAGCGCTACCGTTTCGCTTTTCCGCCGGAGCCGCCACCCCTGAACCTCAGTATGCCCCCCACTCCTGCTCTGACCCAGCAGACGGTCAGCTATTACGAGGAGCCAGAAGAAACGCCGCACGTCGGCCAGACCGGCTCCTATTTCGACGCGCTCCCGGCCGACGACGAAGTGCCCGATGAAATCTTGGAGTTCTTCCAGCCTGAAGCCGAAGAACACCTTCAAATCGTTGGCGATTGCCTGCTCTCGCTCGAAGGCAACAACAATCCCGAAGAAATCAATCGTCTGTTCCGAGCCATTCACACCGTAAAAGGCTCGGCCTCGCAGGTCGGCCTCAAGCGTCTCGGTGGTATCGCCCACCGCGTCGAAGATCTCATCGGCCGTCTGCGTGATGGTGAACTACAACCTTCGCCTTCAATTGTGGACATCTGCCTCGAGTCGGTCGATGTCCTCAAGAAAACACTGCACCGCCAGTGGGCCGACGAAGCCGAAATGCGCGCGGGCGTCGATTCCCTGCTCGGCAAAATTGCCGCCTTGGCTCCGCAAGACGTGGAAGAAGAAGTTCCCGCACCAAAGGCCGAAGACTCGCTAGAAGAATTTCAGCATGTGAAGGCATCGGCGGACAAAGCGGCGGCGAAGCCTCCGCTCACCGCCAAACAGGCCGCGGCCAACAAATCCGTCCGCATCGCCCTTGGCCGCCTCGATCGCATGATGAATACGGTCGGCGAACTCGTCATCAGCCGCACCAAGATGGTCGGCCGCATCAGTGAGCTCGAAAAACTCATTGATACCTTAAGCTTCTCTAAAGAACGTCTGCAGGGAAAAGTCAACGAGTTCCAGGAAAAGTACGAGTTCAACCGTATTCGCTCACAGCTCACGACGCCTTGGGCCAGCCAGCAAACACAAAAAATGCTCACCAGCGCCGCGGCCGGCGAAGGCGGCTCTTACCTCGAGGAGTTCAGCGAACTCGAGATGGATCGCTACGACGACTTCAATATTCTCTCGCGCTCCATGACGGAAATCTCCGCTGACGTGAACGAAGTCCTTACGCAGCTTGAGGGCTACATCAATCGCGTCGAGGGGGACATCGACGAATTCACCAAGCTCGCGCACCACTTGCAGGACGAAATCACCGCCGCCCGCATGGTGCCCATCGGCGCGCTCTATTCCCTGCTCTCTCGCGCTACGCGTGACGCCGCCAAATCCGCGAAAAAACTCGTCGACCTCGATTTCTCCGGAAGCGAAACCGAACTCGACAATAACATCATCCAGCAAATCTCGGACCCGCTTGTGCACCTTGTCCGCAACTCCGTGGCGCACGGCATCGAATCGCCCGAAACGCGTGCCGCCAACAGCAAGCCCGAGCAAGGAAAGGTCAGCCTCCGTGCCTATCACCGCGGCAATCACATCTACATCGAGGTCGAAGACGACGGCCGCGGCATTGACTACCAACGCGTCAAGCAAAGCGCCATCGACAGCGGCTTGGTTTCACATGAAACCGCGGATCGCCTCACCGAGCGAGATCTCCGCGAAATGCTCTTCCACCCCGGCTTCTCCACGGCCTCTGTGAAAACCGAACTCGCAGGTCGCGGTGTCGGTCTCGATGTTGTTCGTTCGAATCTCAATGCCCTCAACGGGGAAATCGAAGTGCAAAGCACTCCGGGTGCAGGCACAAAGTTCACGCTCAAAGTGCCTTTGACGCTGATCATCTCGCCCGCGCTGTTTGTCCGTTGCGGTTCCTACAATTTCGCGCTGCCCCTGGCCGTCGTCGAGGAAATCCGACGCATCCGCGCCGACGAAATCGAAGACGTAGGCGGCAAACTCCTCACTAAGGTCCGCGACATCGTTACCGAGGTCGTCCGCCTTGACGCCTACCTTGGCCTGCCGCCGCTCGAACCTGTCAATGGCTACTTCCGCATGGTTGTCGCCAACGCCGGAAGTCGCCAGGTCGGCGTGGTCGTCGAGGAAGTCCTTGGCAAAGACGAAATCGTGATCAAAAATCTCGGCGAATATCTCCGTCGCGTCAAACTTTTCCCCGGCACCACCATCGCTCCAGATGGCAGCCTCATCCTGCTGATTGATCTCAACCGTATGGTCGCCTCCGAACCCAACGAACGGCGTGCTGTGCAAGCCAGTGCCAGCGCCGCGCGTATTTTCGCCCCAGGTTCCGCCGCCATCGCTCGTGGCACTATCCCGACCGAGGCCATCGACCGCGTCGACCAGGAACGCGTCATCGTCATCGCCGACGATTCCATCAGCGTCCGGAAATTTGTGGGCCGCATGCTCGAAAAGAACGGGTATCGCATAAAACTCGCCGCCGACGGCCTGGAAGCTGCTGAACTGGTTGCCCAGCACGGCTGTCATCTCGTCATCACCGATCTCGAAATGCCTCGCATGACCGGCTACGAACTTATGGCCCAGTTGCGTCAAAGTCCAACCACAAAACGAATTCCCGTCATGGTGGTCACCTCGCGTGCAGGCGCAAAACACCGCGACCGCGCCATGAAGGAAGGTGCCGCGGCTTTTCTCACCAAGCCGGTGCAGGAAGATCAGCTTCTTGCCGCGGTCGAACAACTCATTGGAACGGAGGCGGCGCGCCCGGTCGTGCCGGTGGCATAAACCATGGCTAGCACTCCCTCCAAAAAATTCCGTGTCCTTGTCGTGGACGACTCTGCATTCATGCGCAAGGTACTCGAATCAATCTTCAACGCCGATGACCAGCTTACCGTGATTGGCCAGGCCAAGGACGGCCGGGAAGCCATCGCGCTCGCCGAATCGCTCAAGCCTGACGTCATTACCATGGACCTGAACATGCCGCATATGGATGGCCTGCAGGCCACAGCGCAGATCATGACCACCAATCCGCGCCCCATTGTCATCGTCAGTTCCGAAAGCAAAGAAGGAGCGGCCAGTACGCTCAAAGCCCTCGAACTCGGCGCTATCGATTTCGTCACTAAGCCCTCTTCGGGCATTGATCTGGACATGCAGAGCGTCAAAGACGAGCTGCTCCGCAAAGTCCGTGTGGCTGCTAAAGTGCGCGTCGTGCGCACCGCGTCTCGCCTCGCGTCGGCGCTCCACGTTCCAATCAATGGTTCGCCGAACGCCACGCCGGTTTTTCCGGTTAAACGACCGGCATCAGTGACAACGCCAGCGAGCGCTCCAGCCGTTGTCTCAGCAGACATGCGCTTCCCGGTCGTCGTCCTCGCAGCCTCGACTGGCGGCCCCGCAACCGTCATGCGCCTCGCACCTGGTTTTACCAGGGATTTTCCTGCCGCCGTCATTCTGGTACAACACATGCCCGCGGCCTTCACTACGCAATACGCATTGCAGCTCGCCGAATTCACTGGTATCCGCGTCAAAGAAGCCGAAGCCAACGAATCCATCGTCCCGGCAACGTTCTACATCTGCCCCGGCGGCCAGCACCTCCGTGTTTCGCCCACCGGCCGCATGCAACTTGATGGCACCACTGGCCGCATAGAAGGATATTTGCCCAACATCGACGTCACAATGGAATCCGTTGCCGCTTTTGCCGGAGCCATGAGCATTGCTGCCATCCTGACCGGCATGGGCAGTGACGGCGCCCGCGGTGCTCGCGCCATCAAATCCGCCGGTGGTTACGTCGTCGCGCAGGATGAGTCCACCTCCGTCATCTTCGGTATGCCCGCCGAAGCAATCAAGACCGGGTCGGTCGACCAGATCCTTGGCATCGACGACATTTACGCGTCCATCGAAAAGCGCGTGCTCAGCCTCAGCAAGTTGGCTCCCGTAGGAGCACGCTGATGCAACTTGCTGCCGCGCACAAATCGCCTTCTGTGCGCACGGAACAAATCATCTTGTTCCGCTGTAGCAGCCAGGTCTTTGCGATCTCTTCCGCGGCCGTGCAGGAAGTGCGCAGCGTGGACAGTCTGGCAGGCTCGCCCCAGGAAATCACCGAGCCTACTCTTCCGAAAGTGCGCCACATGTTCCGCCGAGGTGAACGCAATCTCTACGTCGTCAACGCTGCCATTCACTTCGGCTTGCGCCCGTCGCCATCGGCTCTGCTTTTCCTTCTGCGCAAATCACGCGCCGCTCTGCTAATTGATGGCATTGAGAAAATGACCACCATGACACGCCTACAGGCACTTCCCGCGGCGTTTTGTCACGAAGAGCGCCTGTGGTATCGCGGCCTCACGGTGCTCGATCAGACCGTCGTCCCGGTCGTCAGCCCGAGCGGCTTTCTCACCGCCGAAGAGCTTTTCCTACTCGACACGGTGGCAGCGCGGCTCGCTGTGCCGGAATCTTCGCCAACCACGGAAGTAGGTCTGGGCCTATGAGCGGCATTGAAAACTTCGACGCCCGCTCATGCGTTCTACTCCGTCTCGGTGAACGTCGCTTCGCCCTCACGGCCGAACACATTGCCGAACTCGTCGCGCCCAGCCGCGTCTTTCGTTTCGCGCATCGCACACCCGAAATTGACGGTGTCATCCTCCGCCGTGGGCGCGTCGTCCCGGTCTGCGACGTCGCCGAGCGCCTCACGGGCAAAAAGCTCACCTATCGCCGTTTCTATCTCATCGCCACGCGCCGCAGCGGCGCCACGCTCGACTGGGTCGCTCTGCCGGTCAGCGGCGAATGCGAACTCATCACCGCTGATCTGACGCCGGCCGGCGCATCCGATTCTCCGCATGTTTTGGCATGGATCTCACACGACGGCGAAGTCATTGAAGTCCTCAATCTCGACGCTCTCGCGCCGAATTCCGCGCAAACCGCGCTCGCTCAGAACTCGTCTCAGCCGGAGGCACACGCATGATCGCCCCCGGCAAACCTGCAAGAATTCTGCTCATAGACAGCAACGTGCTTTTCACCAAACGCCTCGGCGATGCCCTGCGCCGCGAAGGTTTCGAAGTCTCGACCGCCACGCAAGCCGCCTTCGCTCTGACCACTCTCGAATACAACGCGCCGTCGGTGATCGTTTGCTCCACGAATATGCGCGAAATGGGCGCTCTCGAAATGGCCAGGATCATTCACGCCGACCCGAAAAACGCTTCCCTGCCCATCATCGCCATGGGCGACGGCAGCCAGCGCGCCCTCATGGAATCCTTTCAAGCTGGTTGCGATGACTACATTGACCGCCATCTTTCGCCGGCGGTCATCGCCAATCACATCAAGAACATCGTCATCAGCAAGGTCGAAGGCTTTCAGCCCACGCAAATGCTCGGCCAGGCCGACACCAGCCTCAGCGGTAACCTCACCCATCACGACATTACCGGCGTCATGCAGATGCTCGGCCAGGCGCGCCAGACCGGCGCCCTCACCATTAACGCGGGAGAAACAGACGGCGTCTTATTTTATGACGCGGGCGAAATTACGCACGCCGAGTGCGGGTCACTTTTTGGCGATGAAGCTGTGCTGCACATCCTCAAAAGTTGTGTGCAAGTCGGCTCCGGCGTTTACAAATTTATTTACGGCGCGACCTCCGCCCAGCGCACCGTCTTGCGCTCGGCCACGGATTTGATGCTCGACGCTATGCGTGAATACGACGAAGCGGCCCTGCACGATGGCGATGGGCCGAATGAACTGGCCGATAAGGAGGCACAATGAGCGACGCAGTCGTTCTACCGCAGACCGGCGAGTCCGAACCCAAGCGAACGCCCACGGTCTATTTCATTGACGACAGCGCCACCATGCGCGAAGTCATTAAAATTGCCTTCCGGCGTGAAAACATCAGCGTGATCACCTGCGCCGATGCAGCTTCGGCCCTCTCCCAGTTCGAGGAGAATCCCCCCGACGTCGTCATCACCGACGTCATCATGCCCGACACCGATGGCTATTCGGTCTGCAGTCAGGTGAAACAGAATCCCCAATTCGCCCAGACGCCCGTGATCCTCATGTCCGGTGTGGTGAACAAAAGCGTCGCCGACCGCGCCGTTGCCGTCCAGGCCGACGAACTTGTCCGCAAGCCCTTTCAGCCACAGGAACTCATCACCCGGGTGAAAAACCTGATCGGCCAAGGTACCGCGGCAACGCCCCAACCGTCCGAGCGTCCGGCCTCTGCGCCGGCGCCGTCGCTTTCAAGCCTCTTCGCCCCACAAACCACCCCGCGCCTCATGCCGCCTCTGCCAGCGGCTATTCCGCCCGTGCCCACCCTAATGCAGCCACAAACGGCCGAAGTTCCTTGGCAGCGGGCCGTGACCGACGCGTTCGCGCATCCGACCGTCACCGCGCCTCCAGCAGCGTCGGTCGCTCCGCCGCGCTCTGCCGCAACCGCTTCCGAAATCCAGAAACTGCGGGTCGAAATCTCTCGCCTCGAACTCCTGGTCAAAAAACTCCAGACCGAGCTCCAAATCGAACGCCAATACAACCAAGCTCTAGAGCTCCACGTCCGCACCTTAACCCAAGTCGAATAGCCTTCCGGGTTTCCGGACAGGTAAATCGGCGAACTTGCCAGATCCTAACTCTGCCAAGGCCTTCGCCTCACATTTCCCAAACTCCCGCGTCTAAGCAGGCGTTTCTACCTTTCCGCGTCACAAAGTCGTTGTCACAGGCCCCGGAAGTTTAAGGAACTCGAACCAACGCCTGCGCCGCCGTTGCCAGTTTGGCAGGCCGGGCGGAGGAGCTACTCATGCGACTCCGGCTGCACTCTTCGTTGATTCGCCTGCTTGCGATTTTCGTTACGCCCTTAGCCGCCGCAACCGCTTCCGCCGAACCGCGCAACGTCACCCAACTCGCCGAAGGAGTATACGCAATCGAACATCCTGGTCATCGCGAGGACGGGTTGTTCAGTGGCAACACCACCGTCATCATCGGTACCCGCCAGGTCCTCGTCGTAGATTCCGGCTATCTGCCCGCCGTCACTCGCGAGGACATCACGCAAATCCGCCAGTGGACGGACAAGCCTGTGACGTTCATCGTCAACACCCACTTTCACAACGACCACAACCTGGGCAACGCTCTCTACATGCAAAATTTCCCTGCCGTCACGATCATTGCCCAGGCCGAAACCAAGAAAAATATGGATATGTTTGGCCCCGGCTCCTCGAATCGCGAAGAGCGCTTGAACGCAAAACTCCAGCACATGCTCGACGAAAACAAAGGCCCTGACGGGAAGCCCCTCTCTGCCGAGGACCATGCCTACGTCAAGCAAGCCCTCGACGAGCGCCTTCCCTATACCGAGGAAATCAAACGGGTCAAATATCAAAGCGCCACCATGACCTTCGATCAGGATCTTTCGGTGGATATCGGCGGCCGCCAGGTCGAAATCAAATACCTTGGCAGGGGCAACACCGATGGTGACGCTGTCATCTTCCTTCCAAAAGAAAAAATCGCCGTTGTCGGCGATCTTGTCGGCTCCCCTATCCCCCTTGCCAACGATGGCTACCCTTCCCAATGGATCCACGCGCTAGAAAACCTCGCGCAACTCGACGCTGACAAAATCGTCCCAGGCCACGGCCCGGTCCTCGACGGCAATGCGCAGGTTCTTCTGTTCCGGGATCTGCTGAAAAGCACGGTCGATCAAATGAACGCCAGGCTCATCGAGATCGGCCCAGCCATGTCCCACACCCTCGATGAGGTTCGGCCTTCGATCAATCTGTCCTCGTTTCGTCCGAAATTCATCGGCAACTCTGAGGATCTAATCCCGGCATGGGATGAATTCACCAAACGCCTCATCAAGACCACCTTTGAAGAAGCCAGCCTTCGCTAGAGGAGAAGTGTGATGAACCGATATCTTTCGATCGCCGCATTCACTCTTCTTGTTCCGGCAGCCGCCCATTCGCAACCCGCAGAGTCCCTCTCTGTCCCTCCCGACTCGCCGCGATGGGACCTGGAAGGCGAAGCCAAGCTCTCTGAATACAAAGGCGAAAAAGCTCTATTACTCGACGGCGGCGCCGCGATCCTAAAGGATTTCGAAATGCGTGACGCCGTCATCGACGTTGACGTCGCCACTCCCGCGCCGCGCGGCTTTTTCGGTTTTGACATTCGTCTCCCCGAAAACGGCCTCAACTACGAGGAAATCTATCTCCGGCAGCACAAGTCTGGCCAACCCGACGCCATGCAATACACGCCGGTTCTTAACACCGGCCGCAACTGGCAGCTCTTCAACGGCCCGGGCTTCACCGGCGCCGTGGATATCCCCAAATCCGAATGGTTTCACCTCCGTCTCGAAGTCACCGGCGCGCAGGCCAAACTTTATGTCAAGGACATGCAGAATCCAGCCCTCGTCATGGACGATCTGAAGACCGGTGTCCAAAAAGGCCAGGTAGCCCTGATGACGCTAATCGGCGAAACCTATTTCCGCAACTTTACCATCCGCAAAACGAGCGATGCTCCCTGGCAGCGGCATCTTCCCGCGATGAAGCCCAACGTCATCACCAAGTGGAGCATCTCGCCGTCTTTCGACGGCCTGGCCAGAAATCTCGAACGCCCGCTCACTGCGGAAGAATCGAAATCCATCCAGTGGCAAGACGTAGAAGCCGAGCCGCCCGGCTTCGTCGTCCTTTACCGCTTCCGTGAAGCCCCGCATCCGCGAGTCACTTTCCAGGGCGATTTCTCTAAGCGTCTCGACCCGCAAGCCGGCATGAAAGTCCTCTACGCACGCACCAGCATCCATGCCCCGCAAGAACAGGTCAAAAAGCTCTCCCTCGGCTACAGCGATGACGTCAGTGTCTTTCTGAATGGGCAGATCCTCTATCGCGGCCGCAGCGCCCAGGGTTTCCGCGATCCCGGGTTCCTCGGCATCGTCAATCCCGAAAACGATGCCGTCTACCTCCCCCTGAAAAAAGGCGACAATGAGCTCATGCTCGCCGTTAGTGAGCTCGGCGGTGGTTGGGGCTTCATCTGCCAGCTCGACGAGGTTCCATAGGGAGCAGCGTTGCTTTCCCAAGCCAAGCAAAAAATGTTTAGGAAATTCAAGGCATAAGAACAACGGACAACGATTGCGTATCGCGGAACAGCACTACATCATTGCATTCTCTTCCGCACCATTTATGGAATGCTTGGACGTTCAGAACTCGCTCCCGCCAGCATACTGCCCGGTGAAGCCTCCGCGCAGAACCTCTTTAGACTCCTAGTGCGTCGTGCCAACATCTTTGACACAGCGAAATCCGAGATGGTTCGTGCCGGTAGTCACTTCTCCCTTCCCGCGAGTCCCGACCACGTAGCGCGAGCAATATTGATCCGTGCATAAGAAAGAGCCGCCACGCATCACGCGCTTTCGTTCCGTGGGCTCACTGGGATCGTAGGGCGACGTCGGCCCCTGCGGATTCCTTGCCACTCCGCCAATCGATGCGAGTTGCTGGTAGTAATCCGGCCGGTACCAGTCGCTAACCCATTGCCAGACGTTTCCGGCCATGTCAAAAAGTCCATAGCCATTCGTGGGATACCCCGCCACCGCAGTTACCCCGATGTGCCCGTCCGCACCTGTATCTTCCTGCGGAAAATGTCCCTGAAAAGTATTGGCCATCCATTTGCCCTCCGGCCGGAACTCGTCTCCCCAAACAAATCGCTTCCCGCTGAGGCCGCCACGGGCTGCAAACTCCCATTCTGCTTCGGTTGGCAGTCTCTTGCCCGCCCACTTTGCATAAGCCTCAGCATCTTGGTAAGCGACGTCCACAACAGGAAATTTCTCGCGCCCTCGGATGTCGCTCTTGGGACCAGACGGGTGCCGCCAGTTGGCTCCGCGAACGTAGCTCCACCACTGGTATTGATTGTCGAGCGAGACTTCGTGATGAGGCGGAGAAAAAACCACGGCGCCAGCCACAAGATTCTCCGGCGGCGCACCCGGGAAATCCTCTGGCCGCGGCTGGCGTTCGGCGACGGTGACATATCCGGTAGCGCGCACGAAGTCTGCAAACTGCTGGTTCGTCACATCCGTCTTATCCATCCAGAACCCATCCACGTAAACCTGGTGGATTGGCCGGGAATCATGCGTCGCTTGCATTCCGACCTTATCTTCTTCCGGTGCATCCGGCGCACCCATGGAAAACTCACCGCCCGGAATCCAAACCATTCCATCCGGTGGACTTCCCGGCGCAGGAGACGCATTTTGCCTCGTAGGTCGAAATCCGTTCGTCGTTGGAGGTCCGTGCCGATCGCTGACGATGGACCCGGACGAGGCGACTCGTTCGCCCTCGAGAGACTTTGTAGAACTTGCCTTCTCGCATCCAGAGAGTAACGAAATCGCAGCGATCGCGAAGACGAGTCCAGACCGCACAACGAGACGGAGGTTCAGGCGAATGTCAACTCTGCGATGCATCTTTCACTCACGTCGGCCCAAGGAAAAATCAGCCGCTTCAGGCACCCTTCCAGTTGAGTCGGGCCTAAGAGTAAGGTCGCACGGATATGGTCCGCGCGGACGATTCGATTCCGGCAAACGCTGCATAATCAGGTCCACGTCCTCGATGACCAGCAGCGCAGTCCCTTGTGTACTCCGAGGCCGCCAGCATTCCGCTTAGTCAAATACCTAGTTGCTGCTGCCTCCGGCGTTCTCCATCTTCTTCATGGCTTCGTCGATGGCTTTCTTCATGCTGAGCGTGTCGGCGCCTTGGCTTGGGGGAAACTCCTCAAGACTCTTTAGATGCGCCACCAGGAAGGGGCCTGCCGCGGTGGGCGCCCACAACTTGTGTGCGAAGAAGACGCGCCCAATATAACCGAATTCATCCGAATCGGGCGTCATCTTTTCCATGGGATCCATAAGCAGGTTCACCACGTAGGGAACACTGGGATAACTCTTCGGGTCGAACCAATTGTTGTGCATTTTCACGCCGATGTGCATCTTCCAGCCGTCCACGCGAATGGCCATCAAGTCGGTTTCGTCGTAATAGAAGATCTCGCGGCGAGCAGACTTGTCCGATTTTCCGGTCCAAAGGTCGAGATTGTTGTAGCCGTCCAGGTGCGCTTTAAACGTGGTGTCTCCGATTTTGTAGCCTTTGAGGAGATCGTCCTTGAGACTGGGCAGGCCAGCGGCGGCGGCGAGCGACACGAAAAGATCCTCGTGGCTTTGAATGCCGTTGGAGATCCTTCCTGCAGGAATATGGCCCGGCCAGGAGATCATGCAGGGAACGCGCATTCCACCTTCCCAAGTTGTGCCTTTCTCGCCGCGAAACGGGGCGTAACCGCCATCCGGCCAGAACATCAGTTCATTGCCGTTGTCTGTCGTGTAGACGACGATGGTGTTGTCGGCAACACCCATTTCCTTGAGCTTGTCGAGGATTGCGCCAACATGCTCGTCGTGCTCAATCATGCGGGCACGAACCACGTCCTCTTCCGCCCGGCCTTCATTCACGGCCATCTGCACATACTTGGGATTTGGGTGCGACCAGACGTGGATCGCGGTGGAGTTGAACCAAAGGAAAAATGGCTTACCGGATTTTCCGCTCTTGTCCATCCACTTCAGAGTTTCGTCGAGCACTTCCTTGTCGAAGGTCTCCATGCGTTTGCGAGTCAGAGGGCCGGTGTCCTCGATTTTCTGACGGCCTACCTTGCCAAACTTTGGATCGGCCGTCGGGTCATCGGCAGTCGTTGCCCAGGTGTGCAGTACGCCCCGCGGCCCGAACTTCACTTTATAGGCAGGGTTTTTTTGTCCCGGATAGTCAAGTTCCTCCGGCTCCTCTTCCGCATTTAGGTGGTAGAGATTTCCGAACCACTCGTCAAACCCGTGCACGGTAGGCAGAAACTCATTACGATCCCCTAGGTGGTTCTTACCGAATTGGCCGGTTGCATATCCGAGAGGCTTTAAGACTTCCGCGAGTGTGGGATCGGATTTTTGAATGCCGCGCGTGGAGCCGGGAATACCGATAGTCGTCAAACCCGTGCGAATTGGAAGTTGCCCCATGATGAAGGCCGCCCGACCGGCGGTGCAGCTGGGCTGGCCGTAGTGATCTGTAAAAAGAACCCCATTCTTGGCGATGCTGTCAATGTGCGGCGTCCAACCCATCATGCCCTGGCTGTACGCGCTCACATTCCAATAGCCGATATCGTCACCAAAAATCACAACGATGTTTGGCTTTCCGCCTTGAGCGGCCGTTGCGGTCGTAAAAAGCAGAAGTGAACACAGCAAGAGCAAACACGTGCTCAGCCGAATCCGGAGCGGGATCCAAAGGGACACCATGGAAATCCTCCTCGTTAGTCTTCGAGTTTCTCGAACGGGCGGAACATCCAGCAGGCGGTCACACAAGAAAGGCGGAAAACTTCTACGGCTCGGATGAATTCAACTTGGCAACGGCAAGGGGACCATACTACAGCTCGCAAAAATAGGAAACCCTTTTTGACCGTAGAGCAATGAACGCGAAGCCTGGAAGAGAACAAAACGGGAGTTGTGCCAGGTGAAATTTCCTGGTGCGCGCTGTAGCGCTCATAAGGGCGGTTTTGCTCCCTATTGTTCCCTATCCCTCCGGCCAGTTGACGCTTCTCCCCGAATCCAGTAGCCTCGCCTCACCCTCAATCGGGTTCACTTCTCGAGGAGAGCGTTCATGAACGATTCCCAAAACAGCGGCCTGTCCCGTCGCCAGTTCGCGCGCCGCGCTGCGCTGCTCTCAGCCACCGCCTCCCTCGCTCCAGCCGCCTGCATTTTCCCAGAGGCCGCCGCAGCCCTGCCTTCCCAGGACACCCCCGGCGCCCCAAAACTCTCTCCCGAAAGCCAGACGGAGGCCGAGGCCCGCTTCCAGCAAATCTTGGCGCAATATGGCGACCGTCTCACCGCCGAAGACAAAACTCTTTTGCAGAAAATGAATCACATGGCCCAGTCTAATCTCGACCGTGTCCGCGCCTTTTCTCTCCAAAACGGCGATGCTCCCGCCCTGTATCTGAAACCCCTGGTGGAACGCGAAAAGAAAAAGTCCGAAACTCTCGCCAGTCCGGCCAAGAAATCCTGAAGGGACTTCGAATGCTCAGCGAGTCGGTTCTCTATCTTTCAGTCAGCGAGCTAGCCAAGAAAATACAGTCCAAACAAGTCTCTCCCGTCGAACTGACCGAGAGCTACCTCGCGCGCAGCGAAGCTCTCGGCCCCAAACTCAACGCGTACGCCCGCCTTACACCCGAACTTGCTCTCGACCAGGCTCGGGCCGCCGAAAAGGACATCCAGCGTGGACACTATCGCGGCCCGCTCCACGGCATTCCTTACGCTGCGAAAGATCTTCTCGCCGTCAAAGGCCTTCCCACAACCTGGGGCGCAAAGCCTTTCGCCGATCAAGTCTTTGACTACAATGCCACGGTCATCGAGCATCTTCACAATGTTGGCGCCATTCTCCTGGGCAAAGCCGCTATGATCGAACTTGCCGGCGGCATGGGCTACATGTACGCCTCTGCTTCCCTGCAGGGAGAAACAAAGAATCCCTGGGATGCCTCTTGCTGGACTTGCGGCTCCTCCTCCGGCTCCGGAGCCATCGTCGCCGCTGCTCTCGCGGGTTTCGCCATCGGCACCGAAACCTGG
>Ga0126369_10000551_pt1 | contig 24652 bp, 25 predicted proteins | sample PanSoiMetaPlot_1_FD_109646 | JGI IMG/M metagenome (GOLD analysis project Ga0126369, IMG submission 109646) | Tropical forest soil microbial communities from Panama - MetaG Plot_1 | ecosystem: Environmental > Terrestrial > Soil > Tropical forest > Bulk soil | place: Panama | collected 2016-02-17
CGGCTGCTGGAGGAGGTCGAGTTCGACGTCGTGCACCTGGCGCAGTACTCGCCGCGGCCGGGCACGCACGCCGGCGAGCGCTGGGCGGACGACGTGCCGGCGGAGGAGAAGCGGCGGCGAATCAACGACCTCCTGGCCCTGCAGCGGCAGATCGCCGCGCGGCGGACCGCGCGCTGGCTGGGCCGCACGGTCGAGGTCCTGGTGGAGGGCGGCGACGAGCTCGGCCGGCCGTTCGGACGAAACCGCCAGGGCAAGCGTGTCGTGGTGAGGCGAGCACGGGTCGATCCCGGCGAACTGGTCCGCGTGCTCGTGGAGGAGTCTTCGGCCGGCCAGCTGGCCGGACCGCTGGCGGTGGCGTGACGCAGCCCGGCGCCACCACGCCGGCGATGAAGCAGTACTGGGCGGCCAAGCTCAGGCACCCCGACGCCATCCTCCTCTTCCGGATGGGCGACTTCTACGAGGTCTTCTTCGACGACGCGGTCGAGGCCGCGCCGATCATGGGCGTGACGCTGACCTCTCGGCCCATGAAGGACGGCCGGCAGCCGATGTGCGGCGTGCCCCACCACTCCTGGCAGGGCTACGTGGGCAAGCTGCTGCGCGCCGGCCGGAAGGTGGTGATCTGCGACCAGGTCGAGGAGGCTGCGGGCCAGAAGCTGGTGAAGCGCGAGATCACGCGCGTGCTCACGCCCGGCACCGTGGTCGACGACGCCTACCTGGAGCCGGCGCGCTCCAACTGGCTCGTCGCGGCCTGGGCGCGCGGCGCCACGGGCGGCCTGGCCGCGTGCGACGTGTCGACAGGCGAGCTGCTGCTGTGCCAGCTCCCCGTCGACCGCCTGCAGGCGGAGGTGGACCGGCTGGCGCCGGCCGAGCTGCTCCAGCCGCCAGGCGTCGACGCGTACCGATTCGACCCGGAGCGGGGCCGGCGCCGGCTGGGTGACCAGCTCGGCATCGCGTTCGCCGCCTCGGTCGGTGCGGAGGAGGCGCCGCTGGCCGTCGGCGCCGCCGGCGTCGTGCTCGAGTACCTGGAGGAGAACCAGGTCCGCGTCGAGCCCGGGCTGTTCCGCGTCCGCACGTACTCGCCGGACGCCACGATGCAGCTCGACGCCGCGACCACCCGCAACCTGGAGCTGACCGGGCTCCTGCACCTGGTGGACCGGACGTGCACGCCGATCGGGGCGCGCCGGCTGCGCCGCTGGCTGTGGGCGCCCCTGCGCGACGTCGAGGCGATCGAGCTGCGGCTGGGAGCGGTCGGCGAGCTGGCCTCGCGGCGCCGCGCGGAGCTGCGCGGCGCCCTGCGAGAGGTCGGCGACCTGGAGCGCCTGGTCTCCCGCGCGGCCCAGGGCCTCGCCTCGCCGCGTGAGCTGGTGGCCCTGCGCCGCTCGCTGGAGGCGCTGCCGGGGGTGGTCGAGGCCAGCGCCGGCGTCGAGTCGCTGCTGGTGCGGAACCTCGCCGCGGCGGTCCGGCCGGATCCCCACCTGGCCCGCGAGCTGGCGCGCGCGCTGGTCGAGGACCCGCCGCCGGTGATGCGCGACGGCGGCGCGATCCGCCCCGGCTACGACGCGGAGCTGGACGGCGTGCACGAGGCGTCGCGCTCCGCCCGAGAGTGGATCTCCGGACTGGAGGCTGCCGAGCGCGACCGGACCGGGATCAGGAGCCTGAAGGTCGGCTACAACCGGGTGTTCGGCTACTACATCGAGGTCAGCCACGCCAACCAGGGCCTGGTCCCCGACGACTACATCCGAAAGCAGACGCTGACCGGGGCCGAGCGCTACCTGACGCCCGAGCTCAAGGAGCGCGAGGCGGTCGTCCTCAACGCGCAGCAGGACCGGGTCGCGCGGGAGCTGGAGATCCTGCGGCAGCTCCAGGGCCGGGTGGCGGCCGCGGCGCCCGGCCTGCTCGCCTGCGCGGAGGCGGTCGGCGAGCTCGACGCGCTGGCCTCACTCGCCGAGGCCGGGGTGGACCAGCGCTGGGTGCGGCCCGAGGTCACCGCCGGCCTCCGCCTGCTGATCGAGGCCGGGCGCCATCCAATGGTCGAGGCCGCGGTCGGATTCGACCGCTTCGTCGCGAACGACACGCTGCTCGACCCGGACACCGAGCAGGTGGTGGTGCTGACCGGCCCCAACATGGCCGGCAAGTCGACCTACCTCCGGCAGGTGGCACTGATCGTGCTGCTGGCGCAGTGCGGGAGCCTGGTGCCGGCGGCGGCAGCCTCGATCGGAGTCGCGGACCGGATCTTCACGCGCGTGGGCGCGCACGACGACCTGTCCGCGGGCATGTCGACGTTCATGGTCGAGATGATCGAGACCGCGAACATCCTCAACCACGCGACGCGCGCCTCGCTGGTCGTGCTGGACGAGGTGGGGAGGGGGACGTCCACGTACGACGGCGTGTCGATCGCGCAGGCGGTGGTCGAGCACCTGCACGACGCGCCCCGCCTGGGCTGCCGGACGCTGTTCGCGACGCACTACCACGAGCTGACGGCGCTCGCCGACCAGCTGGCGCGGGTGCGCAACGAGCGAGTCGAGGTGGTCGAGGAGGACGGGACCATCCGCTTCCAGCACCGCGTGGTGCCGGGCGGCGCGGACCGCTCGTACGGGATCCACGTGGCGGCGCTGGCCGGCCTGCCGCCGCAGCTGATCGCTCGCGCCCGCGAGATCCTCGGCGAGCTGGAGCGGCAGCGGCCGCTCGAGCCGGTCGAGCAGCAGCTGGGGCTGCCGCTGGTGTCCCCGGACGACCCGATCCGCGAGGAGCTGAGCGCGATCGAGCTGGACCGCCTCAGCCCGCTGGAGGCGCTGCAGAAGCTCTACGAGCTGAGGCAGCGGCTGACGTGAGCTCCCGCTCCGAATCGCTCGTGCGGACCAGTGGGCGGTTCTCGAGGCCGTTGAAGCGCTCGTGCGGACCAATGCGCGAATGACCATCCGCGTCCTGCCGCCGCAGGTCGCCGATGCCATCGCCGCGGGCGAGGTCGTCGAGCGGCCCGCGGCGGTCGTCAAAGAGCTCGTCGAGAACGCGCTCGACGCTGGCGCGCGGCGCGTCAGCGTCGAGGTCAGGGGCGCGGGCCGGACGCTCGTGCGCGTCGCCGACGACGGCCACGGCATCCCGGCCGGCGAGCTGCGCCTCGCCTTCCAGCGGCACGCGACCAGCAAGGTCGCCACGCTGGCCGACCTCGCGGCGATCACCTCGCTGGGCTTCCGCGGCGAGGCGCTGGCCAGCGTGGCAGCCGTTGGCGATGTCGAGTGCCGCAGCGGCGGCGGCCGCGTCCGGCTGCGCGCCGGCGACGTGGCGGAGGAGGGCGCGGCGATCCAGGTGCCCGGCACGGTCGTCGAGGTGCGCGACCTGTTCGCCAACACGCCGGCGCGGCTGAAGTTCCTCAAGAGCGAGGCGACGGAGTCGGCCGCGTGCGTCAAGACCGTGCAGTCGTATGCGCTGCTCTACCCGGAGGTGCGGTTCGAGCTGACGGTCGAGGGCCGATCGGCGCTGCGCACCAGCGGCGACGGCGACGCCCGCGCGGCGGCCGCCGCGGTGCTGGGCGCCGCGGTGGCGGCCGAACTGCTGTCCGTGGACGGCGACGGGGTGCGCGGCCTGGTGTCCCAGCCGCGGCTCAGCCGCGGCAGCCGCGACGCGATCCTGCTGGCGGTCAACCGCCGGCCGGCGGCGTCACGCGCGCTGCAGTTCGCGATCGAGGAGTGCTACCTGGGGTCGCTGGAGCGGGGCCGCTACCCGGTGGCGGTGGTCGACCTGACGGTGGATCCGGAGGCGGTGGACGTGAACGTGCACCCGACCAAGCGGGAGGTCCGGTTCCGCGCCGAGCGGGCGCTGTTCGCGGACGTCCAGCGAGCCGTGCGTGCGGCGCTGACGGGCAGCGCCCCGTACGAGCTGCGGCCGCCGGCGGCCGCCGCGGGCGTGGTGCGAGAGTGGCACTCGCCTCGACTGCACCTGGCCGCGGCGGGTGCGGCGCCCGCGGCGCTGCCCGCGCCGTCGCCCGTGGCGGGACTTCTGGAGTCGCCGCTGCGGCCGCTGGGGCAGGTGATGGACGGCTACCTGGTGGCGGAGTGCGAGGAGGGGGTGGTGCTCGTCGACCAGCACGCCGCCCACGAGCGGGTCCTCTACAACCGGTTCCTGGCCCGGCTGGAGTCGCGCAGCCTGGCCGCGCCGAGCCAGGCGCTGCTGCTCCCCGAGACGGTGGACCTGGAGCCGGCCCAGGTCGCGGCGGCGTCGGATCACCGGACGCGCCTCCGCGCGCTCGGGTTCGAGGTCGAGGAGTTCGGTCCGCGGACGCTGCGGCTGACCGCCGCGCCGGCCGAGACGCCGCCGGATCGAGCGGCGCCGGCGCTGCGCGAGCTGCTGGCGGTGCTGGCCGACTCCCGCCCGGACGAGGCGCTGAAGGAGGCGGCGTCCTCGCTCGCGTGCCACTCGGCCGTCCGCTTCGGCGACCGGATGGACCCGTCCGAGCAGCGCCAACTGCTGGCCGAACTGGAGGTCGCGGACGGCTCGATCACCTGCCCGCACGGCCGCCCGACCCGGCTGGTGCTCTCGTGGCAGGAGCTCCGGCGCCACTTCAAGCGCAACTACTGAGCCCGCTCGCTCAGGCGGGGCCGGCGCCCGCGGCCCGGATCGGCGTCACGTCGATCTCGCCCGCGCCGCAGGGGGCCAGGTTCCAGCCGGTGACCGGGATGACCGTGTGGTCGAACTCGTCCGGCGGCGTGATCTCGAGCCGCGCTGCCTGCGGGCAGGTCGTCTCCGACCCGTGCGGCACGTCCGACCAGGCGGCCTGGAACGACGCCGCGGTGGCCGGCTGGAGCAGGAAGTGGCTCGGTCCCGCCTGCGTCGTGAAGATGCCGCCGTTGCGCACGACGCGCGTGGTCAGCGGCGCACCACTCGAGTCGAGCATGAGCATGCCGACGAACCCGTACACGGTGCAGGCGGACGGCTGGGTGTTGGCCACGCGGAACGTGTCGACGATCGTGCCGGCCGCACCCTGCGAGCCCGCGAAGCTGATCAGCAGGCCGACGGTGTGGCAGCGATCGGTGGCCGGCCGGGCCTGCGTCGGGGTGGGAACGGGCGTGCGGGCCGGCGCTGCCGGCGCTGCCTGGCTGGCCGTCGGTGTCGTGGGCACGTGGTTCACCGCGACGGGCGTCCGCGGGCCGGGCGTCTGGCAGGCGGCGAGCAGCAGCCCGATCACGATCAGCAGCGGGCTCCAGGACCTCATGGGCCGGCATCGTAGGCGGCGTTCCTGACGCGCAGCTAACCCGTTCGCCGGCGTTCAGCGGCGGCCCCTATGCTGTGCCCCGATGCGGCTTCTGCTGGTGGAGGACGACGCCGAGCTGGCCGCCAGCCTGCACCGCGGCCTGGAGGAGCTGGGCATGGCCGTGGACACGGCCGGCGCCGGCGACGAGGCGCTGGCCGCCGCCGCGGCGGCCCCGTACGACGTGATCGTGCTCGACGTCATGCTTCCCGGACGCCGGGACGGCTTCGCGGTGGCGCGTGAGCTGCGCCGCCTGCGCAACACGGCTCCGATCCTGATGCTGACCGGCCTTGGCGCCGTCGAGGACCGCGTTCGCGGGCTGGAGTCCGGAGCCGACGACTACCTGGTCAAGCCGTTTGCCCTGCGGGAGCTGGTCGCCCGGGTCCGCGCGCTGAGCCGCCGCCATCTGCCGGACCGGACCGCGGTCCTGGAATCCGGCCAGCTCCGCCTCGACACCGGCGCCCACCGGGCGACCGTCGCCGGCGCCGAGGTCGCCCTGACCGCCAGAGAGTTCGCCGTGCTCGAGTTCCTGATGCTGCACCGCGGGCTGCTCCTCAGCCGCGACCGCATCCTGGAGAACGTCTGGGACTTCGATCTGGAGGACGGCGACAACCTGGTCGAGGTGTACATCGGCCGGCTGCGCCGGAAGCTCGCCGGGGCGGGGGCGGGCGACCCGATCACCACCGTCAGGGGCGCCGGGTACCGCTTCGACGGCGCCTGACCCGCGATGCGGTTCCTTCGCTCGACCCGGGCCCGGTTGGTGCTCGTGCAGGTGGGCGTCCTCGCGGTCGCGGTCGCCGTGGCGGTGGCCGCCGTCTTCGAGCTCGCGACGGTCCCCGCCCGCAACCAGGAGGACCAGGCGCTTTTCGACCAGTGGAGCGCCGTGGCCAACGCCCTGGACCTGCGTGACGGCCAGGTCGTCTATCCGCCCGGCCAGCTGCCGGACCTGGCGGGTGCGTCGCGGCAGCCGGTCGAGGTGGACGTCTACACCGGCAGCGGGCTGCTGATTCAGACGCCGGCCCAGAGCCTGAGCCCGACGTACCTGGCGGAGGTGGCCGGGCGCGTGCTGGGCGGCTCGTCGGTGGGTCCGATCGACATCGGCGACGCCACGGGCGGCGACCGCCGCCTGTACGCGGCGCTCCAGCCGGTCGGTGACCAGCGGGCCGCGATCGTGGTCAGCCTCTCCTCCGCCGACCTGCAGACGTTCACGCAGCGGCTGCTCGGGGCCCTGGTGGTGGGCGGCGGCCTGCTGGTCGCCATCGGAGGCGGGCTGGCCTGGGTGCTGGTCACGCACGCGCTGCGCCCCGTGCGCGTGAGCTTCGAGACGCTGCGCCGGTTCACGGCGGACGCTTCGCACGAGCTGCGCGCGCCGCTCGCGCTGATGCTGACGGAGGTCGACGTGGCGCTGGCCAGGGACCGGCCGGCCGCGGAGTACCGGGCGGTGCTCGCGCGTGTTGGCGGCGAGGTGGAGCATCTGGGCCGTGTGGTCGACCAGCTGCTGCTCCTGGCGCAGGCCGATGCCGGCCGGCTGGTGCCGAGCCCGGCGGCGGTCGACGTGGCCGACCTGGTGGAGGAGACGGCCGCCCGCTGGCGCGCCGCCGCGGCGGTTCGAGGCGTGACGATCGCGGTCGACGCCCCGGCCTCCGGAACGCTTGCCGCCGATCCGCACCTGCTCCGGCGGGTGCTCGACAACCTGCTCGACAACGCGCTGCGACACGGCCCAGTAGGCAGCTCGGTCGTCCTGAGCGCGCGCCGCCACGAGCGCGAGTGGCAGTTCGACGTCGCCGACCGTGGCCCGGGCGTGCCGCCCGCCCAGCGAGACCGCATCTTCCAGCGGTTCGCGCGCCTCGACCCCGCCCGCTCGCGCGACGCGGGCGGCGCCGGCCTGGGCCTGGCGCTGTCGGCGGCCGTGGCCCGCGCCCATGGCGGGTCGATCGAACTGGTGGACGGTGACGGCGGCGGGGCCCGCTTCCGCCTCCGGCTGCCGGTGCAGTAGGAGTGCCTACGATGGGCGGCGTCATGACGCAGGTGCCGATGATCCTCGGGCCGACCGGGATCGGCAAGAGCCGGGCCGCGTTCGAGCTCGCGCGCGAGCTCGGCGGCGAGATCGTGGTCTGCGACTCGCGCCAGGTGTACGACCGCCTGGACATCGCCACGAACAAGCCGTCCCCCGAGGACATGCGCGAGGTGCCGTACCACCTGGTCGGCGTGGCCGACCCGCGCACCACCTACACGGCGTTCGAATTCGTCGCGGCGGCCAACGCGGCCATCGCCGGCGTCACGGCGCGCGGCAGGGTCCCCATCGTCGAGGGCGGCAGCATGCTCTGGGCGGACGCGCTCGCCGAGGGCTTCTCGCTGGCCGGTGTGCCGCCCCGTCCGGAGCGGCGCGCGGAGCTCGAGCGCGTGCCGGTCGCCGAGCTGGCCGGCATGGTGCGGCGACTGGACCCCGAGGCGCGAGTCGACGAGCGCAACCCGGTCCGCCTGGTCCGGGCCATCGAGGTGCTGGAGGTCGCGGGCCCCCCGCTGGCGGAGCGCCGTACGCGGCGCCCTCCGCCCTGGACCCCCCTGCGGGTCGGCCTGACTGCCGCCCTGGACGTCATCGATCGCCGGCTCACCGAGCGCTCGCGCCGGCAGGTCGAGCGCGGGCTCGTCGAGGAGACCCGAGCGGCGCTGGCCAACGGCGTGCCGCCCGGCGCGCCCGTGCTGACCGGCATCGGCTACGCGGAGGCGGTGCGGTGCATCCGGGGCGAAATCGAGCCGGACGAGCTGCCGGAGGTGATGGCGCGGGCCAACCGCCGGTACGCGCGGCGCCAGCTGCGGTGGCTGCGGCGCAACCCCGCCATCACGTGGTTCGACGCGACGGCCGACCCGCTGCCCGCTATCCTTGGATTCCTGCGAGAGCACGGTATTTGATCGAGACGAGACCGGCGCCGGAGCGCGCCTACCTGATCGGCGTGCAGCTGCCGGGGACCACCTCGAAGGCCCTTGCCGAGCAGATGCGTGAGCTGGCCGAGCTGACCAGAACCGCCGGCGGTGAGGTGGCCGGGTCAGACGTCCAGCGGCGCGACGAGGTCGAGCCGGCGCTGTTCGTGGGCCGCGGCAAGGTTGACGAGATCCGCGGCCATCGGGAGGACCTGCGGCTGGACCTGGTCATCTGCAACGAGGACCTGAGCCCGCGGCAGCAGCGCAACCTGGAGAAGGAGCTCGGCCTGCGGGTGGTCGACCGGACCGAGCTGATCCTGGACATCTTCGCCCAGCACGCCCGGACCCGCGAGGGCCGGCTGCAGGTCGAGGCGGCACAGCTGCGCCACCTGCTGCCGCGCCTGGTCGGCGCCTACGACTACCACCGCCAGATGGGCGGCATCGGCACGCGGGGCGGCCCCGGCGAGGCGCAGATCGAGGTCGAGCGGCGGCGGATCCGCCGGCGCATGCGCGACCTGGAGCAGGAGCTGGCGCAGGTGCGTGCGCAGCGCGTCCAGCAGCGGGCGGGCCGGCAGCGGTCGGACCTGCCCACAGTCGCCATCGTCGGCTACACGAACGCTGGCAAGTCGACGCTGATCAACGCGCTGACGGGCGCCGGCGTGCTCGCCGAGGACTCGCTCTTCGCCACGCTGGACCCGACCACTCGCCGGCTCCACCTGCCGGGCGGGCGCGACGTGCTCCTGACCGACACCGTGGGATTCATCCAGAAGCTGCCGACCGACCTGGTGGCTGCGTTCCGGGCGACGCTGGAGGAGGTCACGTACGCGGGCGTGGTGCTGCACGTGGTGGATGCGGCGGCCGAGGCGGCGCAGGAGCAAGCGAGGACCGTGGACGAGATCCTGGCGGAGCTGGGCGCGGCTGACAAGCCGCGCGTGGTGGCGCTGAACAAGGTCGACCTGCTCGGACCGGTGACCCTGCGCCGCGCCATGCGGGCCTTCAGCGAGCGGTACGCGGCGCCGGTCCCGATCTCGGCCCTCCGCGGCTCGGGCCTGGACGCCCTGGGCGACGCGATCGACGCGGCCACCGGGGACCGATACGTCCCGCTGGAGGTGCTGATCCCGTACGGCAGGGAGGGGATGCTGCAGGAGCTCCGCCAGTACGGCGGCCTCGAGAGCGTCGAGTACCGCGAGCGCGGGACGTACGTGCGCGGCCGGGCGCCGCGCGAGCTGGCGCACCGCTTCCAGCCGTACCAGACCGACTGACCGCGCCCGAGCCGGCACGCTGCCGCCGGCTCGACGGAGCCGGCGGCAGGATGAACCACGCCTAGAAGTGTCCGCTCAGGGTGCCCGCGCTGGACGTCACGGTGAACGTGTCACCGGCCGTGGGGTGGACCGTCCCCGTGCCGCTGGTCTGGGCGGCGAACGTGAACGTCCCGGAGCCCAGCGTCTGTCCGCTTGCGAGCGTGAACGTGCAGGTCACGGCCGAGGCGGTGCTGCTGTTGCTCTGCAGGATCTGGCCGCCGACCGTGTTGTACTCGCCGTTGAAGCTGACGCCCGTGGTCCGCTGGACGACGATGGTGACCGTCAGCGAGCTCAGGCCCGTCGTGGTGAGCTTGACGTCCTCCTCGTTGAACCAGGGGCTGCTGGAGGCGACCACCGGCGTCGCCGACAGCGAGCCGCCGCTGGGCGTCGGGGTGGGCGTGGGAGTCGGCGTCGCGGTCGGTGTCGGCGTTGGTGTGGGGGTTGGCGTGACGGTGGGCGTGCTCGTCGGCGACATCGACGGCGTGGGCGTCGGGCTCGCGAACATCGCCACGTGGGCCTTGAATCCCGCCCCGAACGCGGTCGGGGTGCCGTTGTAGTCCGTGATCAGGCTGGGGCCGCTGCTGCACTGGAAGTCGGCGTTCCAGGCCCAGCCCGCGTAGCTCTGGTGCACGCCGTCCAGGAAGCTCATGACTCCGTCGATGTAGCTGTGGTTGCAGTCGTTCTCGCCGATCTCGCCGGCGATGACCGGGTTGGCGGCGGCCACGGGCGCGACATTCGTCTGCCAGCAGCTGGAGTTGCTGCAGCTGTTGAAGTTGTACGAGTGCCAGGACGCGGCCAGGTTGCCGGTCGGGTCACTGGGCTTGAACTGGTTCCACATGCTCACGTCGTTCGAGAACGCGAGCCCGCCGAGCATGATCACGTTCGCGGCACCGGTGCCGCGCACGGCGTTGACGAGCTGCTGCATGCCTGCGGCAGAGACGTTGCCTCCCGACGTGTTCTGCAGCAGGCTGCCGCACGCCGTGCCGCCGTCGCGCCAGCACGTCCAGCTCGGCGCCCCGCTGCCCAGGAAGAAGTCGGGGAACGGCTCGTTGAACAGATCGAAGATGCTGGACAGGTCGCCCTTGAACGTGTTGGCGACGGCGGTCCAGAACGGGACCGACAGCGCCGCGTCGGGCATCGGCTTCTGGCAGATTGCCTGGAACTCGCTGAAGTTCGAGTTTGCGAACTGCCCCGTGGGCTCTTTGCAGGCGGGCGAGATCCCGTCCTGGTTGCTGTACTTGCCCTCGGTCCAGTGCAGGTCCAGGATCGCCACCAGGCCGTGGCTGTGCAGGACGTTCACGTACGCCTGGACCGCCGAGATGTAGTTCGAGCCGGCGAACGCCGCCGGGATGTTGCCGCTGCCCAGCCAGCACTCCTCGTTGAGGGGCACGCGCACCGCGTTCACGCTGGCCCAGCCGGCGATCGCGGCGACCGCGTTGGCGTCCATCGGCCCGTCGAAGATGCTGCCGGGCACGGACCACTGCCGGTTCCCCATTGCGTCCGTGAACGGGTGCGGGACGCATGCGTACTCACCACCGGATCGGTTCACGCCCCACAGCGTGACCGTCTGGCCGGAGGAGTTCACCAGGTGGTTGCCGGATACCTTGAGGCCGGCGATGGACGGCGCGGCGCTGACGGTGGTCGGCGTCCTGGCCACCCATGCTGCGACGGCGACCAGCAGCGCCACCAGAGGCACGGCGACGAGCCACGTACGTGTGCGGTTCCGCCACATAGGCACATCTCTCTCCAATTCCGGCTTCGGATCGGGCGCGCCGCGGCCCCGGGCAGCGCGCGGCCCGGGGTGGACGAGATGGCTCGCTACCCTCCCCCCGACATCGGGTGCCGGAGCGACCATTTGTTGTGGAATCGCTCCCACATCATTGTGAGCCGACAGACGACTTTGTCAACCCTTCCACTTGATGTGTATCCAGGCTTTGAATGGGAGCGCTCCCATGCTCGCCCATACACAGGAGAGGAGCGGCCGCTAGTTCAGGGCGTCGTGCGGGTCCATGACAGAATCCAGGGCCGCGTCCAGCGGGTGCCGGTCCTGTTCGCGGGCCCTGATGGCGGGGGCCACGACCCGCACGACGACCACCTGCACCGCGGAGCCGACCGGGACGGCGACCAGCGCCCCCCAGATGCCGGCCAGGCTGCCGCCGACCAGGAGCGCGACCAGCAGCGGGAACGGCCGCAGGCCCACCTGGCGCTTCATGACCACGGGCGTCAGCACGTTCGACTCGAGCTGCTGGATCACCAGGAACGCGCCGGCCACCACCAGCGGGTACCACGCGCTCACGGTGAACCCCAGCGCGATCGCCGGGACGGCGCCCAGGAACGGGCCCAGCATCGGGATCAGCTCGCACAGGCCGGCGGTGATGCCGAGCAGCACCGGGACCGGCAGGTGCAGCACCGTGCAGGCGACCCCGGCCAGGAGGCCGATCGCGAGCATGTTGACGCCGACGCCGCGAACGTAGCCCGCGAACCCGGCCCCGATCGCGCCGAAGAGCCCGCCGGCAAACGCCCGCCGCCTCTCGGGGACCAGCGTCAGCACCCATCTTCGGAGGTCTCGGCTCACGGCGAGCCACGTGACGCTGAGGAGCAGCACGGTGAGCAGGTCCGACACGAGCGAGAGCAGCCCCCCGCCGACCTGGAGGACCGTCAGCGTCAACTGGCTCGCCTGGCCCAGCACCGCGCCGACGAGCTGGTTGAGCACGCCGGAGTCGATGTGCAGCGCCGTGAGCACCTGCGCGACGTTGTCCTGCACCGTGCGCTCGTAGGAGGGCAGGGCGGCGACCACCGATCCCGCCTGGCCCGCGATCGGCCGCGTCAGCAGCACCAGGATGCCGAGCGTGACCCCGATCAGGACGACGTACACACCCGCGATCGACAGGCCGTAGGGAAGCCCCCGTTCGTGCAGCCAGTCGACCTCCGGCCGCAGGCCCTCGCCGAGGACGACGGCGGTCAGGACGACCAGGACCACGTTGAGGAGGTGCCATGCCAGCAGCGTCCCCGCGACGGCCGCCATGAGCGCGATGCCGGCGAGGAACAGCGTGCGCACGGTCACGGGCTCCGCGAGGACGCCCCGACGCGGTTGGGACTGCGGCCGCGCCGCCGGCGGCAGGGGCGGCGGTGGTGCCTCCCCGCGCTCCTCCTCGGCCGCGGCCGGGGTGTCACCCGGCGAGCTGGTCACGGCGTGAGTATCACACTGAGTCCCCATGGACGACCTGGCCCGGCTGGCGCTCGACCTCGTGAACATCCCGTCCGTCAGCCGCCACGAGCAGCGCGTCACCGCCTGGATCGCGGACCGCGCCGCCGCGCTGCCCCACCTGCGGATCGTGCACCGGCAGGAAGACGCCGTCGTGTTCGGGCCGCCCGGCCGGCCCGATGTGGTGCTAGCGGGACACTCCGACACCGTTCCGGAGCAGGGCAACCTGCCCGGGCGGCTGGAGGACGGCGAGGTGCACGGCCTCGGAGCGGCCGACATGAAGGGCTCGCTCGCGGTCATGCTCGCGCTGGCCGGCGAGCTCGACCGGCTGATGGCGCGGCTCCGCCCGCTGTTCGTCGTCTTCGGGCGGGAGGAGCTGCCGGTCGCGGAGAGCGTGCTGGAGGGCCTGTTCTCGGCCTGCCCGGCCATCCTGGAGGCGCGGCTGGCCGTGATGATGGAGCCCACGGCGAACCGGCTGCAGCTCGGGTGCCTGGGCAACGTCAAGGCGTCCCTGGAGTTTTGGGGCGTCGCCGCCCACTCGGCGCGGCCCTGGCTGGGGGTGAACGCCATCCACGAAGCGGTGCGCGGCCTGCGCCAGGTCGCGGACGCCCAGCCGCACGAGGTGGTGCTCGACGGGCTGCCGTTCCGCGAGGTGGTGAGCGTCACCGAGATCGCCGGCGGCATCGCGAACAACGTGATCCCCGACCGGGTGGTCTGCGGCCTGAACTTCCGCTACGGCGGGCACCGCACGCCGGCGCAGGCCGAGGCGCGCCTGCGCGAGCTGGTCGGCCCGGCTGGCGACTTCACGGTGCTCAGCAACTCGCCCTCGGCGCCCGTCGCATCCGACAGCGCGCTGCTCCGGCGGCTGCGCACGGCCGGCGACCTGGCAGTCGAGCCGAAGCAGGCGTGGACGCCCGTAGCCGAGTTCGCCGCTCACGGCCTCGATGCGGTCAACTTCGGCCCCGGCGACCCCGGGCTGGCGCACCGGCGGGACGAGCGGATCGGTGTCGAGGCGATGTCGGATACCCTTTCCGTCCTGCGCCGCTTCCTGACCGGTTGAAACTGGAGACTGTTGCCGTGAGCACGAGCCCCGAGGAGCTGCGCGCACGCGTCGAGGCGGCGTACGAGTCCGGCGAGATGGACGCCGAGGCGGTCGAGGAGACCATCCGCCGCCTGGACCGGGGCGAGGTGCGCAGCGCCGAGCCGGGCGCCGGCGGCTGGATCGTCAACGAGTGGGTGAAGAAGGCGATCCTGCTCTACTTCCGCCTCCGGGGCACCGAGACGATCGAGGTGGGCCCGTTCGAGTACCGCGACAAGATCCCGCTCAAGCACGACCTGGCGTCGAGCGGCGTCCGCGTCGTGCCGCCCGCGGTGGCGCGCTACGGCAGCTTCCTCTCCCCGGACGTGATCATGATGCCGAGCTACGTCAACATCGGAGCCTGGGTGGGTCCGGGCACGATGGTCGATACCTGGGCGACCGTGGGCTCCTGCGCGCAGATCGGCGCTCGGGTGCACCTGTCCGGCGGCGTCGGGATCGGCGGCGTGCTGGAGCCGGTCCAGGCGCGGCCGGTCATCGTGGAGGACGACTGCTTCATCGCGTCTCGCTGCATCGTCACCGAGGGCGTCATCGTCGGGCAGCGCGCGGTGCTGGGCGCGAACGTGGTGCTGACGGGCTCCACGCCGGTGCTCGACGTGACCGGTCCCCAGCCGGTGGAGCACCGCGGGGTCGTGCCGCCCGGCGCGGTGGTCGTCCCGGGCTCGCGGACGAAGCGGTACCCGGCCGGCGAGTTCCAGGTGACCACGGGCCTGATCGTCGGCTGGCGCGGCGAGGGCACCGACCGCAAGCTCACGCTGGAAGACGCGCTGCGCGAGCACGGCATCGCCACGTAGCCTTCACGGCGCCAGCGCGCGCCAGCGCGGCGGCGGACCGTCGAGAAAGAAGCGCAGCACTTCCAGCAGCCACGCGATCGGGTGCTCACCCCACGACAGCCCCGGCGTGGCGCCGCGGGGCATGACGTGGAGGCTCCCCTGCAGGTGCCGCCAGAGGATGCGCGCCTCCGCCGTGTCGTCTCCGTCCAGGGGGGCCACCTCGCGGTGCCCCTCCAGGAGAAACGGCACCGCCCGGAGCGGCATGCCGAAGAGGTCCCATGCCGGGTCGCCCAATGACGCGCAGCCCCAGTCCAGGATGGCCGCATAGGCGAGGGATCCTGACCCGACCATCAGGTTGCTCGTCTGGACGTCGCGGTGCAGGAAGCGCTCAACGGCAGGCGCCGGCAGGGCCGCGGGCGCGAGCCGCTCCAGCCAGGCGCCGAGCCAGCGAGCTTCCATGCCCGTGAACCAGCCGTCCGCGGCGCGCCGCTCCACGAGTTCACGCGGGTCGGCCCGGACCCAGACCTCGCCGAGCGGCTGGGCCGGGCCGGCGCCGGTGTGCAGCCGGGCGAGGTCCCGGCCCACCTCGCGCCAGAGGTCCGGCGTCGCTCCCGGCTCGAGGTCGAGACCCGCGAGCAGCCGTCCGCGCACCCGCTCGACCACCAGGTAGGGGACCGGCAGCAGGTCGCGCGTGTCGTCGCAGACGACCAGCGCCGGGGTCCGCACCCCGGCCGCGCGGGCGGCCGGGATGGCGACCGCCTCGACGCGGGCCTGCTCGATGTGGACCGGGTGATCGCGCGGCACCCGCAGCACCAGGTCGTCGCCGAGGAGGTAGACGGCGTTGATGATCCCCTGCTGAGTCAGCCGGGACAGCGCGCGGTCGCCGAGGCCGTGACGCGCGGTGATCGCGCGAGCGGCCTCCGCCGAGACCGGCACCTGGTCCGGCAGCTTCACGGCCATAATCTCCACCCAGTGGATCGACTCGCCGGCAGCCCACCCCGGGTCGCGCTGGTCACCGGCGGCTCACGCGGGATCGGCGCGGCCACCGTCCTGGCGCTCTGCCGCCGCGGCTGCGACGTCGTGTTCACGTACCGCTCGCGGCTCCGCCGTGCGGAGCAGGTCCTCGCCGAGGCCTCGGCGGCGGGCGCGCGGGTGGCCGCCTTCGCGAACGACATGACCGACTCCGTCGCGACCACCTCATTCTTCCGCGGGCTCCGCGCGTGGACCGACCGGCTGCACGTGCTCGTCCTGAACGCGTCGGGCGGCCTGGAACCCGGGGCGGACCCAGGCTACGCGATGCGCATCAATCGCGACGCGCAGCTCGCGTTCGCCGAGCGGGCGCTGCCGCTCCTCGTCGCCGGCGCGACGGTGGTCCTGGTCACCAGTCACTGGGCGCACCGGTACGGGGAGGTCCCGCAGCTGCCCGCGTACGCGCCGGTGGCCGAGTCGAAGCACGCCGGTGAGGTGGCGCTGCGCGAGCGATTCGCGGATCCGGGACTGGGGGTGCGCCTGCTGGTGGTCACCGGCGACCTGGTGGAGGGCACCGTGACCCCGAAGCTGCTGGAGCGCACGTCGCCGGGGCTGGCGGAGCACCGGCGCCACGAAGCGGGCAGCCTGCCGACGGCCGCCCAGATGGGCGACGCGATCGCCGACGCCGCACTCGACGACGCGCTTCCCACCGGCCACACCGTGGTGGTGGGGGGCGACCTCGGATCGCTGGGGGCGCCTCAGTAGCTGCGGATCAGGCCGCGCACCGTTCCGACCATCGAGGCCTGGTCGGGCTCGATCGGCTCGTAGGCCGGGTTCTCGGCCATCAGGCGCACCCGGCCCGTCGAGCGATCGAGACGCTTGACCGTCGCCTCGTCCTCGACGAGCGCGACGACGATGGTGCCGTCCGGCGCGTCCTGCTGGGGCCGGACGATCACGAGGTCGCCATCGTAGATCCCGGCGTTGATCATCGAGTCCCCGCGGACGCGGAGCGCGAACCACCCCTCCTCGGCCAGGTCCGGCGAGAGCATGAGGTGATCCTCGATGTTCTGCTCGGCGAGGATGGGCACACCCGCGGCCACGTTGCCGACCACCGGGATGGGCACCGCCGTCCGCCGGAGCTCGACGCTCTGCACGTCCTCGACGAGCTGAACCGTCCGCGACTTGCTGGGGTCCCGCTTGATCAGGCCGCGGCGCTCCAGCTGGTTCAGGTGGTTGTGCACGGTGGAGCTCGAAGACAGCCCGACGGCCTCGCCGATCTCGCGCACGCTCGGTGGGTAGGCCCGCTCGCGCGTGACCTGGCGGATGTATTCCAGGATGCGACCCTGCCGCTCACTCAGCTCTTGGTTCAAGTCCTGCTACCTCGTTTGCTGCTGTGATGTGCTTCGGCGGTTCCGAGGCGGTGCCAATCGTAGCAAGGAATCGGCGAAAAGGCAAACTGATGTTCGGCGAACGCTTGACCGCCGAACGCTTGTTTGTCTAGTATGAGCGCGAACGGATGTACGCCATCCAGACGCGTCAGGAACGTTCCGCCAGGTGGCACCTGCAGGACACGCCCTTGTGGCGGATCCGGTGGGCCCTCCTCGCCGCCGCCGTGGCCGCACTGCTGGGCACGGGGTACGCGAGGGAGGCGGCCAGCTCGACACTGTTGGGCGGCCCGAGCCCGGCGGCCGCGCAGCTGGTGACGGTGACGCCGGGCGACACCCTGTGGGACATCGCCAGCAGGCGGTACCCCGGCGCGGACGTGCGTCAGAAGGTGTTCGAGATCGAGCAGCTCAACGGCCTCGACGGGCCGGCGATCGTGGCGGGACAGCGCCTCCGGGTGCCGGCCCGCTGACGCGGGGACGCTACCCTGGTCGTCGGTGGACGTCGAACTCGTCACCCGGCGGGGATGCCATCTCTGTGAGGACGCGCTCGGGCTGCTGCGGGAGCTGGGCCTGGAGCCCCGCGTGCGCGACGTCGACGGGGATCCCGAGCTGTCCACGCTGTACGACTTCCGGGTCCCGGTCGTCCTGGTGGACGGCCGGGTGGTCGGCGAGGGCCGGCTCGACCGCGACGCGCTGAGCCGGGCGCTGCCGCGCTGACGGCGCCGGCCGCCGTGCCCGCCCCGCTCCTGGCCGGGGCGGCCGGGGCCGCCGTGGATACGCCCATGGCCATCCTGGAGCTCGGGGCGCTGGTGCTCCTGGCCGGGATCCTGGCCTGGGTGGCGCGCCGGGTCGGGCTGCCCTCGCTGGTCGGCTTCCTGGCGGCGGGCGTGGTGGCCTCGCCGCTGACGCCCAGGCTCTCCGTCAGCCACAGCCAGCTGGAGCTGGTCGCCGACCTGGGCGTCCTCCTGCTGCTGTTCGAGTCGGGCATCGAGATCGACTTCCGGCGGCTGCGGCGCAGCGGGCTGCTGCTGGTGGTGCCGGCGCAGGTGCTCCTGACCACCGGGCTGGTCGCGGCGGCGGCCACCGCCCTCGGCCTGTCCGTCGCAGGAGGCGTCTTGCTGGGCGCCGCGGTCGCGCTGTCGTCGACCGCAGTGATCAAGCACATCGTCAACAGCCGCCAGCGCACGACCAACCCCGCGACCGATCGCGCGGTGGAGGACTGGGCCGCGATCGAGGACCTGACCGGCGCCGCGCTGACCGCGATCGCGCTGATCGCCGTCGGCTTCGAGGGCCAGCCGGGCCCGTTCGTGGTCGGCCGGCTCGCGCTGTACGCGCTGGTCGCCGTCGCCGCCGCCTGGCTGCTGCCACGGGCCCTGGGCGCGTTCCGGGCGCACGGCGACCTCCTGGTCCTGCTGTCCGTCGGCGGCTCGCTGACGTTGGCCGGCCTGGGCGCCGCCGTGTTCCGGCTGCCCCTGCCCCTCGCCGCGTTCCTGGGCGGCGCCGTGATGGGCGAGAGCCCGGAGATGGAGACGGTCCGCGAGCAGGTGCGGCCGTTCCGCGAGCTGTTCGCCGTCCTGTTCTTCGTGGCCCTGCCCACGCTGATCGAACCCGCCACGCTCGCGGGCGCCCTGGGCTGGCTCGCGTTCGTCCTGGTCGCGCTGGCCGCCGGCAAGAGCGTGCCCGTCGCCCTCCTGGCCCGGCTCCGACCGCAGCCGGACGTGCGCCCCGTGCAGCTCGCGCTCGGGCTGGGGCAGATGGGGGAGTTCAGCTTCGCGATCGCGGTGATCGCGATGGACCACGGCGCGCTGGCGGCGCCCGTCTTCGAGGCCGTGCTGGCCGCGCTGGTCGCGAGCATCGCCCTGAGCACAGTGCTGGTCCGGCTGGGCGGGCCCGTGAGACGGGAGGGCCCGGGGTGAGGTGCCGCGGCGGCCTCAGTCGGCGGCGCTCGGCTCCACGGGCGGAAGCGCGGACCACGGGAAGTCGATCCACCGGTCGGTCCGCCGCCACACGTACTCGCACTTCACCACCGAGCGGGGCTTCTCGTAGAGCACGGCGCACCGCACGTCCGCCACGTGCTCGGCGCAGTAGTCCGTCACGAGCTGGAGGGTCGCGCCCGTGTCGGCGACGTCGTCGGCCACCAGGACCGTCGCGCCGGCGATGTCGACGACGTCCAGCAGGGGCGGCAGCATGACCGGGAACTCGAGCCGCTCGTCGATACCCGTGTAGAACTCCACGTTCACCGTGAACAGGTTCTTGACGTTCAGCGCATACGCGATCGTCGCCGCCGGGAGCAGGCCGCCGCGGGCGACGCCGAGGACGATCGTCGGCCGGTAGCCGCTGTCGACGATCTGCCGGGCCAGCGCCCTGCTCGCCTCGCCGAAGAGGTCCCAGGCCAGGACCTCGTGCTCGCCGGCCTCAGCCAACGCGGATGCTCATGCGGCTTCCAACGTTAGTCGCGGATGCTGACCTGAGCCACCGCGCATCGGTTGAGGTCGGGTCCTCTGTTCACGACGTACACGCAGGCCATCACCTGGGCGGGGCCGGGCTGGGCGAACACCGGGATCCGGACGGGGCTGCTGAAGTCGCCGTGCGAGCCCGGCGAGGCGGGCCCGTACAGCGGCACGCCGATCACGCCCTGGACGAAGTAGATCTGGTACTGCTGCGCCGGGTCGAAGCCGTGGCCGGTGACCATCACGTTCTGCTCGCCCGGGTGCGGGCGGGAATCGGAGACGGTCAGCGAGCGGCTCGGCGCGGTCGGCGTGGGCGTCGGAGTCGGCCGCACGGTCGCCGCCGGCACGGGCGCGAGGGTCGGCGTGGGCGCCGGCGGCGCCGTGGGCGACGCGGTCGGACCGGGATCCTCCGACGGCGGCGGGGGCGGAGCGAGGCTGGCCGGGCCGCCCGGCGTGCCGGACAGCCGGACGCGGTCCGCCGTCGCGGTGGATCCGCCGGGCCGCTCGCCCGTCGCGATCACGACGCCGAGCACGCCCAGCAGCAGCAGTCCGCACACGGCGGCGAGCCAGGTCCGGGCCGGGATCCCCGCGAGCCGCCCCGCCGGCGCCGGCTCCGGCCCCGGCACAGCGGCCGGCTCGGCGTGGGGAGCGTCCCCGAGCGCGGCCTCCAGCGCCCGGACGAGCCCACCGCAGGTTGGCCACCTGGCGGCCGGGTCGCGGTCGAGGCCGCGCTCGAGGACCGCCGCGGCGGGCGCCGGCAGGTTGCCGGCGTGCGGCAGCCGGCCGGTCAGCACCTGCCATGCGATCACCGCGAGCGCGTAGACGTCCGCGGCCGGCCCCAGCGTTCCGGCCGGGAACCGCTCCGGCGCGACGTGCCGCGGGCTGCCGTGGCGCAGGGCCGTGCCGCCGGGAAGCGGCGTAGCCCCGACCAGGGCCGTCAGCCCGAAGTCGGCGACGAGCGCCGACCCGTCGGCAGTGACGAGCACCGTCTCGGGCTGCAGGTCGCCGTGGACGACGCCGCGCCGGTGCGCGTGGTCGACGGCGTCCGCGATCTCCTGGAGCAGGCGCACCGCGCCGGTGCGATCGGGAAGGCGCCCGGACGACAGCCGGTCGGTCAGCAGCTCGGCGGTTGGGAGGGGGTTGACGACCCAGGGGACGCCGTCCGTGTCGCCCCAGCCCTCGACCGCCAGGATGCCCCGGTGGTGCAGGGCGGCGATCGCGGGCACGGCCTCCGCGAACGCCTGCCGCCCTGCGGGATCCTCGGCCAGGCGCTCGAGCATCCTGATCTCGACCACGCGTCCGGTGGACACGTGCAGCGCCCGATGGACGCCGCCGAGCGCGGTGGTTGCCACCCGCTCCTGGAGCCGGTATTCGTTGGCCCCGGCAACGAGCATTGGTCGCACGACGCGCAGTATTGTGCCCGAGCGTCCCGGGCCTTCGCGCCGGCCAGCCAGCGGGCCATCGAAGTCCCGGCTTCCGCGCACGCCGGTCTCCCGGCATACTGTCCGCCATGAGCGACGAGCAGACCACGGCGACGCTGCCCGAGCTGTCCCAGGAGATCAAGGAGGCGGCCCGGCAAGCCGGCGGCGGGTGGCTGGACGAGGTCGTGGGCAACCACACCCCGCCGGCGCCGCTGAGCGCGGTCAGGGGCGCGTGGCGCCTCGGCCCCGACGGCGAGCTGACCGGCGAGTACGTCGCCAACCCGAACTTCCAGAGCGTGCGGCGCGGCGGCTGCCCGTTCCACCGGGCCGGCTGACGGCACGCGGTTCCGGCCGATGACCCGACCGTCCGTCTACGACCTGGACCTGACCAGCCTGGCCGGCGAGCCCGCCCCGCTGTCGGCGTACCGCGGGCAGGTCGTGCTCGCGGTGAACGTCGCCTCGCGGTGCGGGCTGACGCCCCAGTACGAGGGCCTCGAACGCCTGCAGCGCCGCTACGCCGGCCGCGGCTTCTCGGTGCTCGGCTTCCCCTGCAACCAGTTCGCCGGCCAGGAGCCGGGCACTGCGGAGGAGATCCAGGCATTCTGCTCGACCACGTACGGCGTCACGTTCCCGATGTTCGCGAAGCTGGAGGTCAACGGGCCCGGCCGGCACCCGCTCTTCGCGATCCTGACCGAGACCCCGGACGACGAGGGCGGCGGGGGCGACGTGCTCTGGAACTTCGAGAAGTTCCTGGTCTCGCCCGAGGGCACGCCGGTGCGACGGTTCCGCCCGCGGACCGTCCCGGAGTCGCCCGATGTGGTCGCCGCGATCGAGGAGCAGCTGGCGCACCCGGCGTAGTCACCGCGGCGCCGCCGGCAGCGGCCGCGCCACCGCCATCCACACCGCCAGCGCTGCCGCGAAGGCCGTGACCAGGGCGAACGTGCCGGATCCGCCGAGCCACTGCAGCGCCAGTCCCATCCAGGCGACGGCGATCCCGGCGGCGACCTGCGAGAGCAGGCTGCCGGCGCTGCTGACGCGACCCATCAGGTCGTCGGGCGTGGCCTCGGCCCGCAGCGCGAGGAAGACGACCAGGAAATACCCCTCGCCGAACCCGAACAGCAGCCCGCCGGCCGGGACGGCGAACACCTCGCCGGTCGCGACGAGCAGCGCTCCCGCGGCCAGAACGGCCAGGCCGGCCGCGACGGCGCGCGACGGGCTTGCGGGCCGGCGCCAGCCGGCCAGCGCGGTGCCCAGCAGCGACCCCGCGGCGTACGCGGCGACCGCCAGCGAGGCGAGCGCCGGTCCGGCCGAGCCGCCCCGGCTGCCGACGAACACGAGGCCGATCACGACCCCGTAGCCGATTGCGCCGTAGAGCGACCACGAGAGCTGGGTCCGGCGCAGGTCGGCGGTCTGGACCAGGAAGCGGAGGCCTTCACGCATGTCGTGGACCAGCGACGCCGGCACGCGGACTCGCTCCCCGTGCGGCGTCCGGATCAGGGCGAGGCCGAACGCCGAGACCAGGAAGGACGCACCGTCGATGGCGAGCGCATTGGCGCCGCCCACGGTGCCGACGAGGACGCCCGCGACCGCGGGGCCGGCCACCCAGGCCAGCGACTCGCCGCCCTCGACCAGCGCGTACGCCTGCTGGACGTGCTCCCGGCCGACGAGAGACGGCGTGATGGCCCCGAATCCCGCTCCGAAGAGGCTGGAGAGGGCGCTCAGCGGGACCGCAACAGCGAACAGGACCAGCAGGACGGGGCCGTGCAGCAGCGCGGCGGCAGGGACGAGGAGCGTGACGACGCCCCGTCCCACGTCGGCCGCCAGCAGCGCGCGGCGCCGGTCCCACCGGTCGACGAGCGCGCCGGCCGGCAGCTGCAGCACCAGCCGGGGCACGGTCTCCAGCAGCGCGACCGCGGCCGCCATCGCGGGCGAGCGCGTGAGCTGCAGCACGAGGAGCGGGACGGCGACGGCGCTGACCGAGTCGCCCAGGTTCGAGATGCCCTGCGTGACGAGGAAGATCGAGAAGTCGCGGTTGCGGCGCAGGAGCGAGACCACGGCGGACCCCGTGACGATAGCCGCGGGACCGAATGCCGGAGCACCCCCCGGCGTCGGGGCGCCGCTGACCGATCAGCCGGCGCTCGGCGCGGCGATCCGGAACAGGTGTCGCAGCCAGGTGCGGAACAGCCGCGGCAGGTCCGGCGCAAGTCGCCGGGCGCGGGCGGTCGGTGCCGGCGGGTCGGTTCGGGGACCCGATTCGGCGAGCACCTCGTTGCAGAGTGCGATGCACCGGTCGCAGATGTACACGCCGGGACCCGCGACCAGCCGCGCCACCTGGGCGCGTCCCTTGCCGCAGAACGAACAGCGCACACCGTTCGAACGTCCTCGGGCCATCCGTCTCTCCTCCTGCGTCTGGAGCCGGGCGCGCACGGCGCCGGCCAGCAGGTCCGCCAGCGTCACCAGACGAACGTGGTGCTCGTCCAGCAGGGCGCTCATCTCCGGCCCGTACCGGTCGCGCCAGGGCCGCGGGTACAGACGCAGCAGGCGCCGTGCGAGCCGTCTCACGACGGGGTCGTCCCCAGCCGCCGCAGGCCGGTCGACGCGATCCGCTGCAGCGTCGGGAGCTGCTCGCGCAGCGCCTGCGCGCCCGCCGCGGTCAGGACGTACGGCCGCCGCCGGTCCTGGGCCTGGAGCGGGGCGATCCAGCCGCGCCGCTCCAGCCGAGCGATCGCCCCGTACAGCGTTCCCGGCTCGAGTCGGGTGCCGCTGAACTCCTCGATGTCGAGGATCATCGCGTAGCCGTGCTTCGGCCCCGAGGCCAGGCTCGAGAGGATCAGCAGCGACGGATCGGAGAACCGGCCCGGGTCCGGCCTGCGTCGTGGCATCTGGTTCGTCCCGATTAGTAAGTGTAACTGACTAGAGGGCACCGATCGCTATCCTGACGTGCCTGGGCGATCCTCCCTCGACGCACCTCCGCCTGCTGACGCTCAACTGCCTCTGGCGCGGTGACGCCCGCGCCCGCCTCGCCGTGCTGGCCCGCTGGCTCGAGCGCTCGGACCTCGACGTCGTGTGCCTGCAGGAGGTGGTCGTCCGGGGCCGCATCGCGCTGCTGCGCTCGCTTGCGCCGGGCTTTCCGCACGTGGTCCACCGGCCGTTGGGGTTCGCGGTGCGCGGCGGGCTCGTCACGCTCTCGCGGTGGCCGGTCGTCGGCCAGCGCTACGCGGACTTCCGCCGTCACGGTCGCTGGTTGCGCGCCGGCTGGACCGACCGGGTGATCCGGAAGGGCTTCCTGGTGTCGGAGCTCGACGTGGGCGGCCGCCAGGTGGTCGTGGTCAACACGCACCTGGCGGCGAACTACGCCGGCTACTGGTCGCGCTCCAACGGCTACGCGGTGCTCCAGGCGGCCGAGCTGGGCCAGCTGGAGGAGGCGGTCGGAGCGGTCGACCTGGGGTGCCCGATCGTCGTCGCGGGCGATTTCAACGTGCCCGCCGGCACCTGGCTGTTCGACGAGTTCACGCAGCGGTCGGGCCTGCGCGACGCGCTCGACGGCGCATCGCCGACGTGGCGCCCGGCCGGGCCGGGCTCGCGCGCCATCGACCACGTGCTGGTACGGGGCTGCGCCGTCCTGGGCGCGGAGCTGTGCTTCGACGACAGGGTCCAGCTTGCCGACGGGCGGCGCGTCCCGCTGTCGGACCATCTCGGCGTCGCGGCCGTCATTCGACTCGACTGACGCTGCCGGCGTGGAGTGGTGACGCCCCGGGCGCCTTCCGTACCATTCGCGCTCATGTCGCTCGCCCTGGGCCTCAGCGCCGCCGCCGTGGCCGCCGCCGCCGACCGACTCCGACCCGTCGTCCACCGCACGCCGCTGATGCGGAGCGAGCGGCTCTC
>Ga0126369_10000552_pt1 | contig 24652 bp, 16 predicted proteins | sample PanSoiMetaPlot_1_FD_109646 | JGI IMG/M metagenome (GOLD analysis project Ga0126369, IMG submission 109646) | Tropical forest soil microbial communities from Panama - MetaG Plot_1 | ecosystem: Environmental > Terrestrial > Soil > Tropical forest > Bulk soil | place: Panama | collected 2016-02-17
AAGACGGCCGCCGACGGCCCGTCGGCGATGATCTTGCCTTCGTAGAACGCAAGGACGCGCTGGGTGTACTGCCGCACGATTTCCATGTCGTGCTCAACGAAGAGTACCGCCACCCGGTCCTGGCGAATCGCCCCGAGCACCAGGTCCATGAGCGAGAACTTCTCCTCGGCGGAAACTCCGCTCGTGGGCTCGTCGAGCAACAGCATCCGCGGGTTCATCGTCAGCGCCATCGCGATGTCGAGGAGTTTCCGCACGCCTTCCGCGAGCGTCTTGGCCGTGGCCTCTCGGTAGCGCTCGAGCCCGAATTTCTGCAAAAACTCCGAGGCAGTCTTTTCGGGCGCGGCCGTACTCTCGGTTAGCGCTCTGCCCGTGCCTCTGGCAATCCCGAGCCCGACGAGCAAGTTTTCGTAGGTGGTGAGGGAGTCGAACACTTGTGGGATTTGAAAGGAGCGGCATAGCCCTAGGCGAGTGAGCCTGCGCGGCGTCTCGCCGGTGACCTCGCGGCCATCGAAAGAGACGGTGCCCGATGTGGGGCGAAGGTACCCGGTGACCAGATTCAAGAAGGTCGTCTTCCCCGCTCCGTTGGCGCCAATGACGCCAACGATCGTTCCCTCTTCGATTCCCACGCTGATGTCCGTTGCGGCAGTCACCGCGCCAAAGGTCTTGGTCAATCGGTTCGTCTCGAGGATGCGTGCCATCACGCAATTCTCCGACGCCGCTCGAAAATCGACCAGAGCCCGCTGGGCAAAAACAGAATCACCAGCAGCATCGCGCCTCCCATGATCAGCTGCCAGGTATTCGGCGCGTGCTCGTAAGCGAGGCTGCGAAGCAGCTCCAACAGCAGGGCGCCGAGGAATGGCGCCAGCACGCTGGCGGTCCCCGACAGAATGGTGATGAAGACGAACTCGCCCGAGGTTGTCCAGTAAGCCATCTCCGGATCGACATGGCCGACGGTGAGAGCGGCGAGTCCACCTCCGAGGCCGGCAAGCGCGGCGGCGATCACCAGGTTGAGGTGGACGATGTTTCGGACCGATGCGCCCATGTACTCGACGCGCAACTCGTTGTCTCGGACGGCGGGGGCGAGGCGGCCCAAGTGAGACCGCAGGTAGGCATCGAGCAGAACGCAGCTGAAAGCGGCCGAGCCTACGGTGAGCAAGAAGACCGGGTAGCCGAACTGCCCTGCTTTCACGCCGGCAACGGTGGAAGGTGCAACGTTGAAGCCGTCGGTGGATCCGAGAGCGGAGCTCTTGACCAACAGGCCGTAGAGGATCATCGAAAACGCCAGGCTGAGCATCGCGAAGAATATGGTTCGATACCGCGCAAGCAGTATTCCGAGAGCAGCGGCGGCAACGGCCGATAACAATACGCCGATGGCCACCATCACCACGGCATCCCCAACTCCAAGCCACTGCGCCGCGGTTCCAGCCGCATAGCCTCCGATCGCGAAGTAGAGTCCCTGCCCAAACGAAACCAGGCCAGTGCGAATCAGCAGCAGAAGCCCGAGCGCGACCAGCCCTTTGGCGATCGAGACCGTGATCAGGAACAGAGCCCACGGCGGAAGAAAGGGGCCCGACGCGATCGAGGCGACCACCACCGCACAGACGAGGACAAGAACTCGACGTCCGGGCTTCATATCTTCCGCGCTTCTGCGAAGACGAAGAGCCCGCGCGGGCGAAACGCCAATACCAGGGCCATCACGACATAAATGCTGAACAGCTCGACCTGCGGCAGAAAGTGCACCGCTGCAGATCGCACCAAACCGACGATGAGCGCGCCGAGCGCCGCCCCGGGCAGGCTCCCCAAACCGCCGATCACCACCACCGCGAACGCGAGGACGATGATTTCCACCCCGATCCCCGGCACCACCGACACGGTTGGTGCGGTGAGCGCTCCCGCCAGCGCGGCAAGCGTGGTGCCCAGGGCAAAGGTAATCAGGTACATCCGCCGCACGTCGATGCCGAGCGTGCCGGCGAGCTCACGATCGTAGATGACCGCGGTCAAGAGCTTGCCGAATTTCGTCTGGTAGAGACCAAAGCGCAGCGCGAACCCGACCACCACCGCGGCGCCGATCAAGACGCCGCTGTAGACCGGATACGAGAGCGGGCCGAGCTCCACGTTGCCGAGCAAACCATACGGCTCGGTAACGAAATACGATTCGACACCCCACACCAGCTTCACCGCGTCCTCGAGGATCAAGAAGAGCGCGTAGGTCACGAGAACCAGCAGAATCTCGTCTTTGCCATAGGTGAAGCGCAGCAGGCCCCGTTCGATCAAAGGCCCGGCGACTATGCCAACCAGCAGCGCGGCGAGCAGAAGCATCGCGTAACTTCCCAACGGGGCGTGCCCACCGCGAAGCCAGGCACCGACGAGCGAGGCAGCCGTATAGGCGCCGAGGGCGTAAAGGCTGCCATGCGCCATGTTGAGAATGCGCATCACGCCGTAGACGAGCGTTAGCCCGGCGGCGATGATGAAAAGCCACGATGCGTAGATGACGGCGTCGGCGGCGACGGCCATCAAGGTCGCCATGCGAACCCTCGGTTTCGAGCTATTTGGCCGCCTGGAGCGAGCTCTTGATCCAATCGACGCTCTTCGCCCCCTCGGGTGGATTCACCTTCTCGGCCGGATACTCCTTCCTGTTGACGAAGGTGAGCTTTCCCCCGACCGTCTTGGTTTGCGCGTAGACGGTGGGCTCGATTGCCTGGTGGCCCTTACCAATGGCGAGCCGGATCGGCCCGCTCGGAGTTTCGAAGGAAATCCCCTCGAATGCAGCGAGGATCTGCTCCTGACTGGGGGAGGGTCCACCGCCCTGGGCTTTCTCGTAAGCAGACTTGAGCCCGAGGAGGGCTTGCGCCATGTGGTACGCCGGATAGTTGGGCGGTAGCCCGTAGCGATCCTGATATGTCGGGCGGAACCAACGATTAAGCTCGTTGTCCGGCGCGTACACGCCATGCGGTCCGCGCGCGCCGATGATCGTGCCGTCTGGAATCTGGCCCGCGAGCTTGTGGGTCGCGGTTTCCCCGGCGGTGAATAGTGCGGTGCTCTTCTTGAGAGCGCCGCGCGGCACCGCCTGGAGGACAAAGGCATCGAGGTCCCCGCCCCAGAAGCTGGAGTGGATGATGTCCGGGCTGCCGGCCATCAACGCGGAGACCTCCGCTCCGTACTGACCGGCGAGCAGCTTGGGCATCTGTGAGGTCGTCACTTGGATGTTGGGCCTAAGTGCCTTGATAGCGCTCTCAAAGTCGTTCCACGAATCCTGGCCCCAGGCGTAGTTCTGGTTGATGCCGGCGATCTTCTTCACGTTGGGCTTGACCTCGGTCACGTAAAGGGCGGCGGCGACATTGTCCATCGCTGCATGGGCCGCGGTGCGGAAGAGGTATTTCGGCGAAGCGTCTTCGAAGATCCGCGGCGTCCCACAATCGAAGAGGATGGTGAGTTTCTTCAGTTCCTCGACCACCGGCGCGATCGCGAGGCAGTCGCCGCTCGAGATGTAGCCGATCACCGCGTCGACGTTTTGCCGTGTCACCAGATCGCGGTACTCGCTCACCTGTTTGGTAGTCCCGCCCGCCTCGTCGATGAGGACGATCTGGATCGGCCTGCCGCCGAGGCCTGCCTTCGCATACGGCGCAGGCACCTTGCCGGCGTTGAGCGACTCGACGAGCACCTCGGCCGAGTTGCGCGCGGGAACCCCAAAGGGACCCGCGGCAGCCCCGGAAAGAAAAGTTACCACTCCGACTTTGAACGGCGGGGGAGTCGCGGGCGGAGCCTGCGCAACCACGACGGTAGAAATGAACAGCGCGGCGAATCCGAGGGGCGATGGCGGTGGACAAGACCGGCTACCGAGCTTCATAGGATGCCTCCGGTGAGAGTCCTGATGCAGCCTTAGATCCCGTCAGACACGCCTACCAGCGAAATCAGCCTTCCATCCACGAGCGACCGACTGCCTTACCCCGAACCCTCCCTAATCCGACGTCTGCAGGACGGTCATTTGCGGAGAGAATTAGGCTTTGGCCCGGTCTGGGCCGGCGGTAACCGCCGGTTGATGGCCTCTGCGATGTAGGCGACAGCCTCTTCAGGGGCCTCAGCCAGCATTCGCGCCGTAATCTTCACGACCAGCCAGCCATACAGTTGAAGCTGGTTCTCGACGTGCTGATCGTTCTCCCAGGTTCGAGGTTGCCGATGAAAGCTCGATCCATGAACCTGAACCGCCACCTTCTCGCGGGGCCAGGCAAGGTCAACTTCCGCAATCACCTGGTCCCCTTCGACCACCAAGTGACGTTTAGCCCCGGGCGGCAGTCCGCTCTCACGCACCAGCACCGCAACGTCTGTCTCGAGAGGGCTATCGGGTGCGTGCTGCTGGTACCGTTCTGCCATTAGCAATTCGAGGTGCGCGATGCCGCCCCGCCCTCGTCGCCTATTTCGCTCGATGCAATGCCGGAGGGCCTTCAAGGTGACCATTTGTCTCCTCAGTGCTTCATCCAAGGTGCGCTCGAGCGTCCGCGGCGTAACCACCGCCGCCAAATCGACGAGGGTCCGCGCCACGCCGGTGACGCGAATCCCGCGGCGGATGGTGAGGTCCGCGGCCGCGAGCCGACTCACCCGGTGGTAGACCACGCCCGGGGGTGGCGACAACTTCGAAAGACCGCTCAGCTCCACACGCGTGCGCCAGTAGTTTTCAAATTCCCACAGCGCGGCTGCGGCTTGTCGGGAGATGACCGCTTTGCCCTTGGCCCACAGAGTGGCCGCCATCAGCGGCTGCGGCCAGTACTCGGGAGCTGCCGCTGCCCGGTAGACACTGGGAAGCACTCGAACCCAGGAGCCTCGTGCAAGAAGCCCTTCGATCTGAGTTGGAGAGAGCCCAACTTCGCGCGCTTGCCGGCGAGACAGCAGCCCGTACTGGCTGGAGGAAACATTTTCCCATCGTTTTGAGACATGTCGGAGCAAACAACCGTATCTGACACGGTTATTTGCGGACAGAACATCGGTCATCTGGCCCCAAGCCCAAGAATTCGCCAGCGGCGTCCACGATCCTGGACCGCTTTTGACAACAGCGCGGTGCGCGGTGAGCGTCAACCGCTAAGCCCAGCCATGGAGCTACCCAAGCCACTGAGGATTTTGGTAGGTGCCGTCGAAGTGGTGGGTCGTCTTGTACAGCTCGTGCTTTCCTTGCTGCGCTAGGCGGGTCGTCTTGGCCAAAATCGCCTTCACTTCATCTTGCGTCAGCGGTCGAAAAGTGCGGGCCGCGGTGAGAGCCTGCTGAAGTATCGGCATCGAGTCACAGCCGGTGATCACCGTGCTGGTCTGCAGATTCATCGCATAGTGCAAGCATTCGATCGCCGTGACTGCTCCGGTGTCGAGAATGAAATGATCTCCCATCGGCTTCATCCCCAGCACGCCGATCTGGTTTTTCACCAGCACCGGCAACACTTTCTTCTCGAAACTTTCATAGTGCGCGTCCATCACATTGAGCGGCATCTGAACTGAGTCGAACTGAAATTGATGGGCCTGCGCCACTTGCAGCATCTTCAAATGAACGTCTGGGTTCTTGTGGCCGGTGAAGCCAAGGTATCGGATCTTTCCGGCCTTCTTGGCGTCGAGCACCGCCTCCATCGCGCCACCTGCGGCGAAGATTCGGTCGGGATCGTTCATTCGGATGATCTCGTGGAACTGCATCAGATCCACGTGATCCGTCTTCAGCCTGGACAACGATTCGTCAATTTGACCAGCCGCGGATTTCTTGTCGCGCCCGTCGATCTTGGTCATCAGGAAGGCTCGCTGGCGGTACCCGTCCTGGAGGGCCTTCCCCATCCGAATCTCGCTTTGCCCGCCGTTGTAGTCCCAGCAGTTGTCGAGGAAGTTGATGCCGTTGTCGATGGCGGTGCGAGTGATTCGAACGCTCTCCGGCTCCGAAAGCTCGGGCTTACCGAGGTGAAAGCCGCCGATGGCGACCATTGAGATTTTTTCGCCGGTGCGGCCCAGCGTCCTCCTTGGCACCTCCTCCTTGCTCTCAGCGGCACTCGCCGAGGAACCGAGCCCGGTTAAGACCGCGGCGCCAACACTCATTTCGATGAGCTCCCTGCGCGTGAGAACTGAAGCTGGGAGAGACTGTGTTTCTGCCGGCTCGAGTTTTGGTTCGCTCATCTGTCCGCTCCGTTGCGTCTTCCGCCTGGTGGGTTCGAGTATTCGCTAGTGCTCACAGACCTCGATCGCGAGGTCGCGTTTACGCAGGAGTTCAATTCAAGCCAGTTCGACCGGCCGAGCGGACAGAACGGCAGTTCGTTGGAACGAAAAGCGCTACCGCTTGAGCGCGGCTTCGACTTGGGCTTGCACCTGAGCGAGGCGCAAGCCGTGGACGCGAACCGTTTTTTCTCGGGCGGTCAGACCGCGAACGATCTCCACTGCTTGGCGAGGGATCCCGAGCAACTCTGCCAGCAGTTCCTTGACCATTGCATTGGCTCGGCTATCGACTGGCGGCGCGGTGACTTGAATCTTCAAGCGATCGCCGCGGAGACCGGCGAGCTGATTTTTGGACGAACGTGGTTGGACCAGGACGTTCAACGACACACCGTCGTCGCCTTCGCGAAGATAAGGCGCCGCTGGCGGGCCGTTCGAAGCCGGTTGCTTCATGGAGTTTAGCGAGCGTCGCATCGATCGTTGCCAATCCGCTACGGGTAGAACCTTTTTGTAGCTTGGGCGGCAACACGATTTCCATCTGTCGTCTGTAAATTCAACACAAATCGCAGTTGGCACCACGGTTGCTGTGTGCCTCGCGAACACTTTCGACAGGAAAACAAATGAACTCGTTTACACGTCGTCTGACACTTCTGATGTTTGTTGTTCTGGCTGGTGCTTGCGGTACTCAAAATTCGGGCGGCTCGAATCAAAATCATGACCTTCCGATGGACGCTTTCGGAAGGGCTTCGGATCCGTTACCGGAAGGTGCGATCGTGGTCGATGCCGACACCTTCAATCAGCACATCGCTGCCGGGGCGACGCTCGTGAGTGCGCACCAGGCACAGGCAGACGGCGCGATTGCGGATCTCTACGCCTCTGACAACCAGCGAACGGTCAACGAGCTCAAAGCGCGGCGGCCCGACCTAGCGGACCTGCTGACCGGGCAGCCCGATCCATCCGACTCCTCGGTGCGGCCAACCGGCGACGGCAACTATTCTCATATTTTTACCGATAAGCTCGGAAACACCCGGCACGTGATCACGATGGGGCAACCGGCGAAGAACGAGAGGCTTGCCGAGGCTCTGCGCCGCTTTCCCACCTATGACAATCAGGATAACATCTATCGGCAGTTCTATAGCAATATCGTCTCGAGACTCAGCGAGGTCCAGCGCCGCGAGCTCGGTTTGCTGCAGATCCCCAACCCGAACCAGCCTGATTACCAGTCGCACGACGTCTCGTCGCTTATCGCCCTGAATCAGTTGATCAGCTCGCGGTGGGAAGCAATCCGCGGGTTGGTCACGTTCGATCCGAACCTGCCTCACGGTTATCCCAGCAGCTGCGTCAACGAGGAGGGAGCAGGCCACGGCAGCGACCGCTCAGGTTACGGTACCTCGTGCGAGAACCACACGGCGAAGGGGGCATACGCCAACTTCAATTGGCCGACCAAGTACTACGTGACCTGCGTGAAGGATCAAGGAAACCGCGGGACCTGCGGTGCGTTCGGAATCCTCGGGGCGCTGGAGAGCGGAGTGGCGCTGAAGTACCAGCGTTGGGTGAACCTCTCTGAGCAAGATCTCTACAACCACGTCAAGATGACCTGGTGGCCGTCACACTACGGCGATGGCATCGGTACCCACGGAGTGTGGCAGAAAATGCTGGAGAAAAATTATCTGGTCCCGTTCGAGAGCCAGTGGGACTACAACCCTTCTCGGTCCCGCACCTCTGATGACGTCACTCAGACGTACCACCACTCGTGCGACGGCTACAGCGAGGCGTGCTCCGACACCAACCACCAGGGCCAGCTCTACTGCATGACCTATAACGAGTTTCGTTACTGCTATTACACCAGCCCGTCCAACCCGATGAACTGGGGATTCCGAGCGGCTGCCGAAAGCGAGGTCTGGGATTTCAACAACCTCGACCGATCGATGGCGATGACGCTTCTGGCGCTGATCTTCCATAGCCCTTTGGTGATCTCGCTTGACGTGGTCCCCACCTTCGATAATCCCGACGCGGACGGCTACGTTCGCTTCGTGAATCCCGATGGAAAGAGCCGCGGCGGTCACATTCTGGAGGTGACCGGGTTCGTCGGCAACTCGGACCTTCACGCCCGGTTCCCGCACAATCCTCCGCCGGATGGTTCTGGAGGCGGATACCTGATCGTCAAGAACTCCTGGGGACTGTGCTGGGGCGACGCAGGTTACGTTTATCTGCCGCTGGACTGGGTGCGGGCTCACACCTGGTCGATGACCGTTCTCGGCGGCGTCCAATAAGCGAAGCTTCCGACCTTCTGACCGCAGCGACGCGCCCGGCGGAGTTACTCGCCGGGCGCGTTTTTGCGCTGAGCACCCGAAACGTAGTCGGCGATCGCGCTGGGATGCGCTTTGTGTATGCTCACCCCATTTGACTAACCGCGAACGGCTGATTCGCGTTTTCGGCATCCTGTTCGCCGCGCTCGCGGCGGTTCAGGTTGGTCGGTTAACCGTGTTCGCGCTAGACCCGAGCAGCACAACGGCGGCGGTTTACCCATTCGACCAGTTTTACATTCGACATTCCTGCCTCTCCGCTTACTTCCTGGCCGCGGAGCTCGGCCAAGCCCAAGTGCGGAATCTTTACGACGGAGCGTACTACGCTGGCGCATTGGGCGCATTCAACGTTGACCCGTATTTGTATCCACCGCAGTTTTTACTCCTTCCCCGAGCTCTGCTCGGTATCACGGCGGACTTCTACCGCTTTCGCATCATCTGGTTCATTCTCGAGATCGTCGGTTTCGTCGGGGCAATCCTGGTCGTCGCGCGGTGGATAGGCGGTCCTGAGGGGCGCAAGGTGTTGATTTTCAGCGGACTGCTTCTCGCAGCAGTGCCCACGGCGATGACGCTTCAGATCGGCAACTTCCAAATCCTTGCGCTCGCCATAGCAATGCTGGCGATGGTGCTTATCGAGTTGGACTTCGTCCCGGAGGGAGCGCTTCTTTTAGCGTTTGTCGCCGCGAGCAAATTGTTCCCCGGCATCCTCGTTATTTTGTTGGCGTTTCAACGGCGCTGGCGGGCGGTGGCATGGGTGTTCGGGTGGAACCTCGTGCTTCTGCTGGCGACGGTGCTTTGGCTTGGCTGGTCGCCGACGAGAGCTTTCTTTCAGTACGAAATGCCTCAGTTGACCTTCCCTCTATATGGTCCCATCGACATCGTGATGACGCCGTTAGGCGGGAAGATTGCGGCGTTGAACTACGGCGTCACCTCGATTGTCCCCAAGTTGAGAGCCTTGGGTTGGACGAGTCTCGGCTTCGGAACATTCCAGACGGTCCGACTGCTCTACCTTCTTCTCCTGATAGGGCTGTTTGTTCGGTTGCGCGATGCGTTCTCCGCGCGGTTGAACATAGCGAGGGACGGCGCCGCGTCGCTTCGGTTGCATCGAGCACAGACTTGGCTCGCTCTTCTCAATCTCGCGAGCTTCTTCAGCCCCTTCGCCCCGGACGCTTATGCTGTCGTCGGCACGCTGTGGTTGCTGATTCTGATCCTCCCCGAAGTTCGCTTCACCTGGGCGACCCTCACGGTGCTGGTGGTCGTCTGGCTGGCGCTGAACGTGGTTGCGCCGTTGGGGCCCGATGCTCCCGAGGTCGGACTGGTGACACGAACGCTCTTCGGATTCTTTGTGCAGGTGATTCTCATCGTTGTGAACGTTCGCGTGTTGCTGGACGCAAACTGGTCTCTGGTCGTTACGGCGGGCTTGCGCAAATCTCTCGCTTAAAATCCCGCAGGCTAAGTACAGCTCATCCGCTTACGAGTAGCCCGCACAGGTACGGCAGGTTGCTGCCTTCCGGTCGGTGCTTCGAAGCGCGATCGCGGTAGAGCTGCTATCGAAATCCGCTGGCCCGACCAGTACCTGCGCGCCGTAGATTAGCTAAGGCCGTTGCTGGCGTTGCCAGGTTATTGGCTGTCGTCGTCTCCGTGCTCGAGACCCGGCAGCTCGCGCGTTTTCTCGACGCGCACCGAACGCAGGGCATTCGGGTCGAGTCGCAGAGCGCGCAGAATGGTGGGCGCGACCTGCGAAGTGGCCACCGATGTTTTGATCGTCGTCGCGCGCATTGAGGGATTGGAGACGATCAGCCCCACGTTGGTATCGCCGAAGCTGAAGCCGCCGTGCTCCGCGTTCTTCTTCCCTGACGTCGTGTAGATGGTCCCATACACAGGCTGCACGATGAGGTCCGGCGTGCGGCTATCGGTAAGCGGGTTGTTGAAACGCAGCCTGAGCTCATCTCCCGCCATCACTTGCTCGATGAACAACGCCTGCGCGTTCACGTTGAGATAGTGCCGCACGTCCTCGTCCAGCGTCTGGTCCCCTAGCCAGATGAGCGCGACGTCGTCATCCTGGACGAATCCGCTGCAGGAGTTGGTGTCGCATGCGGCGGCCGCGGCAATCGCCAGGGCCGCGGGATCCGTCATTCCATCCGGCAAATGGGCGACCAGATTGGCAAAGTGTCCGGGTTTGTTCACCAGGGTGGGATTGATGGGAGACTGGCCGTGCTTGGCACTGACGATGAACAGCGTTCTCTCGTAGATTCCCTGGCCCCTCAACCCGGCGATCATGCTGCCGAGAGCCGCGTCAGTCTGATCCAAGCCGTAGGCAAGGACGTCGCTGGGAGTGCCGTCGCCGTCGAGATATCCGCCGTGCTGGCCGGTTAAGGGATCGTCGGGGCAAAAACTCGGATCCGTAGGTGGAAGATTATTGTCCGTAGTCAACTTCTGGCCGACGCTCACCGCCTGGAAATTCATTCCGAAGATCGCCGGAACGCCCGGGCCGCGAGATCCGTCGTGACGGCGGCCGTGGATCTGATTGAGGATCCCCTGAACTTTCAACTGATCATTTCGCGCCGTGCACACCACGCTGAAGGTGGCGTCAAAACCATCCACGTTCGTGATTTCCGGCGTATAGAGATCTTCCACTCCGTGTCCCGAGGGGCCATTCACCAGGTCATAAGCGGGGTGCTTGTCGGCCCAGGCGGTGTGCTTTCCCGCCGCCCTCGCAACTTCAAAGATCGTGTTGGTGCGCAGCGCTTCGTGCGGAAAGAGGGGAACGCACTGGCCGTTGACTCGGTGCCGCGGTAAGGCGTTGGGATCAATGACATCCTGTGAAACGTGGCCGATGTACAGGTCGATGCTTTCATCGAACACCATGCTGAAGCCAGGCGGCTGCGAGCACGTGGTGTCGCTGGGAGCGAAGATCGTGCGGTCGTAGCTGACGTCGTAGAAAAGCCCGGTAGTGATCGGCGAACCGCCGGTCACCAGCGCCAGCAGCCCGGGAAAGGAATCTGAATGGGCGGGGGTGCGCGCGTTCGTGTAGGTGACGCCATGGCGGGAAAGCTCGGCCAAAGCCGACTGCGGATGGAGCCGGACGTATCGTGCGACGTCGAGGGCGTGCAGGCCGTCCACACTGATCAACAGCACGTGTTGGATGCGGTCGTTGGCACGTGCCGAAAGGGTTGGAAGACACGCGAGAGACACAACCAGGCACAGCATCCGTTGAGTGTGCATTCAGGCCCCTCCTGTGTGAGGGCCCGGTTTTAAATGAGGAATTCTGATCGCGAGGTAAATAGCTGGTCACAAGCGTGTTCCTGAATGGCCACACGCGCCCGCAAGCACTCGCTGGCCGGTTTTGGTGAGGGGCATCGCCTTGAGAAAGGACGCCGAGGCGATGCCGCCCGGCCAATCCACCGCTTCTTCGCGGGGTGCGCGCGCGACTGGTGAACGACGTCAATGGCATCAGTATGCGGTCTGCTGCTCGGAGTACGCTAGAACCGGCTTTCAAGGTGGGCGTTCAGCTAACACCGATTGTGGTCAAGGACCGGATCGTTCTGGACGAGCTGCGCGGAAAGCGGCTGGCTGTCGACGGTAATGGCGAACTGTACCAGTTTCTGGCGCTGATCAGGCTCCGCGACGGTACGCCGTTGCGCGATGCGTCCGGGCGTGTGACCTCGCACCTGTCCGGACTGTTCTATCGCACGACGCGGCTCATCGCCGACTACGGGCTGCAGCTGGTGTTCGTGTTCGATGGTGCGCCACCGGCGATGAAGTCGGCGGAGTTGGGCCGCCGGCGGGCGATTCGTCAACGCTACGACGAGGAGTTTGCCGCCGCGCGCGCCGCCGGCGACCTGGCGCGGGCCTACTCGAAGGCAACGATGACGTCGCGGCTGACCGGTGAGATGGTGAGCGAAGCAATCGACCTGTTGCAGATGATGGGCATCCCCGCGCTGCAGGCTCCCTCCGAAGCGGAAGCGCAGGCCGCCCACATGGCGCGAGCGGGTGCCGTTTGGGCGGCGGCCAGCAAAGACTATGATTCGCTGCTCTTCGGCGCATCGCGGGTCGTGCGTTTCCTGACGATTTCCGGCAAGGAGTTTCTACCAAGCCGCCGTGCCTTTCGTGCGATCACGCCTGAGCTCATTGACCTGAATCGCATGCTCACCGTGCTCGGTATTACGCGCCTGCAGCTCGTCGATCTGGGCATCCTCGTCGGCACCGACTTCAACGCTGGCGTGAAAGGGATCGGTCCCAAAAAAGCCCTTGGGCTTGTCCGGCGATACGGTTCGATAGAATCGATGCCAGTCGTCGTTCGCGAGGAGATCGGACCGGTGGCGCAGCAGGTTCGCGAGCTGTACCTCAATCCGGAAGTCACCGACGATTACAACCTCGAGTGGGGACCGTGCGACGTGAAAGGGATTGTGGGCTATCTGTGCCGCGACCGGGCCTTCTCGGAGGAGCGCGTTACGGCGGCGTTGCGCCGCGCATTCCCCACAGCTTTATGACGAGTTCTTTACAGGAAATGGGTCTTGACGACGCCGTCGTGCCGCAACGCATTCGCAGCCTGTGCGCGACCGTGAAAGACGTAGATTGGTATTCAGTGGCGTGCGGATGCTCGTCACATTCGCTGAACGACCATGCAGATGAGCGATCCGTCTCGCCGTGGATCATTTGGATCGGGGCGGCACGTCCCCTCGACGGTGCGGTCGCTGAACGCGACAGTGCACGAGTCTCCTGCGGCGCGTCCGTTACACGCCGCCTGTGCCGCCGCAATCCCCGGCAGTGATCCCTTCGGAAAGCAGGCGAGGGGCGCTTCCGGCGTGGGCCCGGCGCGACATGTGCCATTCACTGCTTGGCCCTTCAATGTGAAGGTGCAAGCGTCACCCGCGGCGGACCCATTGCAAGCCGCCACCATCTCTGGAGGAGGAAACAACGAAACAACAACCCGCTTGCCGCCATCGGGCCTGTCCGGTTGGGCCCTGGTAGAGCCGGCAACCAACGAGCCAACGATGAAGAACACCCAACGGAGTCCATTTCCAAATTTCATACTCCTTCTCCTTTGGTTTGCACGGCCCAAAGCCAGGCGCCGAGCGGCACCGTGAGGAGCAAGGGTGATGCCATTTTGATGGTGCTGACAGACAATGGGTCATGCCGATTCGCAGTACTCGATGGCAGTTTGCAGCGAGCCCGCAAGACATATCGTCATCTGACCGTGCAGGCTTAGTGACAGCTTGGCAGCCGCTGCCAACCTCACAACGCAACATTTAGGGGAGTAGGCATGAAGTTCGGCGGATCAGGCAAGCGCTGCTTCGGACGCTTCGACACAAATGCGCGGTTGGAATTCCTACCCAGTGATGCGCCGGTTGCTGATTTCACGTACAGGAGGATTCCCGAACAGCCGGCTGTACTCGCGGCTGAACTGCGAGGAGCTTTCATAGCCGACACGACGGCTTACGGTTCCGACATCTTCTCGGTCGTTTCTCAGGATGCTCCGGGCTTCTTGGAGACGAAGTTGCTTTTGATACTGCAGCGGACTCATGCCTGTTATCTCACGGAACCATTGATGAAAACTGGATGCGCTCATACCTGCCCGTCGGGCCAGCTCCTCGACTCGGAACGACTCGCGAAAATGCTTCCTCAGCCAGACGAGCGCGGTGCCAATGCGTTGCGATGGGCTGTTTGCCTGCGCGATGCGGTGAAGAGCGACGCCGGTCTCGTCCAGCAACAGCCGGAACAGAATCTCGCGCTCAATCATCGGAGCGAGCACGGAGATCTCCGCTGGAGATTGCAGCAATCGGACCAGGCGCAAAACTGCGTCGAGCAAGGCGGGGGACGTCCGAGACACGTAAATACCCCGCGCAGACGCAGCGGCGACGGGAGCCGGTAATCGGGCTTCTTCAATGAGCGACCTGAGGCTTCTCAAATCGAAGTGCAGCCAAAGACCGAGGTAGGGTTTGGCAACCGTTGCTCCCAGAATGCGTACCGAAACCGGAACCTCGGCGGAGGCAACGATGTGGTGATCGGGAGCTTGGGTGTACACCTCCTCGTCTCCCAGCAGCAATTCCTTTTGCCCTTGAGCGGCCATACAGATCGCCGGAGAGAGAACGCGGAACTGCGGCATCATGGAGGACGAATGGCGAGCCACATAAAGCGAGGCAATGGCGGTTGGGTGGTCTCCGTCACGTGGAGCCAACTGCGCGATGAGGTCCCGAAGCTCTGAAGCCTGCGTCCCGTCGGTCGTTCCCATTCGGTCTCCTTCACTTTCTGCCGTCAATGCTCGTAATACGACGACCGGGCCTCTCGCTAGTCGAACGCGCTAGTTAGACGAATAGGCATAAAGTTCGGCGGATCAGGCAAGCGCCGGAGAGAAGACGCCGAATTGAGGCATCAAACGAGGCCATCGGGGGCTTCTAGAGGAATAGGCATGAAGTTCGGTGGATCAGGCGCGCGGTTCTACCGATGCTTCCTTAACAACGAGAAATCAAAAGATGGAAGAGGAGCGCTGTGTAATCACAATTGTAGCAAGAAGGAGACAAACAGAATGAAGAAGCTATTTTCGGGAATCATGGTGTGTCTGCTGCTACCGCTCGCTGCTGTCGCACAGCAAGCCGAGAACCCCGGCGCGGCTGCCAGGAAGACCAATGCCATTCGGCGCGGCGAGTATTTGGTAAGACTTGGCGGTTGTAATGACTGTCACACACCCTGGGTCTTAAACAAGGCCCTCAATACGCCGGCTCCAGACATGACGCGAATGCTCTCCGGTCACCCAGCCGGTGCTCAAGATCCAACTGGGACAGAGGGCGCGCCAAACATTGCTGTCATTGGACCCACGTTCACCAGCTTCAAAATGCCCTTTGGTGTTGTGTACTCGGCGAACCTGACCCCGGATCTGGAGACGGGTCTTGGGTCGTGGAACGACGCAATGTTCATCAAGGCGATGCGGACAGGAAAGCACTTCGGTGGAAACGGAAGAGCCATCCTGCCGCCGATGCCTTGGGGGAACTTGGCGGCATTAACCGACCAGGACTTAAAGGCGATCTTCGCCTACCTTCGTTCCATTCCCACCATTCGCAACCCTGTTCCGGATCCCAAGGTCCCGCCGAAAGCTGTTGAAGACATCACCGAGAGCCTCGAAAAGTTGAAGTTGCGTCAAAGGCCGTCGGCGAAGGAAGCGAATTGATCGAGACCGAGCAAATCCAGGCGATCGAGAGATCCAAGCGCTGGACTTGCGCGTGGGTCAGCTGAGCCTTGAACAGCTCAAAGCTGCCGAAGTCCCGTTCGATTGCTTCGGCCAGCTCTCCTCGCGTTTTGCAGCGCGGACCGCAGGTTCCGCGCTGCCTGCACCATGGCGATCAGCGATGGCTTGACCTCCAACCATCTCCGAGTCTTCAGGCCGCAGTCCGGATTCACCCAGAGCTGGTCCGGCGAGAGCACCTCCAGTGCCTTACGCAAGAGCTGCTCGATCTCCTCGCGCCTTGGAACCCGCGGCGAGTGGATATCGTACACTCCTGGCCCGATCTCGTTCGGATATTTGAACCGCCTGAACGCGCCCAACAGCTCCATCTGCGAGCGGGAGCTTTCGATCGAAATCACGTCCGCGTCCATCGCAGCGATCGAATCCATGAAGTCGTTGAACTCCGAATAGCACATGTGGGTGTGGACCTGCGTCGCGTCCCGTACGCCAGAGGCCGCGAGACGAAATGAGTCCACCGCCCACCGAAGGTATACCTCCCAATCAGCGCGCCGCAGCGGCAGCCCCTCACGGAACGCCGGCTCGTCGATCTGGATCACGCGAATGCCCGCGGCCTCCAGATCCGCAACCTCGTCGCGGATCCCGAGAGCGATCTGTTTGCATGTCTCGGAGCGCGGTTGGTCGTCCCGCACGAACGACCACTGGAGGATGGTCACCGGTCCGGTGAGCATCCCTTTTATCGGCGTTGCCGTCAGCGACTGCGCATAGGCTGACCATCCGACCGTGATCGGTTTGGGCCGCGACACGTCCCCGAACACCACCGGCGGCTTGACGTAGCGGGAGCCGTAGCTTTGTACCCAACCGTTCTGCGTGAAGCAGAAGCCAGAAAGCTGCTCGCCGAAGTACTCGACCATGTCATTGCGCTCGAATTCCCCGTGCACAAGGACGTCCAGCCCAATCTCCTCCTGGAAACGAACCGCCTTTTGGATCTCCGCCTTGATCAGGCCTTCGTACTGGGCAGGGGTGATCTTTCCCGCCTTCAAGTTGGCTCGAAGCGCTCGCACCTCGGGCGTTTGGGGGAATGAGCCAATCGTGGTGGTCGGCAGCTTCGGCAGGCGGAGCTGGCGAGTCTGGATCCTCCGCCGTTCCGCGTACGGTTTTGCGCGCCGCCGCTGTTCCTCGGTGACCTTGCCCACCCGGCTCTTCACCTCGTTGCTGCGAATCCGCGCCGAGCTGCGCCGAGACTCCATCGCCGCCGCGTTTTCCGAAAGCGCCTCCTGCACACTTCCGCGCCCGCCGTTCGCAGCTTTCGCCAGTGTCGCGATCGTCTGGAGCTTTTGCTTGGCGAATGCCATCCAGTTTTTGATCTCGGCCTCCAACTTCGCCTCCAGATCCAAATCGATCGGGCAGTGCAGCAGCGAGCAGGAGGGACCGACCATCACCCGGTTGGTCCCGATGGTCTCCACCGTCCGCTCGACCAGTCCCAAGGCCCGCTCGAGATCTGTCTTCCAGATGTTGCGCCCATCCACGACCCCCAGCGAGAGCGACATTCCCGAGTGAAGCAAATTGGAATTCAGGACTTGATCGAGCTGGGTCGGGGCTCGCACGAGATCCAGGTGCAGCCCGGCCACGGGCAGCGAGAGCGCCGCGGACAAGTTATCTCGCAACCCCTCGAAGTAAGTCGCGACCAGGACCTTGAGCTTAGGAGCGGCCTTCACGAGCCGCGCGTACGCGCTGTTGAGCGCGGTTCGTATTTCATCGTCAATGTCGAGCACCAGGCATGGCTCGTCCAACTGGACCCACTCCGCGCCCTCGGCCGAAAGCGTGCTCAGGATCTCCTCGTATAGCGGTAGGAGGCCCGGAAGCAGGGCTAACCTGTCGATTGAAGGATCCTTGGCCTTGCCGAGCAGTAGAAAGGTCACCGGACCCAGAAGGACTGTGCGTCCAACGATCCCCAGCTGCTTCGCGCTCCGAAATTCGGACAATGGCTTGTGCGAGGTGAGCCGGAATTTCATCCCCGACTCGAACTCCGGCACGATGTAGTGGTAATTCGTGTCAAACCACTTCGTCATCTCCATCGCCACCACTTCGGTCCGAGACCGCCCTCGACCGTCGCCGTCGGGTCTGGGACTGACGCCGCGGGCCATGGCGAAATAAGTATCGAGATCGATGCGGTCACCAGCAAACCCGAATCGAGAGGGGATGGCGCCCACCATGGCGCAGGTGTCCAGCACGTGGTCGTAGAGGGAAGAATCGTTGACCGGGATGTGCTGGATGCCCAGCTCCTTCTGGAGCCGCCAGTTCTCGTTGCGGATCCGGCAAAGCTCGGAGACGAGCGCGTCCTGATTCGACTCGCCCGCCCAGAACGACTCCAATGCCTTTTTCAGCTCCCGCCTGGGGCCAATCCGCGGGAAACCCAGGTTCGTCGCGATCGCCATCGTCTATCTCCTCGTCCGGGCCCGCGCCAAGGTGCGCGAGCTTCCGAGGCATGACCGCTCCAGAAACCCGGCGCCTTAGCTTTTTTAAGGTGGTTGCAAGGGTCCGGAAATCAGTCCACCTGGCACCTTAACTACGGCCGCTCCACCCGCGCCGTCAACTTCGGGGGCGGCACCACGAGCGCGCCGAGCGAAATCAACTTGATCCGTTCATGCGGGCCTGGCGATGCGACCGATCAGGCACACCTTGCCTGAACCGCCATGCCGGGCCGGGCACTCCTGCGCGCAATTCGAGCTGGCAGAGGGCGAGACGGGCTGGCGCGCTCGATGCATTCGCGTCGCGCGATGCGAGTCGTCATCGATGCGGGGCATGGAGGAGAGCAGTTCGCGGGGCGTTCGTCCCCTGTCGGCGTTCGCGGTCCGCTCGGCACGGCGGAGAAGGACGTGGCGCTGGCGCTCGCCCGGCGGGTTGGCGCGCATCTTGGGCCCGACGCCGCGCTCACCCGGAGCGACGACCGCAATCTCTCCCTGCGCGAGCGCGCGGCCGCCGCGGGAGGGTCGCAAGTGCTGGTGTCGATCCACGCCGATGGGCGAACCGAACGTGGGGCGCAGATCTGGGTCCACTCCCGCGCGCGTGAGAACTGCCACGATCTCGCGCACGCCATCCAGCGCGAGCTCGGCACCTTCGGCGGGGCCGTTGGCGCGACCCGCAGCGGCGAGCTGGCCCTGCTCACTCCTGAGCTGCTGCGCGCCGAAACCGCCGCCTGCCTCGTCGAGGTGGACGCGCTCGGCGATCGCGAAGGCGAGCGTCGGCTGCGCGACCCGCGTCACCTCGACGCGCTGGCCGCGGCCATCGCCCGCGGGGTGCGCCGCTACGCCGGCCAGCGCTCGACTGCGCGCGCTCTCGCGGCCGTGGAACTCAACGCCGGAGATGCCTTCGACCGCAATTCGCCGCCGTACCTCGAATGGGTCCAGCGATCGCTCAACGATCTGTCGGGCGTGAATCTCGCGGTGGACGGCGAAAGCGGCCCGGCCACGCGGGGAGCGGTCCGCCAGTTTCAGCAGGCGCACCAGTTGAACCCGAGCGGCAGCGTCGACGAGAGCACGGAGGCCGCGCTCATCGCCGCGGGAGCCGACCCCGCGCCCACCATGCCCGCGATCACGGCGGCCGGGATCGATTTCAATCGGGATCTGCGGCCTTCGCTCTCCTGCTGGCGCACCGCGCAGTGGAGGGGGCTGCCCATCTCGTTCGCAATCCGGTACTACAGCAACAACGCGGAGAAGAACCTCACCCTCCCCGAGGCGCAAGCCCTCTCCGAGTCGGGCATCGCTTGCGTAGCCATCTGGGAAGCCGCAGGCGGAAGCGTGGCCTATTTCTCCCGCGCGAATGGCGAAGCTCACGGGCAGGCGGCAGTGGTGCAGGCCATCGGAGTCGACCAGCCCTCGGGAGAGCCGATCTACTTCGCCATCGACAACGTGGATCCGATGAGCGCCGCCGACCGCCGGCAGATCGAGGAATACTTCGAAGGGGTGCGCACCGGAATGGCCCGCGCGCTCGCGACGCCCGAGGGAGTCGCCGCCGGCGTCAGCTATCCGATCGGCGTCTATGGATCCTGGAACGTGCTCGATTGGTGCCGAGACCAGGGCATCGCCAGCTGGTTCTGGCAGTCGTGCAGCACCGGCACCTCGGGCGGGAAGAGCAGATATCTGTGGCCCGGCGCGCACCTGCGCCAGGTCCGCTGCGAATATCAGCTCTGCGGGCTGAGCGTCGACGTCAACGAGGCTTACCAGGAATACGGCGGCTGGCTCCGGCCGGTCGCGCCCTGGACGGATTTCCCGTCGACGAGCCCGCCGCGCGACGTGGGATCAGCGGGCGTGGCCTGATCGATCCCGCGCGTTGGGCTACACCGCGTCGCTCTTCGAGCTGAAGAGGAAGTCCTTGGCTCGGATGGCCGGGACCACCATCGGGCTGCTACTAAAATCCTTTAAGGCGGTGACCACCGGCTCGCTCATGGCCTCAATGTTCTTGAGCATGTTTACCGGGCTCTGGTTGAAGCGGAAATTGTTGACCGGATAGGCAATCTTTCCCTTCTCAATCAGCCATACGCCGTCTCGCGTGAGACCTGTGAGCTCCACGTTCTGCGGATTGACCGGACGGATGTACCAAAAGTGAGTGATCAGTAGGCCCCGTTCCGTCCCTGCGATCAGATCCTCGATCTTGCCAGAGCCGCCCTCCATCGTGAGGGTGCCGGAGAACGGGAGCGGCTCCACCTTCACCCGCGTCGCCCAGTAGCGATCCACGCTCAGCCCGTTGACTACCCCCCGATCGATCCAAGTCACCTTGCGCACCGGAAGTCCTTCGAACGCAGCACCTCCAAACCCACCGAAGCCGAGAAAGCCCCCGCGCGCCCCTCCCATCCCTGCGCCACCGCCGCCCGCCCACGGCCTCGCCGGCCACTGGGCATTGAACGGATCCGATCGGATGGTGACGAAGTCGGGAAACAGTTTCTCGCCCAGGCGGTTCCCGCCTCCCGGTTTCGAAAGGAAGCTCTTCCCCTGATCCGCGATCCGCCGGGAGAAAGAAAACAAGAGGTTCGGCATCAGATCCGCCACCGCCTGCGGCTCCAGCACCACGGTGTATTTGCCGGGATCGAGCGCGCGCGGGTTGGCGGAGGATTCCGCCTTCTTCGCGGCGCGCTCGACGATGCTTTGCGTGGAGATGTCAAGCAGCCGGGGCGAGGCACCGCCGGCCCAACCCGACCCGGTCGCATCCTGTGTCCGAGCCGTGCTCGTGAAAGTCGCCTGCGTGGACGCAAAGAATCCGAAGTTTTTCCTCTTGTTGGCAATCGCCGACCACCGAGACGTCGTTTGCACGAAGGCCGAGCACTTCAGCTTTCGGGCGCGGGAGATCTCCATCGCCTGCTGAATTCCCGCTCTTCGATCGAGCGCGGTCGCGCTCGCCGTCTCTTCGTTGAAGGCGTGAACCTCGGGATACTGCTGTGGACTGAGATCTTCCATATATTCCGCGTCCGGGGCGGCCGAATGCATCAGCTCCTCGCTGCGAGCCACGGCCTTCTTCAGCGCCTCCCTGCTCGTCTCGTTGACTTGGAGGGTGCCAGTGCGCTTGCCGTCGCGGCTGGAGACGGAAATATTCAGGTCGACCATCGCTCCCGAGGTCGTGACTTCATTGGCAGCGAATCGGGTGTGGGTGCGCTGCACCAGGTCCAGCCGAACATCGCAGTCGCGCGCGCGCGAGTAGGACAAAATCTGATCGGCCAGTTGCTTTGCCTGTTCTCTCGTCCAGCCCATGGTCATGCGGTCCTCAGAACGGTGATCTGCCGAAATCGCGACGGCGCGCATCCGTGGCTCATTGCGTTGATCTGCCCCGGCTCGCCTTTGCCATCCGCGTTCAGTCCGATGTTCTCCCAGAGCGCCTCGCCCCCAATCGCGTCGCAAGCGCTCCAGAAGTCCGGCGTGCGGCTCTGGTAAGCGACGTCAGCGATCATCGGCCCTGCCTTGCCGCCCTTGATCTCCCAGAAGGCATCGCCGCCGAATTGAAAGTTGTACCGCTGGTGATCAATCGAGTACGAGCCGCGACCATCGATCAGCACCCCATCGTCCACGCCGGAGATCAGATCCGCCAGGGTCGTCGGCTTGCTCGAAGGCTCGAGCCAGACATTGGGCATGCGTTGGAAGGGCACCGAGTCGTACGAGTCGGCGTAACAGCAACCCATGGACTCCTTTTGACTGATCAGATGCGCCTGGTCCCTGATGGTTTGGTAACCGACGAAGATGCCCTTTTGAATGATGGGGAATTGCCGCGTCTTCACCCCGTCGTCGTCGTAGCCGCAGGTTGAGAGGCTCTCCTTGCGGATCCGGTCGCCTTTGAAGTTGACGATCTCGGAGCCGACCTGGAACTTGCCCAGCTTGTCGGGGGTCAGAAACGAGGTTCCGGCGACGTTCGCTTCATATCCGAGCGCACGATCCAGCTCGGTGGAGTGCCCGATCGATTCGTGAATGGTGAGCCCGAGATGGGTCGGCAGCAGAACCAAGTCCTTCTTCCCGGGCGTGACCGGCGGCGCCTTGAGATGGTTCACCACTTCCTCTCCCACCCGGCGCGCGTGGCTGGGCATCTTCGCTCGCTCCACCGCTTCATAACCAGCGGTGACTGCGTGGGGGCGGTAAGTACGCGACTTCTGTTTCTTGCCCTTTTCGACCGCAGTGGCCGTGAACTCCGGCGAGATTTGGTAGACGTGCTGCTCGATCTGACTTCCGTCCGAGGACGCGAAGAACCGGTGCTCCACGCGCTGAGCGATGAACCCGGTTACCGAAAAGACCCCAGAGACTTTCATTGCGTCATCCGCCACGTTACGCAGGAGCGCCAATTTATCCGTGATGGGAACCGAGAAAGGGTCTTTCGCGATCGGTGTGCGGTAGGTGTCGTGGACGGCGACCACCGGTGCCAGCTCCAGCGGAGAGCTTCTCAAGGGCGCGTTGGCCTTGGCGATTTCCACGGCGTCTTTGACCGCTCGCGCGATCTCATCTTCTGTAACGCTGTAGGAGGCCGCGAAACCCCAGGCGCCGTCGGCGATCACCCGCACGCCGAAACCGAAGGTCTCCGAATCGGAGGCCGTGGGAACATGGTTCACCTTGCCGGTGGCGAAATCGGGCTCGGAGCGAAGGTTGACAACTTGGGCGCGATAGCGATTGATGCGAATGTCGGCGTAGGAGGCCCCCGCCTTCTTGGCGCGATCGAGCGCCATTGCTCCCAACTCTTTGAGCCGATGGAGCGGAACTTCCGCCGCCTCGACGCGACGGAGCAGAAATTGGCCGGGAATTAGAGCGGTCGCCGCCCACGCAGCGGCGCCGCCGCCACAGGCTTTGAGAAATTGACGCCTTGAGGAATTCATTCATTCGCTCCAGAGCTGGCCGGCGGATGAACGGATGCGTCGGCCGCGGCGGCGACCCTAGCTCATCTTCGCGTTGAATAGCGGAGTAAAGTTCCGCCGCGTCGACCCGTCTACGCCATGCTCGCGCCGCCCTAACTTTCTCTGGACGGCTCGAAAGAAACTTCTTAGACATCCGCTCGGTAGGGCAACCGAGCCTGGGGCGCGCCTCTGATCTAGGTGCAGGAGCACGATTGGCCTCAGCACCGAGGGGTGCCGGGTCAGTCCTGCGGCAGGTTCATCTTCTTCAGGAGCGCGAGGAGGCGCGGGTCGCCGCGCAGGCTGCGGAAATGGGGCTCGACGCGCAGCATGCGTAGCCTCAGCTCGCGCCGCTTATAGGCGGTTTCGAGCCACTCGAATGCCTGGTCGCGCTCGCCGCGCCAGGCGTGGACGGCGGCCACCCAGTAGGCGACGTCGGGCTCGTCGCTCGGGACTTTCGCAACCAGCGCGTCGAGCGCCGCCGCGGACTCGCGCGCGTGGCCAAGCTCATGCTGGGCGATGGCGATGTTCAGCAGCCGGAGCGGCTTGTCGGGCAGCTTCCCGGCCGCGTCCAGCGCTTTCGCCGGATGGCCCTCGAGGAGGTCGAGCAGGAGCAGCGAGGCCGCGGCCAGCTCATTGTGCGGCGAGACCTCCTCCGCGCGGAAAAACGCCTCGCGGGCAGGCCCGAGCTGTCCGTCCTGCATGAGGTTTGCGCCCAGGTTCGTCCAGATGTACGCGTCGAGGGGATCGAGCTCGGCCGCCTTCCGTAGCAGTGCGATCGATTCGCTCAAGCGTCCCGCCTTTGTCACGAAACCCGCGTAGGTGTGCAGCACCCCTTCGCTTCGCGGGTTGAGCTGAAGGGCGCGCTGCAGGTCGGCCTTCGCACCCGGCCAGTCCCAGAGGAGGTTTCCGCGGATCCATCCGCGGGTGCCTAGCGCTTCCGCGAAGTCGCCGTCGATGGCGATGGCCCGGTCCACTTCCGCCAGCGCCTCTTGCGCACGGCGTGGAATTTCGCTGCGGGGCGCATTGAGAGCAAGGTTTCCGTGCACGATGGAGAGCATATGCCACGCCGGAGCGTATGCAGGATCGATCGCGACCGCCTTTGCCAGGTTCGCGGCGGCCTGGGCCAGGGACTCCGCGGTCTGCCGGAAGTTCTGCGAGCGGCCGAGAAGTAAGAGCCGGTGGGCTTCCGGATCGCGCGCCTCGTGGACCCTGGGCGCCGCGGCCGCGCCGGAGAGGAGCTTCACCTTGAGCGCGTCGACCACCGCCAGCGCCAGCTCACCCTGCACCTTGAAGATATCGGTCAGCTCGCGGTCGTACTGCTTCGACCAGAGATGGAACCCGTCCCTGGCGTTGATGAGCTGCGCCGTGATGCGCACGCGGTTGCCCGACTTGCGCACGCTGCCTTCGAGGAGCGTGGCGACGTGCAGCTTGTCGCCGATGACGGCCAGGTCCTCGTTCTTGCCCTTGAAGTAGAAGGACGACGTCCGCCCCGCCACGCGCAGGCCGTCGACCTGAGCCAGGGCGTTAAGGATTTCCTCGGCGATGCCGTCGGAGAAGTATTCATTGTCGTTGTCGCCGCTCATGTTGACGAACGGAAGGACCGCGATGGATTTGGGTTCCGCTGCGGCTCCG
>Ga0126369_10000553_pt1 | contig 24648 bp, 23 predicted proteins | sample PanSoiMetaPlot_1_FD_109646 | JGI IMG/M metagenome (GOLD analysis project Ga0126369, IMG submission 109646) | Tropical forest soil microbial communities from Panama - MetaG Plot_1 | ecosystem: Environmental > Terrestrial > Soil > Tropical forest > Bulk soil | place: Panama | collected 2016-02-17
CGCCGCAGATCACGCCGCACATCGTGACGCCGTTGATTACGCCGCAAATCACGCCGCACATCGTGACGCCGTTGATTACGCCGCAGATCACGCCGCACATCGTAGTGACGCCGTTGATCACGCCGCAGATCACGCCGCACATCGTAGTGACGCCGTTGATCACGCCGCAAGTCACGCCGCTGCATCTGGTGGTGGCACCGCAGATCTCGCCGCCGCACCTGGTGGTGACTCCGCAAATCTCGCTGTTCTAAAGCGAGTGACTCAGTTGGCGGCTGCAACGCCTGTTTGCAGCCGCCGCAATTTTCATGTGGGCGCTCGATGGCGCTGCGGCGTAAGCGGCGCCCACCTTGTTTTTGAACCGAGGCACGGGGGAGAAAAAGATGACTACAACGAAGACTCAGAAAGCATCACGCGCGCGTCGCAAGCCGTCGGGCCAAGCCGCCAGCGCAAACGAGAAGACCGCTGAACCATCGGGCAACGGCACCGCGCCGTTATTCAATGAGCGGCTGGTAATTATCGGGACGGGCATCCGCACCGTGGGCCAGCTAACCATGGAGACCGTCGCCTGGATTGAACGGGCCGACAAGCTCTTCTATGTAATTGCGGACCCAATCGCGGAAGAAGTGATCCTGCGCCTGAATCCCAAAGCCGCAGAGAATCTCGTGGGGCTTTACGGTGAGGGCAAGCCCCGCATGGAAACCTACAACCAGATGGTCGATACGATCCTGGCCAGCGTGCGCGCCGGAAACATGACCGTGGGCGCATTCTATGGTCACCCCGGCGTTTTTGCGTATCCGTCACACGAATCAGTCCGGCGCGCACGGGCCGAAGGGTATGTCGCCCGCATGCTGCCGGGCGTGTCGGCTGAGGATTGCCTGTTTGCCGATCTCGGCGTCGATCCGGCCCAGAATGGCTGTCAGTCTTACGAGGCCACTGATTTCCTGGTCAATGGACGCGTCATCGACAATTCCAGTCAGGTGATTCTCTGGCAGATTGGGGTGCTGGGCGATTGGACCTTCAAACGGTACGCCTACGATTTATCAGCGATGCCGTTGCTGCTGGAAAGATTGTCCGAGTATTACCCTTTGACACACGAGGTTTATATCTACGAAGCGGCTACGTTGCCGGGGTGCGAAGCGATCATTAAGAAGGTGCCGATTCATATGATCCCTTACGCCGGCGTTACCGCCGCCTCGACGTTATATATCCCGCCGGCGAGACAATCGACTCCAGACCCGCGGTTCTATACCCGGATGAGGCTGCCGCAGCAGCAAGCGTAGCCCGTCCGGAAAAGGAGGAAAGATGGCCGAAACACTAAAGGAGTTTTTGTGTGAGTTGGCGACGGATCCGAAGCGGCTGGGCGCGTTCATCAGCGATCCTGATGCGGCCATGAGCGAGGCCGGCCTTGAAGACGATGACCGGCACGTATTGAAATCGGGAAACATGGCCTTGATTCACCAACGGCTGGTCTCGCAGGAGCCGCCGCCGACAATTGTAGTGATCGTCGGCACCGAAGGTCTGCGCGCTCAGTATGGCCAGGCGGCAGAACAGGCGTCGTTCGTTCCGCCGTCCGTGGCCACGGTCGTGACCATCAATTCTTGCGTGGCCGCACCGCCTTACCCGTTTGGGGCCGCTCTGCCGCCGGTAGCCTATACGCCGGTGCCATATGCGCCGGCCCTGTGGCCGTATCCGGCCGCGCTGACGCCAATGTTATTGGCGCCGTTAATGGCCCCGGCGCTGCCGCCGACCATTGTGCTCAGCGGGGGGTTCGCCTATAGCGCCATCTCTCCACCGCAGTTTCCGGCCCCGTCAATCCAGGCGCCGAAGGGTGCGGCAGAGCCACCTGAGCCGGAAAAAAAGACGGAATGATATAGCTTCCGAAATGGACGCGATTTTGCCGGCGATACGAAGACGTGCGCCGGCATCTTCTTTTTTGCCGCATGACTATTCGGGAATTGGTGCAGCTGGAAATTCTCATTCACGCCGGCGCTTCAGCGCGGCGGCTAGGGTGAGAGAGGAGTCGAGAAACCGTTTATATGGCAATCATATATTTTGACTCGTCTGGTTTGGGCTACGAGGGTGGTTGAAGCCAGTGGCGTTTGCAACCCGAAGGGTTGAAGAGAGAATAGCCGGTGGTCGCAGCGCAGCGCAGACCACCGGATAACTACAAGAGCCTCGTCCGCACCCTGAAAGGGTGCAAGAAGTCTGGCACCCTTCCAGGGTGCGAATTCTTATCGCTGGATAACCGGTGGTCTGTGCTGCGCTGCGACCACCGGCTACTCTCTCGCAGCCCTTTTGGGCTGCTTCAGTGAGTCAAGTATATGAACACCACTTATGTGGTTTCTCTTTGTTGCGATGGTCTGACACCCGGCTAAAGCCTCGGTGTGAACCAGAGCCGAAGCGCAAACTGAGCCAGTACCCGAAATTCGGCGTATTTGGAAAACATCGGCACGCTATACTGAGGCGCTCAGGGAATGACCATCGCCGATCGCAAGCTGAAGATCCTCGAGCTCGCTCTGGTAGTGAGTGTGGCCTTCGGCGCGCCTGCGCTTTCTTCCATTTACTTTTTCTTTTCACCGGGCGCCCTGGCCCAAAGCAGCGGTAGGTTTACGGTCCTTACCGGCATCGTCTATGAATTACTGGCCCTGGCCGTGATGTGGTACGTCTGTTTTCGCCAGGGCCGCAGCCGCGCCGAGTTAGGAATCGAATTTCGGATTTGGGACCTGCCCATTTCAATTTTGCTGGCGGTGCTGGGGTACTTAGCCTTCGTCTTGGCCTATCTCGCCATTTCTTTCATCTACTATCTGATTAACGGGCGACGCTTAGAGCCGGCGCCGCCACAGTCCTTTCTGACCGGGATGAGCCTGGCTACCGTCTTGTTCATCCTGCTCAATCCTTTCTATGAAGAGTTGATCGTGCGCGCCTTTGTGATCTTCGAGGTGAAGGAACTGACCGGCAGCGGGCTGATCGCCGTGATGGTGAGTCTCCTGATCCAGGTCGTGTACCATCTCTATCAAGGGATTCCGGCGTTTGCCATCGGCGGGATGGCGCTCGTGTTTTGCCTCTATTATTTGCGCTACCGCAGAATAGTCCCGATAATCCTGGCGCATCTTTATTTCGACGCCTTCGCGCTGCTTTACTATTCGCACCGTTAGATCATTTGTGATCGGCTTTGAAACGATTCCTCATCGCCTGCCTGTTAAGTTCAAGCTTGAATGTCGTGATGTACCCGCAGACTCCAACTGGCCGGCCGCGCGCCCGTGACGCCGGCGTGGTGGTGGGCGTGCTCCCCACCGGCCCCTTGAATGCGATCACCGACGTGGCCGGCGTGACCGTCGGGCACGTGACCCTGATCAAAGGCGATAAGGTGCGGACCGGAGTCACGGCGATTCTCCCGCACGGCGGTAATCTGTTTCGCGAGAAAGTTCCGGGGGCGGTCTTCATCGGCAACGCCTTCGGCAAACTTGCGGGTTCGACGCAGGTGAACGAGCTCGGCGAAATCGAGACGCCGATTATGCTGACCTCGACCCTGAACGTCCCGCGCGTGGCCGACGCCACCATTGACTACATGCTCGCCTTAAAGGGCAATGAAGAGGTCCAGTCGATCAATCCGCTTGTCGGGGAAACGAATGACGGATTTCTGAATGACATTCGCGGTCGCTATGTCGGAAAAGATGAAGTGTTCGGAGCGATTAAGAACGCGCATGGCGGCGCCGTAGAAGAAGGATCGGTCGGCGCGGGCACGGGGACGGTCGCTTTCGGTTTCAAAGGCGGCATCGGAACCTCTTCGCGGACGCTGCCGCAGGCGCTGGGCGGATATACCGTCGGCGTGCTGGTACAGACGAATTTCGGCGGGATTTTGACCATAAATGGGGCGCCGGTCGGGAAAGAGCTGGGAAAGTATTATTTGCAGGAGCAACTGGGCCCGGCTCCTGAAGCAAAGTCAGTTCCGGATCGCGCCGATGGTTCGATCATCATCGTCATCGCGACTGATGCGCCGATCGATCATCGGAACCTGCAAAGACTCGCGGCGCGCTCGATGATGGGACTGGCGCGCACCGGATCGGCAGGCTCGAACGGCAGCGGCGACTATGCGATCGCTTTTTCAACTGCGCCGGGTTTGCGGATGCAAACCGGACCGGGCCATGGCCCGAAACTGAACCTGACGGTGCTGACAAACGATGCGATGTCACCATTGTTCCTGGCCGTAATCGAAGCCACGGAAGAAGCAATCTACAATTCTTTGTTTCGCGCGACCACGGTGACGGGACGAGGTCACACAGTTGAGGCGCTGCCGATTGATAAGACGCTTGAAGTCCTGCGCCGTCACGGCGCTCTCAAGTAGATCACTTTCGTTGACACTCGATCGACTACTCACTAGAATACGCCCCACTCAAAAATACGGAGGACAATCGAGTGGGCCTCAAAATTCGAATCAACCGGAAGAGTGTCGACTCAATGACACGGCAACTCACCGATCAACTTAACGATTTGATCAGCACCGGCGCGCTGGCCATTGGCAGCTTGCTGCCGAGCGAACGGACCCTCGCCAATTCACTCGGCGTGGCGCGGAATGTCGTGCGCGGCTCCTATGAATATCTTGAGAAGGCGGGCGTGGTGCAACGTGAAGGCCGGAAGGGCCGGCGTGTGCGCGGGCGGACCTCACGAAAGACTACCGCCAGTAAAGCCCGGAAGACGGCGAAGAAGCGCTAACCAATCAGTTCAACTTTGCGAGCGCCCGGCATCTTCACCCAGGGTGATGATTTCATCTCTGATAGCTGCGCGTTCCGCCAGCATTCGCACAAAAAACCGGCGCTTCAAAATAAAGAGAGCCAGCGCCGCAAAACTGCCGTAGAAACGGTCGATCTCTTCAAAAAAGCGCACAGCAGCGTATCCGGCAATGGCCACGGCCGCGACCGCAATGAGCGCGATTGGCCAACCCGCGATTTTCCAACCCACCACGCCGATCAACGCCCAGGTCAAGGGAAACAGCAACATGGCCGAGACAATTTTGAAGGTCGAGACCACGTCCTGTTCGCGACCGAGCCGCCGCGACAAGTAACCGGCCAGCCGGTAGGCCGGATAGTGCACGATGACGCCGACCACGGCGATGGGCGTGAGCAATAAGCACAGGAAAATCTGGCCCAATAGGCGGAAAATTGTTTCCGCGGCCGTGGCCGGGAGTGAAAGGTCCTCTGGATCGAGCCGCGCGAGTTTTAGCTCCGCTTCCAAACGAGCGATGCGAGCCTCGACCGTATCAATCCGCCGCGGCGCATGGGTTCGATAGAACGAATATCCGGCGACAAAACGTTGGCGCAATTCGAGCGAACGCTCCAGACGTTGTTCCTCGTCGACTCCGGCGACTTCGGCGGCCGAGAAAATCTTTTCGGCGCGATCGATTAATCCCAGGGCCTCTTCCTGTTCAACGTGCCACATCACCTCGCGCATGGAGCGTTCGACCTGCTTTGAAAGTTCCCGCACCTCATTAGGGCGCGGCGTGCCGTCAGGCTCCAGGTCGGTGTGGCTGACGGTTATGGGTTCGGCAAAGTGAAGCAAAGCGGAGCTGCGGAACGTCGTCTTGGCGGTGTAGTAAAGGCCGGCCGGAATAATCTGGACCTCGAGGTTGTCCGGAGGAGCGGCCGCGGCGATGGCGATGCGCGCGGCGCCGGTTTTCAGTGGCTTCAGACGCGGCTCGTTATGCGAAACGCCTTCGGGACAGATTCCGATGGCACTCCGCGCGCCAAAAGACGGCGGGCCGCCGCAAATGTTTCCAGGTTGCGCGAAACATCTTCGCCCGCGTCCTGCCGGCGATACGCCGGCAGACAATCGAGGGCCCGCACCAGAGATCCGATCACCGGCATGCGAAACAAGGGCGCCTTGGCGATGAAGGCGATCCGGCGCGGCGCAAAGCACAGCAGGAAGGCCGGATCAATCAGCGCATTAGGATGGTTAAGCACGAAGATCGCCGGCGCTGATTGAGGTATGTTTTCGCGGCCGGTTACTTCAATCCGGCGAAAATAGATGCGCAGGGTAAGGCGAAGGACAAGGGTTATCAGGCGGCGGATCATTCAATATCCAGGTAACGCAAACTGTCAGTTTGCGAGACGGCAGTTTCAAGAACGTAAATCGCAAACTGACAGTTTGCGTTACATAGCTCCCAGACTGTTAGTTTGCGAGACGGCGGTTTCAGGAACGTAAATCGCAAACTAACAGTTTGCGTTACATAGCTCCCAGATTGTCAGTTTGCGAGACGGCGGTTTCAGGTTCTTAAATCCGCAAACTGACAGTTTGCGTTACATAGGCCGCACTGACAGGTTGCGTTACGGGGTGGGCAGCCATTCCATTTGAAAATGAGTGCCCGTCTCGCTGGTGCGGCGAAAACCCAGTCGCTCAAACAAACCGGCGGCGCGATTGAACCTGATAACCTGCACCCGCAGCGGCCGCTTCGCAGCTGCCGATTGTTCCTGGACCTGTTGCACCAACAGCGTGCCCACACCTCGATTGCGATGGTCAGCCAGCAGCGATACGTCCACCAGCCGAATTTCATTTGGCCGGTGCTCAATTGATAAGTGTCCGACTGCCAGACCTTCCAGCAACACGATCTGGTCGTCAGCGTTGCTGTAATCATCGCGCAGAAAATTTTGATGAGCTTCGTATTGCATCTCGAGGAACTCAGTAATTCGAGGTTCGTCCCAACCCAACTCGCGCAGATCGTCACCGCGGCCGCTCTTGTAGAGGTCGAGCAGAAATTCCTGATCGTCATCAGTTGCGGGACGCAGGCTTATCGACTCAATTATGTTCATTGGCGATCGATTCTAAACGAAGGAATCAGCGTTTGAATACGGAAAAGTTCCGGCCTGTCATGAACGAGATGAATCGTCATACCCCGTTTAGAGGCGGGCTACTGCCCTCCCACGAACGCCCTGGGAGTAGGCGGGCAGTAGCCCGCCTCTAAACGATGGGGTTTAGTTGCCCCCGGTAGTCGCTCCGTCGCTGCACGTGCGATAATGCTGGCGAGCTTTCCCGCATAATCAAATAAATTCTTCGAGGTTAAGTATGAAACGTGTCAGTGCCGTGTTGCTTATTTCTCTGGCTGCCTTCGTTTCTGCCGTAGCGCAGGAACGTCACTTTACAATCGACGATCTCCTAAAGGTGCGCCGGGTCGGTGACCCGCAGGTTTCGCCTAAAGGCGACCAGGTGGCGTTCACGATTACCGACGTCGACAAGGTGGCTAACAAGAGCCTGACGCAAATTTATCTGGTGCCGCTGAGTGGCGGCGAACCGCGCCAGCTGACCAATGACGAACATTCATCGGCCACCCCGCGCTGGTCGCCCGATGGCGAGAAGCTGGCCTTCGTTTCCGCGCGCGACGGCGACGATCAAATTTGGACCATCGATATCTCCAGCGGCGCCCTGAAGAAGGTCACCAGCCTCTCGACCGGCGCCGGTGATCCGGTGTGGTCGCCGGACGGCAAATGGCTCGCGTTTGCTTCAGATGTCTATCCCGAGTGCAACGACGACGCGTGTAACAAGAAGCGCGCGGACGAAGTGGCCGCCAGCAAAGTCAAGGCACACGTCGCGACCCGGCTGCTCTATCGCCACTGGAAGTCCTGGAAAGAAGGTGTGCGCACGCACGTGTTTGTGGTTGCGGCCGACGGCGGCGTGGCCAAAGACCTGACGCCCGGCGATTACGATGCGCCGCCGTTCAGTCTCGGTGGGCCGACCGATTACGCCTTCTCCGCAGATTCGAAGGAGCTCGCCTTTGCCAGCAATCACGACAAGGTTGAAGCGACTTCGACGAACGCCGATATCTGGATCGTGCCCGTGCGGGGCGGAACGGCGAAGAATATCACCGCGGCCAACAAAGGTTACGACGGCTCGCCGCAGTATTCGCCCGACGGGCGTTACCTGGCCTACCGTTCGCAGGTGACACCCGGATACGAAAGCGATCGCTTCCGGCTGATGCTCTACGATCTCAAGACGAACCAGGCGAAGTCCATCAGCGAGTCGCTTGATTCATGGGTTGATGAATTCGCTTTCAGCCCGGACAGTAAGACGATTTATCTCACCGCCGAAGAACGCGGCGGGGCCCCGGTCTATACCGTCGCAGTCAGCGGCGGCCCCATCAGGAAACTCATCAGCGGCGAAGGCTTCAACAGTGACGTCCATCCCACCAAAGATGGGCACGCGTTGGTCTTTGCCCGTAGCAGCAGCGTCAAGCCGTCTGAAATTTATCGGGCCAATGCCGACGGCACCGGTGCGACCGCGTTGACGACGACCAACAATGCTTTTATGTCGCCTTTCAAACTGCAAGCGGCGGAAGAAGTCACCTGGACCGGCGGCGCCGGAGCCAAGGTGGCGGGCTGGATCGTGAAGCCGGCCAACTTCAATCCCCGGAGAAAGTATCCGCTGGTGGTCCTGATTCACGGCGGCCCACAGGGCGCCTGGAATGATAACTGGGGCTATCGCTGGAACCCGCAGATTTACGCTGGCGCTGGTTACGTGGCGTTTCTGCCGAACCCGCGCGGCTCGACCGGTTATGGCCAGCAATTCGTCGCCGAGATTTCCGGTGATTGGGGCGGCAAGGTGTTCACCGACATCAGCAACGGGGTCGCGATGGTGGCGGACCAACCATACATCGACAAGAATAAGATTGGCGCCGCGGGCGCGAGTTACGGCGGTTATATGATTGACTGGATCGAAGGGCATAACAACGATCCGCGATTCACTTACAAGGTGCTCGTTTCGCACGACGGCGTTTACAACATCGAGGCGATGTACGGCGCGACCGAGGAACTCTGGTTTCCGGAATGGGAGCTCAAGGGCACACCCTGGACCAACAAAGAGCTGTACCAGCGCTGGTCGCCGAGCAATTTCGTGCAGAACTTCAAGACACCGGTTTTGATCATCACCAACTCGCTTGACTATCGCGTGCCCGAAGGTGAGGGGCTGCAATTCTTCACGGCCGTACAGCGCATGGGAGTAGAATCAAAGCTGGTCGATTTTCCGGATGAAGGTCACTGGGTCTCGAAGCCGGCGAACTCGGCCTTCTGGCACAACACGGTGCTGGACTGGCTGGATAAGCATTTGAAGTAGATTTGGAGTGCGCTCGGCCGGCGCCATTCAGAGGAGGTTCGTATGCCAGGTTGGCTCAAAGCTCTACTCATAGTCGTAATCGTGGTCGTGGTGTTGGCTCTTTGCGGAGTCGGCTTCGGCGTCTTCTATTTCGTGAAGAACAAAGACGCGTGGTTGGCCCAGGCGAAGGAAGTCGCCGAGGAGGGCAAGCGCTTCGGCAACGGGACTGACAATCAGGGTTGCGTGGACGAAGGCCTCAGGCGTTATAAGGAAACTCCGGGAATCAAGGGTCTGCTGGCCGACAGCATCTTCATTCGTACTTGCCTTGAATCCAGCCGGGCCACACCGGGCTTCTGCGATGAAGTTCCCAAACAGACGGAATTCATAAAGAGCGCCGAGTGGAAGCTGAGCCAATGCCGCGCCGCCGGTCTGCAGTCAGACAGTAATTGTCAGAACCTCTTTACACCCGTGCAGCAGTTCTGCGAAGAACGCGGCCGATCATCGCGGTCGGGCGGCGCATCTCAATGAATAAGCGCGGGCAAAAAATAGTAATCGTGGTGGGCGTCGTTGGAGTCTGTGGATTGTTCGCCCTCGGATCGCTGGTGGGGGCCGCTGTCGTCGGCTATCGAGCCGTCATGCGCGCCGGCGCCGAAGCCGCAACGGTGCAGAACCTTAAGACGATTGCCGCCGTTGAAGCCCACTACTTCATTGGCCACGACCGAACTTACGCGACCTTCGACCAGCTGCTAAGCGAGAAAGGACTCAGCTCAAAGTTTGGCGGCCATCCCGTTCGTGCCGACGACTATGTCTTTAATCTCACGGTTTCACCAAAAGCGGATGGTTCCTCCTGGTACAAACTTACGGCCGATCCGGTAAGCGAGTCCGGGGGCGGACGCCATTTCTATTTCGACTCAGACGATGGCCAGGTTCGCGTCAACGCTGATCGTCAGGCCGGTCCCACCGATCCAGTCAATCCAGATTAGAAGAAACCATGAATCGCGAACACTTAACAGCACTCGACCGAATGACGATCCGCGAGCGTCCCCAAGGTCAGCCGCTGATGAATCAGACCTGGGGCAAGCTGCTTTTCATGCATTGGCGAATTGACGAGCGCGAGCTGCGCCCGCTCATCCCGCAGCAACTCGAGATTGACACTTTCGACGGCACCGCGTGGATTGGCGTCATTCCTTTCACCATGTGGAACATTCGCGCGCTGCCGCCTTTCATGCCGGCCGTGCCCGGTTTCAGCTCGGCGCACGAACTCAATGTGCGCACCTACGTGCACTATAACGGCGTGCCCGGTGTCTGGTTCTTTTCGCTTGATTGCAACAGCCCCGCAGCGGTCATGGCCGCGCGCACCTTCTACCACTTGCCCTACTACAATGCCGGCATAGATCTCGAACAGACCGGGCATACGATTGATTACGCGCTGAAGCGGACTGACAAGCCGGCGGCGTATTTCCGAGGCTCCTGGACCATCGGCGAGACCGTGCCCTTCTCGCACCCGGAGTCGCTGGAATTTTTCCTGACCGAACGCTATTGCCTTTACAGTCAGAGCAGCGGCAATCTCTATCGCGCGCGTATCTTCCACCAACCGTGGCCGCTCCAGCAGGCGACTCTCAACGCTTATGATTCGACGATGATCGAGGCGTTACGGGTAAAGGCCTTCGAGGGCGAACCGGTGCTGCAATATGCCGAAGAGATCAACGTCGATATCTGGGGAATCAAGAGGCTGTCAGAAGCCCGAGCGTGAGCGAGGGCCGCGTGCGAAGGCGCGCCCGCTCGGCGTTAATCAGTCCGGATTCGGGGCGCGAATGCCGCCCTCCCTTACGGTTGGGCTTCTGAGACGACGAAGAGCTCTCGCGATCCAAGTTTATAGGGCAGGCATTTCAGCGAACCGTAGAGGTTGAGAACCTCGAAACCGGCGCGCGCCAGCATGCGCCGGATTTCTGCCGTGGTATAAACCCATTCGCGCGCAACTCGCGTCTCCTGCCGGCCCTCACGCTCGAAGATATATTCGCTATCGATGCAACTCTCCGCCGCGACGTAGCGCTCTTTGATCGTCAACGAGAGATCTCCCAGTTCATGACAGCTCTGCTCCTCAAAATCCGGCAGCACTGACTCGGCCGCCATGCCCGTATGGACGATAAACCGGGCGCCGGGTTTCAACGACCGCGCCACCGCGGCGAGAAACTTTTCAGTTTCATCGTGACCGAGAAAGGCGAAACTGTTACCAAAACAATATCCCGCATCGTAGATGGCCTGGCCTTCAACGCGCCGCATGTCGGCGCGGATAAATTCAGTGCGCAACCGCCAGTCAGTCGCATTTGCGTCGGCCGGGGGATCAAGCGAGGTTTGCTGAATTGACCGGGCCTCTCCGATAAATTCTTCAGAGATATCAACGCCCGTCACCCGCAAGCCGCGTTTAGCCAATTCAAATGACAGACGTCCATTGCCGCAGGGCACGTCGAGCACGTGCGCGCCGGTGAGGCAATTCAGTTGGTCGATCAAGAACTCGGCTTCAGCCCGCGTTTGTTCCGGAGGAATTGCCCGGCGCCAGAGATCGAGGGTGACGCCGTGAAAGAAGGACTCATACCAGTTGTCGGGAACTGACATGCGTCGCATTGTCCGGGAAGTGAAGCGCCGATGTAAAGAGGCGTCAGAGTGCCGGCTTCAGCCGGGCCGTTCCCGGCGCCGAGAGGGCCAAACTAAAGCCGGTGGTCGCCCGACGTTACTTGGCAACGTACTCGTGACGGGATCTGACAGAGACATCGGGCAGGTTTACTTTTACTGAAAGCGAATGGATGGCGCCGTCGCGCTTGAGGTCGCCGGGATAGAATCCCAAACGGTACTGATGCCTGAGCTCCTCCGCAATCAACGTGAACGTCTCTTTGAGGTTCTTGGTCTCGCCTTCATAAAAACGGCCGCCAGTTACATCGGCCAGGTCATGCATCAATTGGATGCCTTCATCGTGACCTCGCCCGCGTCGTCCTCGTCCCTGTGGTCCACCGGGTCTTTGCGGGCTCGCCTGAGCAAAAGGGAAGGGGCGCCTTCCCGGAAAACCGCCGCCGTGCCGTCCCGGCCCGAACATTCGCTGCATTTCCGGTTGGTAATAGATCGAATAGATCATGGCGTCGGCTTCCGATTCGGCTTTGAGTAAATCTTCGGCGGTAACGACGCTGCCGTGATCTTCACCATCGCTCAACAGAATGATGGCCTTGCGCCCGCGAATCGGTTGCAGCACGTTTTTTGAAATATCCATTAACGCGTCGTGCAGCACGGTTCCCGCATATTTGCCCACCTTCGTATGCTTTATCGCTTCGTCCCATTGCTTCCGGTTGTTGGTGAGGTCGCTGAGCTTCTGAAATTGCCAGTCGAAAGTGACGATCATCGCGCGGTCCTGCGGCCGCAAGTCCTTGAGGAATTCCTTGGCCGCTTTCTTGATGTCGTCAAGCACCCCGCTGGTGCTCAGGCTGGTATCGAGCATCAGCACCACATTCAAAGGCTCTTCGCCGGTGTCGAAGTAAGTGATCTTTTGCTCAACATGATTATCGAAGAGCTTGAAAGCATCGATCTTTAAATCAGGCACGTAACGATTGTCGCGATCGCTGACGATTACGGGGACGCTGATGAGGTTGGTATCGATGCTGAGGGTGTCCACCACCGGCGGTTCCTGCCCGTGGACCGCAATGGCCATGAGCAAAATGACCGCGAACCACAGCCCAAACCGCTGCGGGGCAGGCCATAAAAGGCCGTCAAGGATGCGGAAATGCTTAAAATCGGGTCGCACTATCGGGTCGCACTATCAGAATCGCTGAGACTTGAACGAAACGGAGACGTGCGTATTAGACGCGTCAAGTTGTTAGTTGGTTTGAAGGATTAAAAGATATGACAGGCGGCAAAAATCGAGTCTTAGATCCCTCTACCCGCGGGAGGTTCAGGGTGGCAGCAACGCCGAAGGCGTTCGCAAATTCCAGCCCAGGGCAACGCCCTGGGAACAGAACCGAAAATATGGTCGAACTCTGAAAGAGTTCCCGATGTCTAGCCCGCAAATCTACAAGATGAATGGATTCGTTTCGTCCCGATTCATTGGCTTGAATTCGGGAGTGGGCAACGCGAACTCTTTCAGAGTTCGATCGTCGCTCATCACCGTTTCCCAGGGCGTTGCGCTGGGCTGGAAACGCGACGCCGGCGGCGTTCAATCTAGCCTACTCGAGCAGTCAAGTTTATCAATACCCCGCAAGGTGACAGGGGTTGCTCCCGTTGTGCTCACTCCGGCCGCTCCAGGGGCGGCAGCACGGCGATGAAGTCGTTTTCAAACCGGCGGCCGTAGTCGTTGAGCAATTCCGTGACTCGCTCATGGCTGGGGGAGCGAACGATAATTCCGGCGTGATGCTTTTTCTTCGCCCGGTAGACGATCTCCGGATCATCGTAGGCCGAAGTGTCCGGATGCTCCTGCCGCGCCAGTGAAAGGATGATGCCCGCGTGTTCTTTGCGCGGCTTCAGACGCGGGCGCGAGTCGGCAATCTCCAGCCTGGCCCATTCGCGCCACAGATTGACTCCTGACGCAGCTTCCAGCACGTCGGCGATATATGCGCCGCCGACGCGGGCGGCGATTTCCAGAAAGTAATAATCGCCGTCGGCGTCGCTTTTGATGAACTCAGCATGAGTGGCGCCGGTTTGCATGCGCATCGCTTTCACCAGCCGGCGATTGATCTCCAGCAGTTTCTTCTTGTCTTTCGAATCGTGCGGAATGGTCTGCGAGATATACGCGCCGCCGCCGTGCGCGACTTGCAGCGGTGGCCGTCCATATTTGTTCACGCCCGCGAACAGCACCCGGCCGTCGTAGACCAGCGAGTCAACGTGAAAGACTTCGCCGGCGATGAAACGGGCGAGCACGTGATAAGAGGCGCGCTCGCGCAGCGCTTCACGTTGATTCAGTTCGTCGATGGCCGCCCAAACCTGTTCGCGGGTATCCACTTTGCGAATACCGATGGCGGACACGTCGGAGCGTGGCTTGAGCACCCAGGGCGCCGGCACGCGTTCGAGGTATTCATTAATGCGTTCGTTATTAACTGCCGCCTCAAAATCCGGAACTGTCAGCCCAGCATTGCGGGCGCGCACCGCCATCACATACTTGTCGCGGAACGCCTTGGCGGCGGAGCTGCTCATTCCCGGCAGCGACAGATGCTCGCGCGCCAGCGCGGCAATCACCACGTCGAATTCTTCGAGCGCGACAATCCGATCAGGCATGCGGGTTTTCGCGATGTGGCTGACCAGATCGAGATACAACTCGACCGGCGCATCATTGGGCAGCGCGAAGACTTCGTCCAGCACGTCGCGCGGCCAATCTTCGTGCAACATCTTTTCTTTAGTCACCAGGATGACGTTAGCGCCCGCGGCTTTGCATTCGCGCATGAAGTCATTGCCTTTAAAGAAGGTTGCAAAGCAGATGATGTTGAGTGGGTGTGTCTCGGCCATAATCAAGTGTGGTCAATATACAACGTCGTTGCAGTTTGGTCAGCCGGATCGTGTATATTGACGGCTCTTTGGAATGCGGCGGTTTGATGCCGCCTGGTTCGGAGTTCCCGGTTTACGCGGGCTTGAGTACTGCACCAGCCGCCTGGAGGCGCAATTCCAAATAAGTTTAAAAGCGCCCTCAAGGGGGCGCACTCCAAATTCATGATCTTTCGCGGACCAAACCCGGACGTTTCCATTCCTGAAGTCTCGCTTACCGACTTCATCTTCGGCTCGATAAGTGAATTTCACGAGCGGACGGCGCTAATCGACGGTCTCACCGGCCGCGCCCTGACTTATCGCGAATTTGCGGACTCGGTGCGTCGGGTCGCGAGCAGTCTGGCGCACAAGGGATTCAAGCAGGGCGAGGTCTTCGCGATCTTCAGCCCTAATTGCCTGGACTACGCGATAATTTTTCATGCAGTGGCGATGCTGGGGGGCGTCAACACGCTGATCAATCCGCTGTACACCGCCGGCGAAGCTGCCTTCCAGTTGCGTGACGCCGGGGCCAGGTTCATGGTCACCTCGCCAATCTGTTTGGACAAAGCCGCAGCGGCGGGCCAGGACGCAAATATCGAAGAGCTGTTCGTATTCGGCGAGGCCGCCGGTGCGACCCCGTTTGCCTCGTTTCTTGATGGCGACGGCGATGTGCCGCCGGTGCAAATCGATCCGCAGAACGATTTGGTGGCGCTGCCTTACTCGAGCGGCACCACGGGCCTGCCCAAGGGAGTGATGCTCACGCACCGCAACCTGGTCGCGAACATGTGCCAGATGGACGGGCTGGACTACTTTCATCGCGATGACCGGCTGCTTTGCGTGCTGCCGCTGTTTCATATTTACGGCTTGGTGGTGGTGCTCAACATGGGACTTCATCTGGGCTCGACTACCGTGATCATGACGCGATTTGATCTGGAACACTTTCTGGCCGCGATTCAAAAATACCGGATCACGCTGTCTCACATCGTCCCGCCCATCGTTTTGAAGCTCGCCAGAGATCCGCTGGTCGACAACTACGATCTCTCGAGTTTGAAAATGATCTTTTCCGGCGCGGCGCCCCTGGGAGCGGATTTGTCGCGCGAGTGTATGACGCGAATTGGCTGCGGCATCCGTCAGGGGTATGGGATGACCGAGACCAGTCCGGTAACGCACAGCAGTCCCGCAGACCCGGCCAAGATGAGACTTGGCTCTGTGGGGACGGCGGCGCCGAATACGGAAGTGAAGGTCCTCGATCCGGCGACGGGTGGAGAACTGGGCGTGAACCAGGAAGGCGAGATCTGCGTGCGTGGACCGCAGATCATGAAAGGCTATCTCAACAATCCCGAAGCGACGGCGCGCACCATCGATGCAGACAATTGGCTGCACACGGGCGACATCGGTTATGCGGATGAAGACGGCCACTTCTTTGTGGTCGATCGGGTAAAGGAGTTGATTAAGTACAAGGGGTTTCAGGTCGCGCCGGCAGAACTGGAAGCTGTGCTGCTGACCCATCCGGCGGTCGCGGACGCGGCGGTCATACCTGCGCACGACGACGAGGCAGGTGAAGTGCCGAAGGCTTTCGTGGTTACCAGGCAGGAGACGTCGGACGAGGAGATCATGAGCTTTGTCGCCGCGCGCGTGGCGCCGCACAAGAAAATTCGCGAGGTGGAATTCATCGCGCAGATTCCGAAATCTCTATCGGGAAAAATCCTGCGCCGAGTTTTGATTGAAAAAGAACGAGCCAAACAAGGAAACGGAATCCGGCGATAAAATCTCTCGCCGCCGCTGAACGTTACTGAAAACTATGAGCACACAACCAGAACCAGACCGGATTTCGCGCGTGGTGCGCAACTATTTTCTGGCGATTCGCGCCATGGACGCGGAGGCGTTTGCCAACTGTTTCGCCGAGGACGGCACCACGCATGATCCGGTGGGCTCGACTCCGGTCACCGGTCGCGAGGGCTTAAGGGAGTTCTTTGCCTCGATTTGCCGGAACTTCAAACTCGTGGCCCTGACGGAAGACGCCGTATTCGTCGCCGGCAACGGCGCGGCCGTGAAATGGACCGGAAAAGGCACGAGCAGCAGCGGGCGCGAAGTGAAGTTCGAAGGCATCGACGTTATCGAGGTGAACGAGGCCGGGAAAATTCAAACTGTGCACGCGTATTGGAACCCCGCGGAAATGATTGCGCAGTTGTAAACAGGGCCAGTACCATCCGCCTGAACTCATGGATCAAGACACACGTTCTTCGGCGTTCCCCTTTAACCCATCTCCTGGCGGAGATGGTACTGACGCCATCATTGGAACCGAGCACTAAAATGTCACAAGTCATAAATAAGGCGCCTGCCTGGACGATTCCCGGCTTTCTGGAGGCGCGCGAAAACAATCATCTCTTTATCAGCGGCGTCGACGCGCTGGCGCTAACGCACCAGTACCACACTCCTTTGTTTGTTTTTTCTGAGTCGCGCATTCGTGGAAACATCGCGCGTTTGCAGGCCGCCGCCAAAGCTGTCGAGCGCCCGATCAAGTTCTGTTATGCGTCGAAGGCGAATTCGAACATGGCCGTGCTGCAGGTCGTGCGCGACAGCGGCATTGATATCGAGGTCAACAGCGGCGGCGAATTGTTCAAGGCGCTGCGGGTGGGTTTCCGTCCCGATCAAATTATCTTCAACGGCACCAGTAAGACTAATGAAGAGCTTGACGAAGCGGTCCGCGCCGGCATCTACGCGATTAACGTCGATTCGATCTATGAAATCGACCTGGTCGAGGACGCGGTCCGCCGGGCGCGCAGTGAGTTGAATCAGGGTCTGCCGCCGGCGCGCATTGCTTTGCGTCTGGTGCCTGAAATCGGCACGCGTTCACATCTCGGTTTGCAGACCGCGCTCCTGACTTCAAAGTTCGGCATCTCTTCGTCAGAAGTTCTCGAGGCGTTTCGGCGCGGATTAAAGAACCCGGATTTGGTTCACGTGTGCGGCATTCACATTCACGTGGGTTCGCAGACCCCGGATGTTGAACCTTTCGCCGAAGCGTTCAAGAGCATGTGGAACCATCTCATGACCATACATCGCGAGACTGGTTTGACGCTCGAGCACATTAATCTGGGCGGCGGCATCCCGGTGAATTATCTGCGGGATCGGTCGCAGGCCGATCAGCTTCCGGAACATGAGCGCGACATGCTGGGCGCGGAGCTCGAACCCTCGGCGGTATTGGTCGCGGCGTTGCGCGTGGCCCGCGAATCAGCGCGCGATGCTGAAGCAGAACATCTGCTCGATCAGGTCACCATCCTGCTGGAGCCCGGCCGCAGTGTGATCGCCGATGCCGGGGTGGTGTTGACCGAGGTGCGGAATATCAAAAAGCGTCCCGAGACGGACGATGTCTGGCTGTTGACCGATGCGGGCTACAACATTCTGCTGTCGATGAACAATTACAAGTGGTACTACCATCTGATTTCCGCGTCGCGCGCTGGCGAGCCAATGCAGGCGCAGTACAAGGTTGCCGGTCCTTTGTGCGATTCGGGAGACGTGTATTTTGACATCGAGCGTCATGGACGGCTGCCGGATTACCGGCTCTTGCCGCGCGAGGTGAATCCGGGTGAAATCCTGGCGCTGCTGAATAGCGGCGCGTACTCGCTGGCGCAGATGTTTCCGTACAACGGCCGGCCGCTGCCGGCGGCCGTGATGGTGCGTGATGGGGCAGAGGCCGAGTTAATTAGGAAGCGGGACACGTATGAGGATCTGCTGATGAATGATGTGTGGTGAGATTTGAGAGATCTATGGTTCGGGATTCCAGATTGAGGCTTTCAAGTAAAGATGCCGGATTCCAAATTCCAAATTCCCGACCAGACGCGAAATTTCCAGATGCCGGATCAGACGCCAAATTCCAGATGCCGGAGACGCCAAATGCCCGGACGCTAAATTCCCGGTTTCATACTCCAGATGCGATGTTCCCAGACGGCAGATTTCCGGTGTCCAAATTTCAATCAACCTTAGGTTAATGAATTAGATTGTTCCTCTTGCATATCATCCGGGTTGCTCCTGTTGAATGATGATGTAGATTGTTCCTGTTGAATGCCGAACCAGCATGGCCTTATTCAATCTTGAATCGGGAATTTTTTGAATCGGAAACTTAAATCCGGAAATCCTAAATCAGAAAATGCTAAATCGGGGAAATCTGGAATCGGGGAAATCTGGAATCGGGGAAATCTTGAATCTGGAATTTTTGAATCTGGAATTCGCAATTTGTCATTGCGGCTGCAAGGAGAAATGATCTATGCCTTATCAACGCTTCGAAGATCTTCCAGTTTGGAACTCCGCCATCGAGCTGGCATTGCAGGTCTACGAATTCACCGCGCGATCTGAATTCAACGGCCGCTACAGCCTGAAAAACCAACTCGAACGCGCTGCCCTTTCGGTGTCCAATAACATCGCCGAAGGCTTCGAACGCGGCACCAACAAGGAACTGCTTTCCTTCCTCTACATCTCGCGCGGTTCCGCCGGTGAAGTAAGGTCGATGCTTTGTCTTATCGAGCGAATGGCGTCCTTCAAACCGGCCAAACCTGAGATCAAACCACTCAAACAAAACGCCGAGAGTTGCTCTCGTCAATTAAAGGCATGGTCCCAGGCGCTGCAAAACTCTGACTTCAAAGGCGAGCGTTATGTAAACCAGAAAACGAAGCGCGCCGCACAAGCTGCGAAAGAACGGCAGGATTTCTTGAACGAACTCGCAGAGATTCGCGCCAAAGCCGCTAGTCAGAAACATTAAGACAACTCGTTGCTGGTCAAGCAGTCAACGCCATCGCCCCGAGCCCTCGATGAACTCAGCCGACATTAATAATTCAAACTCAAGCAAAGCCGACCTGGTTCGCGGCCTGGGTCTGGTCGCCGCAATCGCCGTCAACGTCGCCAACGTCATCGGCACCGGCGTCTTTTTGAAAGCGCGGGTAATGACCTGCAACGTCGGCACGCCCGGCATGGCCCTGAGCGTTTGGCTGGTGGCCGGCGTTTTGTCGCTCGCGGGCGCGCTGACCTACGCGGAATTGCTGGCGATGTTCCCGCGAGCAGCCGGCGAGTACGGCATCATGCGCGACGCCTATGGCCGCTTCTCCGGGTTCATTTATGGCTGGACGCAATTCGCGATTGCCCGTAGCGCTTCAGCCGCCGCGCTCGCAGTTGGCTTCGCTATTTTTCTTAATCAGCTGACGGGCGGCGCCCTGGGACGCACCTTCTTCACCCTTCATTTGGGCGGATTGGACATCCCCTTCGGCCGGCTTCAACTGGTGGCGCTCACGGCGATCTTCCTCACAGTGCTGATCAATTGCGCGGCGGTCACCTTCAGTGGCGGCGTAGCGACCTTGCTCACCTCCATAAAAGTTCTGCTGCTGATTGGTGTCGGCGTCGGCGCCTTCATTTATTCCGGCGGCGATTGGGCGCATCTCTCGCAAGCCAATGCGGGCGGCGCTTGCGAAGGCGTGGCCATCACCACCGGCGGGTTGGCCGGTTATGCGGCCGCCATGTTGGGGGCGCTTTGGGCATATGACGGTTGGAACAACATCAGTTTCCTGGCCGGCGAGGTCAAGAACCCGGAGCGTAATTTACCGCTGGGACTAATCATTAGCATGTTCATCGTGATGGGGCTCTACCTGCTGGTGAACCTTGGCTACTATCACGTGCTGACGCCGACGGAAGTAGCGAGTGTCCCGGCCTCGCTCTCAGTGGCTGCGGAAGTAGTGCGGCGTTTGCTCGGGGCCATCGCGCTCACCCTGATGGCGGCGGCCATGATGATGTCCTCGTTCGGCGCCTTGCACGCCTCGATCCTGGCAACTTCGCGCGTTCCCTATGCGATGGCCCGCGACGGCCTCTTCTTCAAGGGTCTTTCTAAAATCTCGCCGCGCACACACGTGCCGATTCGCTCGTTAATTGTGCTGGGCATCTGGTCCAGTGTGCTGGCTTTGTCAGGTTCTTACGATCAACTGACTGACGCGGCGATTTTCGCGCTGACACTTTTTTATGCGTTCGTGGCCGCCGCGGTTTTTGTCTTTCGCCGCCGCCTGCCCGATACGGCAAGGCCCTACCGCACCTGGGGGTATCCGGTGGTCCCGATTGTCTATCTGGTGGTAACTGCCTGGTTGTTGGGGCGAATAGTTTGGGACGCGCGGCCGGCCATGAACGCCACCTTCCAACTGGTGGCGGCCGGTCATCCGCTATCCGCCCTGGCTGAGTCGCTTAAGGCGCCGCCACTCGCCAGCCTGGTTTTTATCGTCATTGGATTACCCGTCTATTTTATTTTGTCTCGCCAGGCTAATTCTGTCTCGCCGGGTCAGGAGAACTAATGAAACATAGAGGCGCGCTCGCGCTGACGGTGATCGTCGCGATGTCCAGTTTGGCCTCCGGTCAAGTGCGCACGATTTCGCCGGATCGACCGGGTACAGCTCAGGAGTTGGTAGACCTTGCCGCCCGGGCCGCGTTGACCAAATTTGCCAACCAGAAACTGACCGAGTCTCAGCTTTCCATCACGCTGATCGATTTGCGTAATCCGCAGCATCCGGTCTCCGGCAGTTTTCACGGTAATGAACGGGTGTATCCCGCGAGTGTGGTGAAGCTGTTCTATCTGGTGGCGGTGCATCGCTGGCTCGAAGACAAGAAGGTCCAGGAAACGCCGGAGTTAAAGCGCGCGGTCCGCGACATGATTGTCGATTCGTCCAACGAAGCCACGCAATATGTGGTGGATGTGCTGACGCAAACCACCGGAGGCTTTGAACTGCCGCCGAAAGAAATGGAGGAGTGGCAGTACCAGCGAAACGCGGTGAATCGTTTTTACACGTCGCTCGGCTTCACCAACATCAACGTCAATCAAAAGACATTCTGCGAAGATGCTTACGGCCGCGAGCGAGTTTCGCGCGGACCAAACGGCGAGAACCGCAACAAGCTGACCACTGAGGCGACTGCCCGTCTGCTCGCAGAGATCGTTACCGGGCGCGCCGTCAATGCCGCCCATAGCACGCAGATGATGGAACTGCTGAAGCGTGATTACACCGGCACTTCAAAGGACAACGATGATCAGGGTCACGGCTTCACCGGCATTGCTTTGCAGGGAATTGAAGGGGCCAAACTTTGGTCGAAAGCGGGTTGGACCAGCACCATGCGGCACGACGCGGCATATCTTGAATTACCTAACGGCGCGAAGTTCATTCTGGTAACTTTCACGACCGATCATGCGAATGATCGTGAGATTATCCCGACAGTCGCCAAAATCGTCATCGAGGCAATGCAGTCAAAGCAATGACGTCAGTACCATCCGCGTGAGCGGATGGAATAAAGAACGACCGTAATTCTCAACCTCGTGGTGTGATCCATCTCCTGACGGAGATGGTACTGACTCGCTTACTAATCTCGCACTGACAATAACGGTGGACTTATCAGAGTTTCATAATCCAATTACCAGTCTGTTTTCGTTAGCCTCCCGCGAGACTAACGACGAATTTTGCCTGAGTTCCGATCAGATCGATTTCTTCCACACCAACGGTTACCTCGCCGGCATTCGCCTGCTCAATGACAATCAACTCGAGGCGCTGCGCGACGAGTTGTCACAGTTGATTGATCCGCACCATCCCGCTCACCAACTCTTTTACGAATTCCATGCAAACGAATCGGCCAATCCGGACACCGTCCTGTTTCACGCGTTAGGCGCCTGGCGGATTGCGCCTGGGTTTCACGATCTGCTGTGGCATCCTGCTTTTCTGGCGCCAGCGGCGCAACTGCTGGCGGGTGGCGTCCGCTTCTGGCATGACCAACTGTTCTGCAAGCCGGCGCGTCACGGCGGCGTGGTTGCCTGGCACCAGGACTATTCCTACTGGACCCGCACCCAGCCGCTGGCCCATCTCTCCTGTTGGATCGGGCTCGACGAGGCGACGCGCGAGAATGGTTGTGTGCATTACGTGCCCGGAAGTCACCGCTGGAGTTTGTTGCCCATCACCGGACTGGCCAACGACATGAATGCCATCCAATCTGTCTTGAGCGACGAACAGCGGGCGGCATTCAGGCCGGTCGCGATCGAGTTGCAAGCCGGCGAATGCTCTTTCCACCACCCCTTGATGGTCCACGGTTCCTTCGAGAATCGCAGCGACCGGCCGCGCCGCGGAGCAGTCATCAATGTGTTTCGTGACGGTGTTTGCTCGGCCTCTAATGAGCCGCTGTTGCAGGGCGTACCTCCGATTCGCGCCGGCGAAAAAATCGCCGGGCAATTCTTCCCGCTGCTTTTCGATCCGGCCGCGGAATGTCAGAACCGGGAGCGATAGCGACCGGGCCAGCGGGTAATGGCTCCACGCAGCTCGCCCACTTGACCCGGTCGCTACCGCTCCCGGTTCTGACATGAGTTGGGAACATTCAGTGGCCGCGCATGTCTAAAGATCCAAATCGCGGAGGTCATGATTGCCATGTCAGGTCAACGGCTAAGTGTGTCTGTGGTCCAATCGAAACCGAGCATCAACGTCACGCCTTTGATCGATGTGTTACTGGTGATGCTGATCATCTTCATGGTGGCAGCCCCTTTGAAGCCGCAACGCTTCCTTACCAAAGTTCCGGCGCCGCCTGAGGCGAACGATCGCTCTGAACCGCCGCCGCTTGGTCTGGTGGTGACCATCAAGAGCGATCGCAGTCTGATGCTTAACCGCGACCCAGACATGGGCTCGGTCTACGACACGAACAAGCTGTGCGCGACTCTGGCTGACGTCTTTCAACAGCGCAGGCAGAACCACGCGTACAAATATGAACTCCGCGATCGCAACGACTTGCCGGAAGAAATTCGCATTGAAAGAACGGTCTTCATCAAAGCGCCGCGCGCGCTGCCCTACGCCGACGTGGTGCGTGTGCTAGACGGGATTAAGGGCGCCGGCGCCACGCCCATCGGATTGCAAATTGATGACCTCAATTGAAGCCCACGAACCCGCCAGGGGCGCATCGAAAAAGTAGTTTGAACTAGGGTTTTAGGATTATTAGCCCTTTGACACCTACTCCGGGCCCGACTCGCGCACGCTCGCGGCGGCAAAAAAGACCTCGCCTGACCGAGCAGCGGCTGCGAAAGGCAACTTGTATCCCTCCAAAGTTCATCTGCTAAAATCGTAGGGTCAAAAACCCTCGAAAAATTTCATATGTTTATTAGGAGAGTTGTCATGAATCTCGACAGAATACTTTTGAAGAAGGGCAGGCGCACCAAGGTCGCTCTGGCGGCGTTGCTCCTGCTGATTTCCATGACCGCCTGCAAAGCCCGCGCGTCGAATCCGGCGCTGAATTTTGCTCCGGTCCCTGACGGCTTGCCGCAAAATTCGTATGCCGACGTGGTTGCCAAGGCGGCGCCGGCCGTGATTACCATTCGCGCCGACCGCCGCGTCCGCGCCCCGCAGCAATTTCCGTTCATGGACGACCCGTTCTTCCGCGGCCTGTTCGGAAACCGCGGCGAGCAGCCGCAACCGGACCGGCTCCAGCAGGCGCTGGGCTCGGGTGTGATCGTCAGCGCTGATGGTTACATTCTGACAAATCACCACGTGGTCGACGGCGCCGAGAAAATCAAGGTTGACATGAATGATGGAAGCACTCTGGATGCGACTCTGATCGGATCGGATCCGCCCAGTGACCTGGCGCTGCTAAAGGTCAACGCCACCGGACTTACCTTCATGACGCCGGGCGATTCCGACAAGGTTCGCATTGGCGATGTGGTCCTGGCGATTGGTAACCCGCTCAACATTGGCCAGACAGTGACAGCGGGAATTATCAGCGCGAAAGGTCGTTCTACGGGTCCCGGCTCGGGGAACTTTGAAGACTTTCTGCAAACCGATGCCCCGCTCAATCACGGAAATTCCGGTGGCGCCCTCAACAATACCCTCGGCGAGTTGATCGGGATCAATTCCCAAATCATGCCGGGCCAGGAGGGCGGCAATATCGGAATCGGCTTTGCCATTCCTTCGAACATGGCCAAGACCGTCATGGACCAACTGGTGAAGAACGGGAAGGTCCGGCGCGGACAACTCGGCATTTCGGTGTCGCGGGTGACCTCTGACATGGCCGCAAGTCTGGGCATGCCGGAGGCCA